>JACCDR011176243.1_pt1 | contig 16775 bp, 13 predicted proteins | sample 7446431 | NCBI WGS metagenome assembly JACCDR01 (sample SAMN15323443, study PRJNA562643) | freshwater metagenome | isolation source: river surface water | place: USA:Blue River Watershed | collected 2017-08-17 | reverse complement strand
GGCCCCGGCCCCGGCTCCGGCGGCTCCGACGGCGGGCGCCGCCAAGACCGCCAAGGCCGGCGCGCAGCCGAGCTGATCGCGCCGCCATGCCCTACGCCACCCAGGCTGACCTCGTGGCCCGATTCGGGCTGCAGGAGATCGAACAGGTCAGCGACCTGCGCGCCGGCATGGGTGTGGCCGAGGACGTGGTGGCCCGGGCGCTGCAGGACGCCGACGCCGAGATCGACGCGCGGCTGGCCACGCGCTACGCCCTGCCGCTGGCCAGCGTGCCGGTGGTGCTGGTGCGCGTGGCCTGCGACATCGCCCGCTACATGCTGTGGAGCCAGGGCGCCAGCGAGTCGGTGCGGCAGCGCTACGTGGACGCGCAGCGGCTGCTGGACAGCATTGCCGCCGGTCGCATCGAGCTGCCGGCCGCCCAGCCGCTGGCACCAGGCGCCTCTGGCGTGACAGTGCAGGGCCGCTCGCCGGCTGCGCAGTGGGCCCCGGGGCAGCTGGATGCGTTTCGCGGCGGGCTGTGAGCCGTGATCGAGCTGGCCTTCGAGATCGAGCAGCGGCTGCGCGCCCTGGCGCCGGACCGCTTTGCGCACATCGGCACCGTGGCCGCGCTGCCCGCCATCAACCAGCAGCCGCCGGCCTACCCCGCCGCCTACATCGTGCCCCTGGCCCACGAGCCGCAGGGCAACGAAGCGCTGCAGGGCGTGGCCCAGCTCGAGGCGCTCACCGTGGCCCTCGTGCTGTGCGTCAAGCATGCCGGGGACCCCACCGGCGCCAAGGCCCTGCTGCAGCTCGTGGCCTGCCGCCAGGCGGTGGCGGACGCGCTGCTGGGCTGGGTTGCGCCCGGCCTGGGCGGTCCACTGGTGTTTGCCGGTGGGTCGCTTGAGCGGGTCGAGGCCGGCACGGTGTGGTGGACCGACGAGGTCGCGGGGCAGCGGGTTGTGTGCTCGCCGGCTCAGGCCTGACTGCTGATTGAACCGAACCGAACTGACTGACAGGAGCATCCCATGGCTGTGATTCTTGCCGCCGGCACCATCGTGCAATTCGCCAGCGCCTACGCCGGGCCGCTGGCCTTCACCACCAACGCCGGCAGCAACGCGGCCGAGGCCTTGCTGCCGATGGCCTCGACCACCGGCCTGGCCGCGGGCGACGCGGTGGAGCTGACCAGCGGCTGGGGTGCGCTCAACGGCCGCCTGGTGCGCCTGAAAGCCGTGACCGCGAACACCTCGGTGGTCCTGGAGGAGATCAACACCACCGACACCGTGCGCTTCCCGCAGAACGCGGGCAACGGCACGCTGCGCAAGGTCAACACCTGGACGCAGATCACCCAGCTCAGCACCCAGATCTCGGTGAGCGGCGGCGACCAGGAGTTCGCGGACACCACCTTCCTCGAGGACCGGCTGCGCAAGCGCGCGCCCACGGTGCGCGGGTTCCTGGGCGCGACCATGGAGGCGTTCTTCGATCCGGCGCTGGGGTGGTACCCGCTGCTGCGCGCGATCAGCGAGGCCAGCGCCGTGGCCGGCTTCCTGATGGTCTACCCCAACGGCGCCCGCACCATGGGCAGCGGCAACTGGAGCCTGCTGGACGTGCCGACGATCAACGACAACACGCTGCGCACCAAGATCGACCTGGCGTACGCGGCTCCCCCGCAGACGTACCGGAACTGATCGGAGCGCCGACGTGATCAAGATCGTGCCCGACCCCACGTTTGTCTTCACCGCAGAGGTGACCGTGCCCGGCCAGGTGGCGCTGGGCGCACTGCGCCTGGTGGGCCGTTACAAGACCCCCGAGGGTTACGCGGCATGGCTGGCCACGGGCAAGGAGGCCAGCGACGACGCGGAGTTTCTGCACGGGGCCTTGTGCGGGTGGGAGACGGTGGTGGACGAAGCCGGCCAGGCCGTGCCCTATTCGGTCGAGGCACTGCGCAAGCTGCTGCACCACTACCCCTGCATGGGCCGCGAGGTGATGGAGCAGTACGGCGCGGCGCTGATGGAGAGCCGCCGAAAAAACTGATCGCCGCCGCGCAGTGGCTGTCACGTGCAGCCCCCAGTGCGGCGGAACTCGAGGAGCTCGGGCTGCCAGCGGCCTCGGTGGAAGAGGAGCCCCCTGCTGTGTGGCCGTGCTGCGCCGAGGCCCTGGGCTTGTTCTGCATCCTGAGTACCCAGTGGCGCATCGGCCCCACCGGTCGCAGGACGGGGCTGGACTACACGGCGGCAGTGGCAGCGCTGCAGCTGCAGCAGGTGCCCGCGGCTCGGTGGGCGGCGCTGCACGCCGACCTGGCGGTCCTGGAGAGGGCGGCCCTGAAGGAGCTCAGCAAGTCATGACAATCGACGCGCAGGTGGCAGGGTGACCGACGTTCGACTCGTCATCCGGCCCGAGGCCGCCGCCGCAGAGACTGCCGTGCAGCGGCTCACCGGCTCGCTGCGCCAGCTCGGCGCGGTGGCCGCAGGCGCCTTTGCGGTGGAGCGGCTGACCGCGCTTGGCCAGGCGGTCTACAGCGCCAGCGTCAACGCCGAGCGGCTGGCCACGATGCTGCAGTTCAGCAGCGCCCGCGGCAGCGCCGCGGAGATGGCGTTCGTGGGGCAGGAAGCGAACCGCCTGGGCCTGGAGCTTCGCAGCACGGCAGCCGCCTACGGCAGCTTCATCGCGGCCGCGCGCGGCACGGCGCTCGAAGGGGCGGCGGCGCGCAACATCTTCAGCTCGGTGGCCAGTTCGGCAGCCGTCATGGGGCTGAGCGTCGACCAGACCAGCGGCGTGCTGCTGGCGCTGCAGCAGATGATCAGCAAGGGCGTCGTGAGCGCCGAGGAACTGCGCGGCCAGCTGGGCGAGCGACTCCCTGGGGCGTTCCAGGTCGCAGCGCGCGCCATTGGCGTGACGACGCAGCAGCTCGGCGAAATGCTCGAGCGCGGCGAGGTGCTGGCCGACGACTTCCTGCCCCGCTTCGCGCAGCAGCTGCGCACCGAGCTCGGAGACGCGGCGGAGACCGCAGCCGATCGGCTGGAAGCCAGCGCCAACCGGATGACCAACGCCTGGGACCGTCTGCTGCAGAACCTGGGCAAGGCCGGCGGCAACTCCCTGGCGCAGGCCAGCATGGACACGCTGCGCGGCACCATCGACTCCATCTCCGACGCCATCGAGGTCGCGCGGGTGCGCGGCGACGGCTGGCTGGGCCAGCTGGTGGCTGGCGCCGGCCAGGCCGCTGCACGGCTGTTTGCGCTGCAGCTCGCATTGCCCCAGTTCCGCACCCTGGACCTGCAGATTGCAGCCCAGGAAGCCAAGGTGGCGGGCATCAATCAGCGACTGGCCAACTACCGTGGGCGGGTGGCGCCAACCGAGGGGCAGGCTGAACTCCGCGCGGAAGCCGCCCGACTGGCCGAGTTGGTGCGGCTGCGCCAGGCCATCCGCGGCGAGGACCCAGAGGCTGGGTTCGACGCAGGACTGGAAGGGCGGGCAACCGATGCGACCCGCCGCAACCAGGCCACGGCCGCCCGCGTGGAGGCACTGCGCAAGCTGGACGACGCGACCCAGAAGCACGCCACCACCTACGCCGAGGCCGTGCGCACGATCGCCGCAGCAGCCGCCGCGGGCGACATCACGCAGGAGGCGATGCTCAGCCGCATCGAGCAGCAGCGCGCCAGGCTGTACAAGGCGCAAGGCAACGATGGCGCAAGGGCTGCCGCGGCCCAGGACAAGCTGGCCCTGCAGGAGACCGAGAACCTCGTCAACCTGCGGCTGCGCGCCAGCCGGCGCGAGCTGGAGGGCCTGGAGGCGGACCGCGCCGCCGGCCTGGTGGACCTGAACCGGTACGCCCAGGAGAAGGCCGAGATCGAGCAGCGCATCCTGGACGACGAGATCAAGGTGCTCGACGCCCGAATTGCTGCAGCGCAACGCGCCGACGCCAGCGGCCCCGGGGGCGCAGCACGGCGCCGCACCGAGGTGCTGGCGCTGCAGGACCAGCGCGCCGCACTGGCCGAGCAGCGGCCAGTGGCCCAGGCCGACGCCGCCTTCGACCGGCTGGTCCGCCAGAGCGAGCAGGGGGTGAAGGACGAGAACGTCACGCGCACCCTCGCAGCCCAGGACGCCGCACGCGCCAGTTCGGCTGCGCTGGTGGACGCCAACCGCCAGGCCGGGCTGAGCATGATCCGCGACGACCGCGCCCGTGGCCAGGCGCAGATCCGCCTGTGGGAAGAGCAGGAGCTGGCCAAGATCGAGGTGCTGCGCGCCAGGCCCGCCGACTACGCGGCCGCCCAGGAGGCCATCAACACCGCGGTGACGCTGAAGACCGCGGAGCTGACCGAGCGCCTGAAGCCCGAGTGGCAACGCATGCTGGAGGACTGGCAGGACACCACGCGGCTGATGGCCGATGCGGTGGACAACACCATCACCGGCGCGCTGAAGGCCGCCGAGGAGGCCGCGGTGCAGTTCGCCACCACCGGCAAGCTGAACATCCGCAGCCTGGTCAACACCATCATTGCGGAGTTCGCGCGGGCGCAGGCGCGCCAGGGGCTGCAGGCGCTGTTCCGCCTGGGCAGCGACCTCCTGGCCGGCGCGAACAACCCGAACTACGGCAACGAGGGCCTGAACTACCCGCAGCCCATCGTGCGCTCGGCCTCGGGCTCGGCCTTCGGGACGCAGGGCCTGGAGCGGTTCGCCCAGGGCGGAGCTTTCGGCGGGCAGGTGGTGCAGTACCCGACGCTGTTCCGCTTCGCGCAGGGCGGCGCGCTGCGCAACGGCCTGATGGGCGAAGCCGGGCCCGAGGCCATCATGCCGCTGGCCCGGGACAGCACCGGCCGGCTGGGCGTGCAGGCGCAGGGTGGGCAGGCGGCCACGTACAACATCGTGGTGCAGGGTGATGCCACCGCGGCCACCGTGCGCATGATCCAGGACGCGCTGGCGCGGTACGACCGCAGCCGGCGCCGGGCAGAGCGCTGATGGCCACGCTGGACTGGCCGGAGACCAACGCCTTCCGCCCCGCAGCGGTGGACTGGGGCGCCAGCATCTCGCGCAGCGGCTGGCGCGCCTTCTACACGGGCCAGGGCCAGTACCTGAGCCACGCGGCCGACCGGCTGCGCTGCACCGTGCAGCTCGCGCCGATGGTGGACCCGGTGCTGCAGGCCAGCCGCGAGGCCTGGCTGATGGAGGTGCGCTCCGCCGGCCACCTGGTGCGGCTGAGCCGCTGGGGCCGCCCGGCGCCGCTGGGCACGCTGCGCGGGGCGCCCCAGCTGGCCAGCCCGGCCGCGGCCGGCGCACGGACGATCCAGCTGCAGGCGCAGGTCGGCGAGACGCTCGTGTCCGGCGACATGCTCGGAGCCGGCGGCACGCTGCTGATGGTGGGCGCCTCGGGTGCCTTGGCCGGCGCCGGGGGCGCGATGACCGTACCCCTGGCGCTGCAGCTGCCGCTGCCGCTGGCCGCCGGTGCGCCGGTGACCTGGCTGCGCCCGACGGGCGTGTTCGAGCTCGAGGACCTGGACCTCAGCGTGAGCTACGGCACGGGCATGGTGCAGTCGATGCCGCGTCTGTCGCTGCGGCAGTTCGTGCCGCTGGGGGTCTGAGGATGCGCGCCGTCAACGCCGCCGCACAGGCCCTGCTGGCCCGCATCGAGCAGGGCGAACTGGTGCCGGCGGTGCAGCTGGTGGAGCTGATGTTTCCGGTACCGGAGCGTTACTGCACGGCCGGGATTGACGTGACCTGGGCGGGGCACACCTGGCGCGGACTGGGCCTGGCGATCGAGCCGATCGAGGCCACGCTGGGCGATCTGCCATCGGTGACGCTGTCGCTGCCTGCCGTCAGCCAGGCGCAGATCAGCCTGGCGCTGACGCAGCCCGTGGAGGGCACGGTGCTGCGCATCTGGGACGCGCTGCTGGACCCGGCGACGGGCCTGGTGGCCGATGCAGTGCTGGCCTGGTCGGGCGCCCTGAACATGCCGGGTGTGGAGGACGGCCCGACGGCCACCATCAACGTGATGGCGGAACACCGCGGCGCCCTGGCGCTGCGCGAGCGGCCCAGCCGCTACACCGACGACGAGCAGCAGCGCCTGTACCCGGGCGACACCTGCCTGGCCTTCGACCCCGCCACCGACGCCGCGCCGCTGGTGTGGCCGGCGGCCAGCTACTTCAAGAAGTAGGGCATGTCGAACTTCGGCAGTTTCCTCAAGCTCGCACTGGTCGGGGTGGCGTACGCCATCAACCCGGCGGCCGGCTCGGCTGCGCAGTACTGGTTGATGGCCGCACAAGTCGCGTTGAGCGTGGCCGACGCGCAGTACGACATGCGCCGCGCCAAGCGGCAGGCCCGCCGCGACTACAACGCCGGGCTGGAAGACCGCCTGGAAATGGTGGACGTCACGCCCGACCAGGCCCGCACCCTGGTCTACGGCCGGGTGCGCACGGTCGAGGGCGTGCGCCGCCGCTGGGTCAGTGGCGAGAACAACCGGCGGCTGACGATGATCGTCAGCTTTGCCGGGCACGAGATCGACGGCTTCGAGAAGTTCTACTTCGACGACAACGAGCTGACGCTGGACGCGCAGGGCTGGGTGACCAGTGCGCCCTACCTGAAGGGCAACCTCGAGAGCGCGTTCGAGCAGAGCTTCGATCCCGTGGTGACGCTGCCGACGCTGCCGGTGGCCGGCTCGGTGTCGGTGATGGTGGCCGCCGGCGCGGGCGTGGACCGCGAAGAGGTGGAGGGCGTGGTGCTCAGCGTGGCGGGCAACGTGGTGACCTGCCAGGTCGACCCGAGGCTCAACGCGCAGTACACGGTGAGCTACCAGGCCGCATCGGGCCAGCGCACGGCGCGGGTGCGCTTCTGGACGGGCGCGCCGGGTCAGAACGTGGGCGCGCAGCTGGCCGCCGAGTACCCCGGGAAGATCACTGCCAACGACCGGTTCGAGGGCATGGCCGTCGCAGCCGTCGACATCGACTACGACCCGGACGTGTACGTGCAGGGCAGGCCCAACGTGACTGCGCTGCTGCGCGGCATGCGCTGCTACGACCCCCGGCAGGACAGCACCAACGGCGGCAACGGGCCGCAGCGGCTGGCGCTTCCCGCCACCTGGACGTGGACCGAGACCGTCGCCCTGCAGTCCGCCGACTATGCCCGCCGCGCCAGTGGCCAGGCCATCCCGGACGCCGAGGTCTCCTGGCCCCATGTGGCCCAGGCGGCCAACGTCTGCGACCAGCCGACGACCTACACCCTGCGCAAGCCCGACAACAGCACCAGCCAGGTGACGATGGCGCGGTTCCGCGGGGCGGTGGTCATCAAGTGCGAAGGCAGCCGCCGCAGCGGCATGGATGAGCTGATGACCGCCATGGCCGGCCGCGAAGGCTGGGCAGGCGGGCTGTGGGTGTGCCGGGCTGGCGCGATGGGTGCGCCGGTCTTCGCGCTGACGGAGAGCTGGGTTGCGCAGCGCCTGGACGACAGCGGCGAGCCCGACACCAGCCCCGTCATCCGCATCACCAACGGCGTCACCCGTGAGCAGCGCGTCAACCGCATCACCGGGCGCTGCATCGACCCCGCGCAGCGCTGGCAGGCTCTGCCCTACCCCGCCGTGCAGGACAGCGTGCTGGTCTCGCAGTGGGGCGCCGTCTTCCCCCTCGAGCTCGACCAGGCCGCCGTGCCGCACCCGGCGCAGGCGCAGCATGTGGGCAGCATCCGCATCCGCGAGAGCCAGGCCGCCCTGCGCCTGGCGGCCACCTGCAACGTGAGCGCCTGGCGGTGCGAGCTGCTGGACGTGGGCACCGTCACGCTGCCTCGGATGGGCATGGCGGGCAAGACCTTCGAGGTGGTGGGCTGGCGTTGGCACCCGGCCGAGGGCGTGCAGCTGTCGCTGGCGGAGATCAGCGCGGCGATGTTCGAGCCGCTGGCCGAGCTGCGCGGCGTGGACCCGGCCCCCAATAGCGACCTGCCGCCGCCCTGGGACGTGCAGCAGATCACCGGCGTGACGGTGGTCAGTGGCACCGACGCTCTGCGCGACGGCAGCATCCTCACGCGCACCCGGGTGAGCTGGGCGCCCTGCACGCAGGCCAGCGTGCTGGCCGGCGGCAGCATCGAGGTGCAGTACTGCGAGCTGGCCACCGGCGAGTGGGCCAGCTGGACCGAGCAGGGCGCGGCCACCGAGGCCACGATCCCCGGCCTGAGGGCAGGCGTCACCCACCTGTTCAAGGTGCGGGCCGTGCAAGGGCTGCCGCTCGTGCGGGGCCCCTGGAGCCTGCAGGTGCAGCACCGCGTGGCCCCGGTGCCGGTCGTCGACGGGCGGTTCACGGACTTCATCTTCCGCCGCTCCGCCACAGCGCCGGCCACGCCGGTGGGCGAGTCGCCCGCGGGCTGGTTCGGGTCGCCGCCGGCGGCGGACGGCAATCCGCTGTGGTTCAGCATGGCCCCCAAGGCCAGCGATGGGGCGCTGCTGGCTGGCTGGTCGGTGCCGGTGGCGATCGACGGCGAGGCGCTGCAGGTGGAGTACTCCTCGGGCGAGCTCGGGCCGTGGGTGTCGGAGTTCGTGCCTGGACACCTGTACGCGCGCTACCGCGTGGGCGCTGCGGGCGCCTGGTCCGCGGCGATCAAGATCGTCGGCGAGGACGGCCTGACGCCGGTCTACATCTTCCGGCGCGCTGCCAGTGCACCGGCCACCCCGGTGGGCGACTTCCCCGCGGGCTGGTTCGATGGGCCGCCACTGGCCAACGGCCAGCCGCTGTTCGCCAGCGTCAATCGCCGCCGCGCCAATGGCACCGTGGTGGGCGCCTGGTCGGTGCCGGTGCAGATCGAGGGCGACTCGGTCTATGTGGAGTACTCCGCCAATGGCGTGAACGGCTGGCATCCGGTGTTCGGCCCGGGCGACCTGTACGCGCGCTACAGGACCGGCACCGCCGGCGCCTGGTCGGACGCCGTGCGCATCGTCGGCGAGGACGGGCAGCCCGGCGCGAACGGCACGCGCATGGCGACCCTCACGCTGTACCAGTGGGCCTCTGCCCCGCCCACCGTGTGGCCCAGCGGCACGAGCAGCTACACCTGGGCCAGCGGGGCGTTCACCACGCCATCCGGGGCGGGCCTGTGGACGCAGACGCCTGGCGCACCGCTGGCGGGGCAGACGCTGTACGCGTGCGTGCAGCGCCAGGCCGACACCGGCACGGCACCGGTCACCGGCATCGCCTGGAACACCACCAGCGCCATCGTGGTGGGCCGCGCCGGCACCGACGGCGTGCGCGGCAGCGTCACCGGCTACAGCGCCAGCGTGAGCCCGCCGATCTTCAGCACGGGGCCCTGGGCCGGCGCGGCGGACGACACCAACGCCCGGGACATCATCTGGCGCATGCGCGGCGGCGCCGGCAGTGCGCCCAGTAACGCGCACCTGGTCATCGGCGACACCGTCACCCTGCGCAACGCGGCCAACACCGCTGTGGCCACCCGGTACTGGACGGGCAGCAGCTGGGACGACCAGGGCGCCGTCGTCAGCGGCAGCGCGATCGTCGGAGGCACGATCAGCGGCCAGACGAACCTGAACATCGCGGGCTTTGCGCGCATCGAGGGCGGCGCGGGGTACAGCATCGTGGCGCCCGCTGACGGCGGGGCGATCAGCCGCAGCGCCGCTCTGCTCGTGAACACGACCGGCGGCCAGGACTTCGGGGTGGTGGGCTACACCACCCAGAGCAGCGTCGGCGCCGGGCTGTACGGCCTGAACCTCTCCGCCAGCGCGGGCGCCGGTGTGATGGCGCGAGGGCCCATCGGGGCATATGCCGTCTCCAGCACCGCGTCGGGCTCAGCAGTCTTCGCGGCGGCCGAGCAGGCCGGATACGCGCTGGACGCACAGGGCCGCGTGCAGATCAACGCCAGCTCCGGCTCGGCGCTGACGGTCACCACATCGTCCGGCAACGCCGGGGTCGTGACGACCAGCGACGGCGGGGGCGACGGCTTGCGCGTGAGTGCGCCGGCCGGTGGCGCCAATGCGCAGATACGGCTGCGCACGGCGGCATCGTCGGCCGGCCGCGGTGTGCTGCTGCGCCACGACGGCGCGGCCTTCTACGTGCTGTTCACGGCGCTGAACGATGCCAATGGCGTGTGGACGGCGGCGCGGCCCCTGACAGTGGATCTGGCCACGGGCGGAGTCACCGTCTCGCAGCTGGCACTGCGGGATATGGGCTTCCTGGGGGCTGGCGCCGCGGCAGCCAGCTTCACCGGCACAAAGCCGGGCGCACCGACCACGAACAACTGGATGCAGATCTCGATCAATGGCCAGGTGTGGCTGTTGCCCGCCTGGCCCCTCAACTGAGCTGGAGACCCACGATGCCCAAGTACGCCCACCCCGATGTCCTGGACCAGGGCCTGAACGAGATCCGCAACTCGGCCAACCAGCAGCACCTGATCCGGGCCTATGCCTTCGGGGACAGCTACGCGACGGTGGTCGGCAACAGCGTGGCCAGCGTGTCGATGATCCCCGCGGACTACACGCTGGCCAATGGCAGCGGTGGCGCACGCACGCTGACCACCGCGGCCAACAAGAGCGCCAACGCGGCCCAGGCCAGCGGCGCATCGCCCAACCTGCACTTTGCCTTCATCGACACGGCCACCAGCCGTGTGCTGTGGGTGACCGACGAGACCACGGACCAGGTCATCGCCAGCGGCAACCCGGTGACCTTCCCGCAGCTCGTCTACACCAGCAACCAGCCCGTCTGAGCCGACCATGCCCGTCCTGACCGACGACAGCTACACGGCGCCCAACGGCACCGTGCTGGCGCGCTTTGGCGACGGCGGCAGCCCGCCACCGGCCTTCACCCAGCAGCCGCAGCCGGCATCGGTCACGGAGCCGGCCAGCGCCACATTCACCGCCGTGGTCACCGGCGCCACCGCGCTGCAGTGGCAGCGCACCGGCCCGGCCGACCAGGTGTGGGCCGACGTGGCTGGCCAGACCGGCAGCAGCTACGCCACCGGCGCGACGGACGATGTGGCCGACAGCGGGCGGCAGGTGAGGCTGCGGGCAACGGGGCCGGGTGGCGTCACGTTCAGCTCGGCAGTAACGCTCACGGTCAATCCCCCCGTGGCAGCGGCACCGGCGGACTTCGTGGCCAGGCGCAGCGCACCGGGCGTGATCGCCTGGCAGGGCATGGACAGCGACGCGGAGCTGACGCGGTTCGTGACCGCGCGGGACACCAACTTCAACGCGGTCCCGCTGTACACCGAAGCGGACCCGGTGGTCGGCCGCTGCCTGGTGATGAAGTTCCTTGGCGCACGACTGGCCGCGAACTTCCCCGCCAGTGGGGGCAACGGGCCGCGCCCGATGGTGCTGGACGACGCCAGCGACTGGCCCACGACGTTCCCCTTCGTCATCATCGCGAGCAAGGTGCCCGACACGGGGCCGGCTCAGAAGACCTTCTTCAGCGTGACGGGGCGCAGCGGCAACACCTTGACGGTCACCTACGTGCCGTCCGGGCTCAGCGAGTTCAACAGCGGCGCCAGCTTCCAGGACTACGTGGTGGGCGACGCGGTGGGCTCGGAGTGCCAGAACTACGTCCGGCCGTTCAGCGCGCTGGCGGCGGCCGACAACGGCAAGGCCGCCAACGACCCCGCCGCCAGCGGGACGTTGCCGGTGCGCTCCCGCATCGTCGGCAACCCGCTGTACGTGCCGCAGACCCCCGGAAACTTCGGCTATGGGTACTGCGCGCATCCCGACTACGTGACCGACCCGCGCTTCGCCCCTTGGGTGCCCAGTGCGCAGGGGACCGGCGTCGGCGACTCGGTATCGCGGGCCAACACGATCGACACCAACGACATCTACGTGCAGTTCCGCGCGTGGCTGGACTGGGCGGCCCTGACTCCCAACATGCAAGGCGGCAAGCTGTTCGGGCTGCAGACGGACGAGACCAGCCCGCAGCAGATCGTCATGGGCATCGGGCCTGGCGAAGGCATCTTCAACATTCCGTCCACCCCCAACGTCCCGTTCGCGCTGGCGAAGTTCAACTTCGCCACCTACGGCAGTGCGGGGATGACGATGGCGGCCAACCCGTACGACCCTGTGGGGTCGAGTTACCAGCCGGGGAGCTTCGAGCCGCGCACGGGGCGCAGTTGGGCGGCCACCGCGATCTTCGCAAACAGCAACCAGCCCAGCACGGGGCAGAACACCCCGGACGGCAGCAGCGCGTGGGAGAGCAAGCACGGGCGCTGGGTCACGTTCCTATGGCGCATCCGTCCTGGCAAGAACTGGCACTACTCGGTGCCTCTGAGGAACGCCTGGAACTCGTCGACCCAGAACAGCCTGACGCTGCTCAACGCGCCGGACGAGTGGCCCACGACGAACGTGACGTTCGTCGTGGAGGGGACGTCGAGCTCGTTCACCGCAGCGACCCGCAGCGGGGCGGTGCTCAGCGGCATCACGCTGACCAGCGGAAGCCATGTCACGATGACCGCGCTGGACAGCCGGTCCATCATCAAGACGCCGGCCACGCCGGCGGGCGCCGCGGTGCTGAACACGCTGCTCGAGGTGAAGTTCGCCGACTACGGCGACACCGAGTACACGACGCTCTTCAGCGTCTCGAACCACCCGCTCGTCTATGGCTCTCGCGGGCAGTACGCGCAGTACTTCGACACCTCGATGCCGGGCTTCAGTGCGGCGGTGTTCTGGGGCTACAAGAACATGGAGCTGTCGGTGGCCACAGCGCCCCTGAAGACGCACTACCAGAAGTTCGCGCAGCTGATCATCAGCAAGGATCCCATCCCCGTGCCGTCGACCTCGCCTGCGCTGGGCTTGACGCTGCCGTTCACGCTGCCTGCAGTGGGGGCCATCGGGTCGCTGGGCGGCAACGTCCCGGATGTGTTCGAGCCCGCCGGTGCGTCGATGTTCCACATCAGGAACGTCATCGGGGCGTGGGGCAGCGCCGCAGTGTCCTCGGTGCTGACGGGCGGCGTGGTCACCGACATCCTGTACTGGGTCATGGGCGGCGGCCACGGTGACACCGGGTGGGATGGCGTCTTGGTCTGGCGCGCGTCGACGGGGCAGTGGGAGCTGGCGCTCACCCCCGGGCGCGCTGACCCTGTGCCGACGAGTTCGTTCGACACGGTCAACGGCGAGGTCACCACCCCGCCGACGCCGCTGCGCGTCACCTCGCAGCACATGTACCAGCACGTCGACGGGCTGGACAGCGGCGAGGGCGCCGGGCCTGCGATGTTCAACCTGCGCAAGTTCGCCATCGGCTCGCAGGCCATCTCGATCGGGCAGAGCCACCGGTTCGACTGGCCGGCCAAGGCCTGGAAGCGGATCGGCAACAACACGGGCAACGGCGACGGCGGGCAGGTTGGCGGGTGCTCGGCGTACGCCAAGGACACGCTGCGCAAGCGCTTCGTGCGCATCCCCAGCGACAACGGGCAGGCGTGGCACTGGATGGACTACACCCGCCCGGACGCAGACGCGGTCTGGGTGGCGGGCACGCAGCCGTTCCGCACGGGGCTGAACTGGTCGAACGTCGAGACCGCGGTCGCCACGTACGACCCGGTGCGTGATCTGATCCTGTGCGGCGCCCGCGCGCACCAGTTGCGCGCGGTGCGCGCGGGCGAGATCAGCAGCAGCACCTGGGGGCTTCTGAACCTCACGGGCACGGCGCTGCCCACGAACATGCTGGGCTGCGCGTGGCAGTACCGCACCGTGGCGGATCAGTTCGTGTTGGTGGACACCAGCACATTGCCGCCGACGGGGGTGTTCGTGCTCACGCCCCCGGCGCCGGGCGCCAATCCGCTGACGGCGGCCTGGACGGTGACGCGGCGATCGTTCACCGGGACCAGCCAGTACGTGCAGTACACGAACGACAAGACCGACTTCAACCGATTCCGCTACGTGCCCTCGCTCGATGCGCTGCTGGTCTGCCCCAGCCACACCGCGGCGATGGAGTGCTGGAAGCTGTAGCCAAGAGGTAGCCCATGCCCAACGCCCTTACCCCCGCCTACGGCAGCAGCAGCTTCAGCCAGACCTGCACGGCCTCGGTCAACTTCGGCTCCAACGCCAACCGCGGCCTGGTCGGGATCATCTTCTTCGACAACAACTTCAACCCGAACGGGGGGAACGTCACCAGCGTCGTCATCGACCCTGGCGGCGCCAACATCGCCTGCACGCTGGGGGCGCGCCGAGCGGGGTCGACAGTGCTCGGAGTGCCGGGCTACCTGTATGCCTTTCACGCAACCGGAGCGCCCACCGGTGTGCGCAACGTGGTCGCCACCGACAACGACGGCAACGGCAAGCCGCGGATGTGGTGCCTGCCATTGGACGACGCGACCTCGATCAGCGCGGCCGCCGTGGCGGCTGGCCTGAGTCTGGCGCCGTCGGTGCCGGTCAGCTCGGCCGCGGGCGCGGTGGTGTACGGCCTCATGTCGTCGTTCGTGCTGGACACCCAGACGGTCTCCCCGGCTGCGCCTGCCACCCAGATCGCCCGCGTGGCGGAGGCTGCGGCGGGCGGCCTGGCGGGCGGCATCTGGCAGGAGCCTGGCGCTGCCAGCGTGACGTTGGATGGCACCATCACTGGGTCGACCCCGCAGTGGGCCATGACCGCGTGGAGCGTGGCAGGCGCCGCCGATGTGACTGCGCCCACCCTGACATCGCCCACCGGCGCGGGGGGTACGCTGGTGTGCTCCGGCAGCGTGAGCACCAACGAGGCCAACGGCACGCTGTTTGCGGTGGCCACGGCCAGCGCCACGGCTCCCACGGCCGTGCAGGTGGAGGCGGGCCAGGATCACACCGGCGCTGCTGCGCTGCGAGTGGTCAGCCAGGCGGTGACGGCCACGGGCGTGCAGACGGTGGCCAGCGGGGCCGTGACCGCTGGGACGCGGTTCCTGCACTACATGCACCGCGACGCTGCCGGCAACCGTTCGGCCGTTGCCTCCAGCGCGTCTTTCGTGGTGAGCGGAGCGGGTGACACCACGCCCCCCACGCTGAGCGCGGCTACCGGCACCGGCGGCACGCTGGTGTGTTCCGGCAGCGTTACCACCGACGAGGCCAACGGCACGCTGTTTACGGTGGCCACGGCCAGCGCCACGGCTCCGACGGGCGTGCAGGTGGAGGCTGGCCAGGATCACACGGGCGCTGCGGCGCTGCGGGTGGCTAGCCAGGCGGTGACGGCCACGGGTGTGCAGACGGTGGCCAGCGGGGCCGTGACCGCTGGGACGCGGTTCCTGCACTACATGCACCGCGACGCTGCCGGCAACCGTTCGGCCGTCGCATCCAGCGCGTCCTTCACGGTTACCGCCCCCTCCTTCGGCATGACCTTCGGGCCTTTTGCGCTGAACACCGGCGCCGGCCAGCGAGCTGCCGGCGAGGCCTTCGACTGGTGGGCTTTCCAGGGAGTGGTCATCGGTGGCGACATCGACGCCGCAGTGCGCCGCCGCGGCAGCGGCACGCTCAATGGCGCTGGCCTGGCCGTGATCACCGGGCTGCCGGCTGCCGGCAGTTGGGAGGTGCAGCTGCGATTCCCTGGCGACGCGGAGCCCGAGAAGGGCACGATGCGCGACACGCTGACGGCGGCTTGAGATGTACCGCAACTGGAGCGCCCGGATCGCCGCCGGCCCCTCGCTGGGGCGCTACATCAGCGGCACGTGCCGAGTGGGCTGGCTGGGCGCCGACATCCTCGCCGCGACATCCAACGGTGCCTTCGGCGCAGGCATCTTCGTCAACGACCAGGTCGACCCGATCAAGCGGTATCGCGCGCTGCTCGAGGCCAGCACCTTCCCTGCCGGGGCGCTGGAGCTGCGCGAGCGCGGTGACGGCAGTTTCTCCACGAGTGGGACCGCGGTATTCGGGATATTCGAAAACAATACCCGGCTCGGTTCGACCGCATTTTCTGGCGTCATCGGCCCCGCAGCCGGCCCGCTGGCGGGTGCTGGGAGTGTGCAAACCCCGTCCAGCCCGGCAGCGGCTGTCATTCAGACGCACGTCCTGGCTGGGCTGAACGGGGTTTCAGTCGCGCTGTCGACCACCGGGGCGGCAGGCGTCACCCACAACCTTGCCGGCAGCGCCTGCGTGCAGGCCGCGCAAAGCCCTGGGCGGGCGATCCTCGGGGTATTGCCTCGCGGCAGGATACCCGGCCGGCTGGTTTCAGCACCTGCCAGGCGCCTGGTGGTCGCCGCTGCCGGACAAACCATTGGAGGCCGCATCGTGCCCCGTATCGCGCAGTTTTCAGCCAAGGCACCCACCGAGGTCATTGGCCTGCAGTTTGATTTCGCCCGGCTGACAGCGGAGCCGATACTCCCCGTCGTCACGGTAACGCAGCTGTCCGGCCCCGCCGACCCGAATCCCCAGGCGATGGTGCTGGCCCCCGCTACGCTGGCAGGCGAGGGTCTGGTGGACATCGTGGTGGGCGCAGGAGTGCTCGGCGCCGACTACATGGTGACCTGCCAGGTCGACACCGCTGCAGGCCGTCGGTTCGTGCTCTCGGCCGTGCTGCCCGTCCGTGCCGGCTGATCAAACCGCGCGCTCCGTGTGATCAAACCGCGCGCGTCCGTACATTATGACATCCTGATCGGGCGCCAGCTGCTGGCTCGGCCGGCCACCTGGCTGCGCTCGGCCAGCTTGCGCACCTCGGCAGCCACCACGGCAAAGCCCTTGCCGTGTTCGCCGGCACGCGCGGCCTCGATGGCGGCGTTCAGTGCCAGCAGGTTGGTCTGATAGGCAATGTCGTCGATGATGCTGATCTTGGTGGCGATGGACTTCATGGCCTCCACCGTCTGTCCCACCGCGTTGCCGCCTTCCGCGGCTTCGCGCGCAGCCTGGGTGGCGATGCCGTCGGTGACGGTGGCGCTCTCGGCGTTGCCCTTCACCGACG
>JACCDR010996031.1_pt1 | contig 16779 bp, 21 predicted proteins | sample 7446431 | NCBI WGS metagenome assembly JACCDR01 (sample SAMN15323443, study PRJNA562643) | freshwater metagenome | isolation source: river surface water | place: USA:Blue River Watershed | collected 2017-08-17 | reverse complement strand
CGCCAGATCGTCCCCGGTGCTTCGGGTCGCGCTGGCCTGAATAAGTTCCGCTATCGCCGCCCGCCGAAGTACAGCACTGACCGCAAGAAGGACGCCGAGACGATCGATACGCTGATCAACCGCGTGAAGATCAGCAAGACCACCGCGCTGTCCCTGTTCGGCCTCGACCACGAAGACGAAGTCGAGCAACGCATCCGCGACGACCTGTTCGAGCAGAAGTCGCGCGCCGCGGCCCAGCTCGATCCAATCCCCGACGCCGAACCAGCGCCCGCCCCGGCTCCAGCCGACGACCAGCCAGCCGATCAGCCCGCCGCCCAGCCGACCGAGTAAGAGGACCCCATGCCGCCCAGCACCTACGCCAAACTCAGCGAACTACCAACCCGCGAGCCCTCGTCGCAGCGCGTGCTGCGCAACAGCTTCGCCAAGGTCCTCGCCAGTGGCTGGTCCCAGGACTGGCATGAGATCGTCCGCGGTGCCGGCATGGCTGTGAGCCAGGCCAGCGGCAACGGCCTGATCACCACCGGCACGGGCACCAACGAAGAGACCATCATGCGCCTGCAGACCGGAATCGATGGTCGCTGGGCGGCCCGCGCGAAGGTCACGCTCAGCCAGCGCATCGTGAATCAACAATTCTACGTAGAGCTCGTCGACATCCTCGGCGATGGCCTGGCGTACGTCATCGACTCCACCACGCAGATCACCGTCACCCTGCCGGAAGGCGCCCCGCAGTTCGACATCACCAATCTGGGACAATCGATCAGCGTCGGCGCGTTGTCCGTCGCCGGCAGCGTCCCCGGCCGCTATCCCATCGCCGCAATCGACACCGGCGCGCGCACCATCACCCTGACGGTCTCGGGCTTCCCCGCATCCGGCAACGGCAGCTGCAGCCTGTTCGGCTGGAACGGCTACCGCGTGCTCTACGACGGCACCACCGCCACCAACGCGAAGCTGGACTCGTATCGTTCAGGCTGGGGATCCGGCGACACCACCGTCACGATCAGCACCACCGCGAGCAGCCACGTGCTGGTGCTGCAGACCGAAGACGTCCAGGCGCAACTGCTCGACACCACCGCGAACAGCCTGTCGTTCACCACGCGCGGCCAGCGGACCGAAAACATCCCCGACCAGGACGTCACGCTGCACCTGCAGATCCGCGCTGTGAACGGCACGGTCGCGCCGGCCAGCACCACGACCTTCACGATCGGCTTCGTCAGCCTGGAAGAGTACGACCCGGCCATCGTCAGCATCGCCAGCCAGAAGAACGCCGGCCTGCTGAACGCGGTGACCATCGCCGGTGGTTCGCTCGCGTCGAACCAATCGGTGAACCTCGCCCAGCTCAACGGTGGCACCGTCGCGACTGGCAACGGCACGTCCTCGACCAACACGTTGCGCGTTGCACTGGTCAGCGACCAGACCACCAACACCAACCCGCTCCTGATCGGTGGCACCGGCGCCACGTCGATCGGCAAGGCGCGCGACGGTGCCGCCGGTGCGACCGATACCGCGGTGCCCTCGCTCTACATTCGCCGCGACATCCCCACCGCCCTGACGCCTGCGGCCGGCGACTACGAAGTCCCGCAGATCAACGCGAAGGGCGCGATCTGGTTCTTGAAGGCCGGCGCCCCGTCGACCACGCACACCGTCAGCGCGGCCAGCACCAACGCGACCAGTACCAAGGCCAGCGCCGGCGTGCTGCATGACGCCAGCGCCAACAACCTGAACGCAGCCGCGCGTTACCTGAAGCTCTACGATAAGGCCAGCGCGCCGACCGTCGGCACCGACACGCCGAAGCGCGTGATGCCGCTCCCTCCTGCGTCCAGTCTGCAGTGGGTGCTCGATCTCGACTTCCCGACCGGCATCGCCTGGGCGCTGACCACCGGCATCGCCAACGCCGACACCGGCGCCGTCAGCGCCAGCGAACACGCCGTCGGCCTGTCCTACGCCTGATCCCTTTTCCCACCGCAAGGAATACCCCATGGCCACCGCCAAGATCATCCGCAGCAACGGCGCCACGCACCGCGTGCACTTCGAGTTCCCGCTCGATCACATCGCCAATTTCGTGCAGGACGTGCACGCCAGCGAACCCAACCCCAGCGAAGAACTGACGAAGAAGTTCAACGCCTACGCCGCCGACTATCTGAAAGGGTTCTTCGCCCGCCGCGAGTTCATCGAACACCACGCCGAAGTCGACATCGCCTGGCGCCTGGTCGATCACCCGAAGCCGGACATCAGCCACGCGCCGGAAGACGCGAATCTGCGGTACTACCAGTGCGAGATCGCCTTCCCGGTGAAGGCGAAGGTCCGCCTGGTGCGTGACGTTGAGTGCGACTTCGACGCGCTCGCCCTGGGGAAACGCCTGCAGGAAATCGCCGACGCTTTGGAAGCGCAGTTCCTGGCTGAGAACCACCTGGCGCCGATGCCGGCCGCCAATGACGACGACGGCAGCGTCGAGAAGATCACGGTCTGATCATGCAGGCCACCATCATCGCATCCCCGATCGTCGCCGTCATCAACCGCTACACGCTGACGGTGCGGTTCACGCTCAACCACCACGCGACCTACCTGGCCGACGTGGGCAGCGAGCACGCCAACCCCAGCGCCGAGCTGACCGCGCAGTTCAACACCTACGCGGCCGAGTTCGAGAACGGCATCAAGGACGGCTGGCCCGACTGGTCGACCAAGGACACCAGCCGCAACGCGACGTGGGAGCTAGCGGCAAAGCAGACCCCGGGCGAATACCTCTGCATGGTCGAGTTCGACATCGTCGGCGCCGTGGTCGAGACCAGCATCACCGTCGAGACCGCGCTCACCGGCAGCGAGCTGACCGCCTTCCTGCAAGACCAGGCGAATCAGGCCATGAACCAATGGCTGGCCGCGCATCCGCAACTGGTCGAGATCCCCTGATGACCACGCCCGCACGGTGAAAACCGTGCGGGTGCAAAATCTGCACCCCTGACCCACGACACCGCACCGCTCCCCGCTAGGACAACGCTCCATGCAGCTGACGCCAGCGCTTCGCTTCCTGAGTAATCAACACTGGGCCATGTCGCCCGATGTGTTCGATGCCATGACCGGCATCCTGGAACGGCGCGCCGCGGGCGAACGCGCGGGCGAGATGGACGACATCCTCGGCACCACGCCGAAGGAAGAGCCCCGCATGCAGGTGATCGGCTCGACCGCCGTCATCCCGGTGCGCGGTGTGCTGGCCCGCTACGCCGACCAGATCAACGGGATCTGTCAGGACCAGGGCCGCAGCGCGGAAGCGCTGCAGCGTGATCTGTCGCGCGCCGCATCCGACCCCAGCGTGCGCCAGGTCGTGCTGCGCATCGACAGCCCAGGCGGAACCGTCGCCGGCACCGCGGAAACCGCCGACGCCATCCGCGCCGTCTCGGCAGGGGGCAAGCCGGTGACCGCGTTTGTCGACGGCCTGGCCGCCAGCGCCGCGCTGTGGCTCGCCTCGCAGGCCGACCAGATCGTCGCATCGAGCGCGTCCGCCCAGATCGGTTCGATCGGCGTCATCACCGCGCACGTCGACGTCAGCCGCCGCCAGGAACAAGCCGGCTATCGTGTGCACGTCCTGCGCTCCACCGCACTGAAAGCGCCTGGCGCGATGGGCGAAGCGCTCAACGCCGACCAGCTCGCCAGCATCAACCGCCAGCTCGCCGATCTGCATCACGCGTTCGCCGTCGCCGTCCAGGCCGGCCGCGGCCTGAACGATCAGCAACGCGACGCCGTCGCCACCGGCGAAGTCTGGACCGCCACCCGCGCCATCGAGCTCGGCCTGGCCGACCGCATCACCGCCTGGGACGTCCTGCTCGCTGAGCTGAACGGCACCCAGCAACCCGTTCCTAGCACCACTCGCGCCCGCGCATCCGCGTCGGCCATCGCACCAACCACCCAGGCGCCAGCCGCCGGAGATTCTCCCATGAAGATCACGAGTCAGATCCTGGCGGCCCTGTGCGCCGCCCACGTCACCGATGCGGCGAACATCGTCGCCGATGCGAACAGCGGCCTCGAAGAGTCCGCCATCAAGGCCAACATCGAAACCCGCAAACAGGCGAAGGCCGTGGCCGAGCAGCTCAACGCGATCACCACCGAACGCGACCAGGCGAAGGCGCAGGTCACCGCGACCGAAGCCAAGCTCGCCACCGAAGCCGCCGCCCACGCCGCGACCAAGGCCGAGCTGGAAACCACCAAGGCCGAGCTCGCCCGCGTGCAGGGCTTCGTGCCGAAGCACAAGGACCCCGGCGCCGGCAAGCTGCCCGCCGCGGCTGGCGCCAACACCAAGACCGTCGCCGAACTCGCCGCGATGAGCCCGACCGAGAAGTCGGCGTTCTTCAACGCCGGCGGCGTGCAGGCCCCTGAATAACCCCAACCACCAACCTCCGACCCCGAAAGCCACCCAGCCATGAGCAACGTCCTCACCGCCTTGCAGTCGACGCTCTTCGCGAGCGCTCGCATCGTCCCCACCCTGATGACCGGCCTGGTCGCTGCTGCTGATCGTGACTTCAACGATCAGGGCGTGCAGAAGGGCGGGACCGTCAAGGTCAACGTCATGCCGAAGATGACCGCCGGCACGCCGCCCGCGCCGTCGATGACCTTCCCGATGGGCGCCGATCGCACCGCGACGACCATCGACTTCGCCCTGAACCAGGAAGCCGAAGTCACCTGGAACATGACCGCAGAGGATGAGCGCCAGCTGCTGATCAGCGGCCAGGCGCAGGAGTCCCTGCGCCAGACCCTCGAACAGGGCTGGGGATCGCTGCGCCAGCAGATCGACGCCTACCTCGGCGTGGTCGGCAAGAACAGCGCCTCGCGCGCACTCGCGACCGCCGGCACCACGCCCTTCGGCTCGAACACCGACGTGCTGGTCGATGCGCGCATCTCGCTGAACCGCAACGGTGTCGCCGAAGCGCCGCGCCGCTTCGTCATGGACTTCGACGCGTCGGGCAACTACGGCAAGCTGTCCAGTCTGCTCAAGGTCAACGAGGCCGGCAGCGACGAACTGCTGCGCAACGGCGCGATGGGCAAGCTCCAGGGATTCTTCCTGAGCGATTCGGCGAACATCGCCTACCACACGAAGGGCACCATGACCGGCGCCCTGGTCAACAGCGGCGCCCTGGTGGTCGGCTCGACCACGATTCCCTACGACACCGGCACGCCTGGCGCGACCGGCATCGTTGCGGGTGACGTGATCAGCATCGCCGGCGACTCGAACAAGTACGTCGTGAAGACCGGCCCCGGTGCTGCCGCCAGCGGCAACATCGTGATTCAGGAGCCGGGCTTGCTGGTCGCGCCGGCCGACAACGCCGCGATCACGGTCGAGAACAGCTACCGCGCGAACCTCGCCCTCGGGCCTGGAGCGCTGAAGCTGGTCGCCCGCCCGATGCTGCACGCCGCCGGTGCGCACATCGAGCAGATGACCATCGCCGACGAGAAGACCAAGCTCGCCTGCAACCTGATCCGCGTTGCCGGCGACCGCGTGACCAGCTGGTTCATGCGCATGACCTACGACGCGTTCAGCCCGAACCCGTACGCGATCAACATCGTCCGCGGCTGATCGACCACACCGATCAGATGGATCCAGCCCACCCGGCGCCTGCCAGGGTGGGCTTTGGTGTCACCAGATAGCTGCAACCGACCGCACCGCACCGCGAGGCACCATGCGCACTCCCCCGTTTGTCATCGTCCACCCGACCCACGGCGAAGCCCACTGCGACGAGCACCAGTTCGAGCAGTTCGCCGCCCTCGGTTGGAAGCGCAAGGATGATGCCGAAGCCCAGGCGAAAGCCGAAGCTGACGCCAAGGCGAAGGCCGAAGCGGAAGCCAAGGCGAAGGCCGAAGCCGAAGCCAAGGCGAAGGCCGAAGCGGAAGCCAAGGCGAAGGCCGAAGCGGAAGCCAAGGCGAAGGCCGAAGCCGAAGCCAAGGCGAAGGCCGAAGCCGAAGCCAAGGCGAAGGCCGAAGCGGAAGCCAAGGCGAAAGCCGAATCGGAAGCCAAGGCGAAGGCCGACGAAGAGGCGAAGCAGAAGGCCGAAGCGGAAGCCAAGGCGAAGGCCGAAGCGGACGCCAAGGCGAAGGCCGAAGCCAGGCCGAAGCGCGTCAAAGGCGACAAGGACGGCGACGGCAAACCCGACTGATCACCGCACTGCGGGAGGGAGGCGCTGGAAGCCTCGCTGCTCTCATACGGCAGAACCTCCTGGTTCGATTCCAGGTCCCGCATCCACCACCTGAACCCCAGCCATGCCAGCCACCACGCTCGACCTCACGATTGAACAGGGCGCTACGTTCAGCCAGGTGATCGCGCTGGGCGCGGCCACCTGGGACGGTCAGACCGTCACCGCCAAGATCCGCAGCGCGTTCGGCGGCAACGTCCTCGCCACCCTGACTGGCGTCATCGCCAGCGGCAACCTGACGCTGTCCCTGACCGCGGCCGAGACCGCCGCGCTGGTCGCGCCCGCCTTCGCCCGCGCCGATGAGCGCGAAGTCCTGCTCGGCTACTACGACGCCGAAAGCGCGAGCGGTGGCGTCGTCACCCGTCACCGTCAGGGCAAGGTCACCCTCAGCCGTGAAGTGACGGCCTGATGCAACCGGGCGAGATCAATCCGCAGCAGGTCGAGATCGTCGATGCTGCCGGTGCCGGTGTCACCGGCCTGACGTTGTCAGACCTGACCATCAGCGCCTACGCGCGCGGCTACGGCGCGTCGATCTTCACGGCGTGGACGCACGGCTCGGTCATGCAGCCGCTCGGCAGCGGCCAGTACGACCTGGCGTTCACGTTGCCGCCCTCGGCCGGCAAATGGCGCTACCGCGCGAAGCTCAACAACCCCGCGTACCGGTTCGCCTCCAACAACCAATGGGAAGGCGAGACCGAAACACAGGACGCCGACAGCCTGTTCGGCTCGGTCGTGCGCCCGGTCGCGACGCTGTCGCAGTCGGCGCAGCTCGGCATGCCGCTGCCACTGGAGCTGGTCGCGTACCGCTACCGCACGTTGAGCATCCCGGTCGTCGATCAGAGCGGCGCCGCGTACACCAACCTCGCCACCGACTTCCCCAGCGCGACGCTGCGCATGAGCGTGCGCAGCAAGAACCAGACGACCACGGTGTGGGACGGCGGCCCCAGCGCGACCCCGGTCGGCTTCGCGATCGCCACGTCGGGCAGCACGCTGTCGATCACCATCCCCGAGAACGCCACGTTCTTTTCCGCCCTCGCGGCAGGTGTCGACAGCCTCGACGACCTCTACTGGGAGGTCACCGGCGACCTGGGAAGCGACACCGCGAAGACCCAGCCGATCATCCGCAGCAGCAACCTGCGCCTGATCCGTCGCGAGGTCGGCACATGAGCCTGCTCGTGTTCATCATCGCCGCCCTCGTTGTCGCCCTGGCGCTCACCTTCGGCGAAGGCCAGGGATCCCGCACGCCCGACCCGGCCGCCTTCACCGCCGCCGAACTCGAAGCGCTCCAGCTCGGTCCGTTCACGCCGGTGACCACCGTCGCGCTCACGCTCGACAGCCTGCTCGTCGACAGCTACGGCGCCGCGGTGTGGGAGCTGACCTTCGCGAAGAGCGACGGCACCCGCCTGACGCGTCGCGTGACCGCGGTGCACAACGGCACCAACGCGGCCGATGCGACCGTCGTCACCGTCAGCAGCGACGGCATCGGCCTCAGCAGCGAACTGACCACGCTCGACGCCGATCTCTCCGGCGTCGGCGCCGCGCAGGTGATGCGCCTGCGCCTGACCATGACCTTCGTCGCCGGCACCTGGAAGGTCTCCGGCTGGCGCCTGCCACAGAAACCACCGCAGTACTCCTGACCGAAACACCAAAGGACACCACGTGCCCAGTCGCAAGCTCACCCTGAAAAACGCCAGCCTGATCGACCTGCAGCAAGGCATCGCGATCATCGACGCCGGCTACCAGACCACCGTCGACGGCAAGAACGTCGCGCGCGGATTCAACCTGACCGCCTCCGTCCGCTACGCGCTCGCGCGCACCGGGATCGTCATCAAGCCGTTCATCGAAGCATGGAAGAAGGCGAACACCGAAGTCTTCGAGGCGCACGAGCCCAAGACCGTGACCGAAGAGGACGGCAGCGAGAACCGCCAGGTCCCGGCCGATCAGCGCGCCGCCTACGAGAAGGCTGTCACCGAGCTGCTCGAACAGGAGGTCGAGATCGAGCTGCCCGAACTGAAAGTCGCCGACCTGAAGATCGGCGACGGCAAAGGCGAGAACGCCATCCCCGTCAACGCGCTGACCCTGCTCGACCCCATCCTGGTCTGGCCCGAGACGGAGGCCTGATCCATGACCGTCGCCGCCCGTGTCGTCGACTACGCCATGAGCATCGCCCGCGCTGGCAGCGCGGCCGCTCTGGCGTTTTCTCTCGGCACGGCTGTCGACGCGGCGAACCGCATCGGCCTCTACGGTGACACCACCGGCGCGGCCGAGCAGCTCAGCACCGTGGTCGGCGGCGTGCAGGGTCCCGCCTTCCTGCGTACCGGCAGCAACGTCGTCGCCACCGGCCTGAAGGCCCGCGACAACACCTTCCAAATCGTCGACGAGTCCGACGTCACCAAGTCCATCGCCTTCCAGGCCGCCAGCCTGACCAGCGGCTTCCAGCTCACCATCGAAAGCGGCGCCCAGGCCGCGAACCGCACGCTGAGCGTTCCGGTCCTCGGCGGCAACCGCACCCTCGCGCTGATCGACCAGGCGCAGACGTTCACCGCGGCGCAAACGTTCAGCAGCACTGTTCGGGTAAACGGCGCATCCATTGGCGCCCTTGGAGTGTTGACCGCTTCGGACACGACGGCTGGAGCAGGAAATCCGTGGGACTCAACCAAACACACGCTGGTGGCTGGACCAGCAACTTCGACCACGTCGGCGGCGATCGGATTCGCCTACGACCAGTCCACAAACCGTGGTTATATGCTTGTCATTTCGCCCGGCCTCGCCTGGCGCGACATGACATACAAAGCCTATTCACACAATTTTTCAGTTTCATCAGCCGACCCCGCGCTGGCTATCGGTGTTTCTGGTGAACTGACACACACGCCGGCTGCTTTCACCACCGGCATTGTAGGGATGACTTCGTCCATCACCTGGAACAGCGGCGGAACCACCTTCACCGGATGGAAGCTGAACGTCACCGACACCGCAAGCGCTGCTGCTTCGCTGCTGCTAGATCTCCAGATCAGCGGATCAAGTAAGTCCTCGATCGCGAAAGACGGGCGACTGGCTCTGTCGCACCCAGAAACGACCGCCACTTCGCAGGCGTTTTTGCGAGTGGTCAACAGCTCGGCCGTTGGTCAGGTCCCTGTGTGGGAAGCAGTGATCAACGGATCAACGAGGGGACGCGTACGCGTCGACTACGTCGGCAACGTCCAGAACTTCATCAATGGTGGGGATTGGTATCTGCTCGCTGGAACGGATGGGGCTTCGACCGGATTGCTTCAGGTGACCGCCAGCGGTCGCATCCTCCAGACGGCTGGAACCCTGACTTCCACCGGCGCAATCATCGACTCAGCGGCGACGTGGAACAGCGGCGGAACCACCTTCACCGGATGGAAACTGAACGTCATCAATAGCGCGAGCGCCGCGGCATCACTGCTGCTCGACCTGCAAGTCGGCGCAGTCAGCCGCTGCAGTGTCCGCGTTGATGGCATGACGACGCACGCCGTTGTGACCGCGACAACCTCTGCCGCCGATGTTGCGCTGACCATCGCCAACAACAGCAGCGGCACGCCGGCAGCTGGTTATGGCTCGTCGGTCGTCTGGAACCTCAAGAGCAGCACCACCGCGGACCAGAACGCGCTGAGGCTCGACACGACGTGGGTCGTTGCCACCCACGCCAGTCGCACAGCCCGCGCTGTGTGGTCGGTCTACGACACCGCCGCGCGCGAAGGCTTGCGCATCGAAGCCAGCGGCACGGCTCCGATGATCGGCTTCCTGGGCGCGTCCGCTGTCGCCCGCCCGGCCGCCTATACCCAGACCTTCGCCACTGCGACGCGCACGATGAACGCGTACACCAGCGACCCGGAGTCGTCGGCCTACACCGGCCAAGACAACGCGCAGGCGGGCACCGTCTATGCCAAGGTGGCCGACCTCAACCAGCTGCGCACTGCGTACGAGACCCTGCGCGCAATGGCTGAGAACGTCCAGCAGGTCGTGAACCAAGTCATCGACGACCACCAGGCCTACGGCCTGCTCGCCTAAGGAATACCATGGCCACTACTGCCCAGATCACCCTGATCACCCTCAATCCCATTGATGGCATCCTGTCCGTTCGCGCGCAGGTAACGCGCACGGATGACGTGCCGGACGAACTGTCACGCCCCGTCACCCACGAAGAGAACCTCGACTTCAAGCTGGCTGATCTGAGCAACCTCAGCGTGTCGGTCGGCGCAGTGACGCTGCCGGGTGACGATGCAGCCAAGGCCGTGAAGAAGTCAGCACAGAAGGCCCTACGCCGGTTCTTCAACGGAAAGCCCGGTGCGCTCGCCGCCGCCATCACCGCTCTTGATCCGAACGGCTGAGCCATGCCACGCGACGACGACCAAACCCCACGCCACAACAACACCAGCGGCGCGCTGTCGCTCGATGACCGGCTCGAAAACATCGAGAAGGACATCGGCGAGCTGAGCGGCAAGATCGACAAGGTCCTCGACGGACTGAAGGAGGGCGAGACTCGCTTCACGTTGATCGAAGAGAAGCTCGCCATGGTTTCGGCGCGCGTGACCAAACTGGAAGAGGGCCGCGACGCCGTCATCCGCCTGATCGTCTTCGCCGTGATCATCGCCTTACTCGGCCTGATCGGGCTGAAGGCGGCCGGATGATCCCGCTCCCACCGTCGCCCTGGTCGGCCCTGCCGTGGCGCCGTGCGCTGCTGATCGTGGCGCTGGTACTGTTCGGCCTGTTCATGCTGACCGGCTGCGGCACGCAGACCGACGTGCGCATCGGCACGACGGCCAAGGCCAAGACCGTGACGAAGGAAGTCATCCGCGAGACTCCGCTCGCCAATGGCGGGAAGCTGGTCGAGCGCACGCTCACCACCGACCAGGTCAGCGACGAGAACACCACCGAGAAGACCGTCACCGGGCTTGACCGGGCCACGAACAACCTGGTCAGCACTCTGGGACAGGTGGCAGGCGCAGCCGTTGCCCCGGCAACTGGCGGCATGGGTGGCGGCCTGGTCGAGCTGGGTGTCACCGCGGCCGTGACGGCGCTGCTGACCGGCTACGGCGCCGCGCAACAGGCCAAGGCGAAGCAGCTGCGTGAAGAGCGCGACTTCCACAAGGACGATGCCGAGAAGGGCTGGCAACGTGCCCTGGCGGGATCGCCTGCGCGAGATCCGGGTGCCGCATGAATCTCGAATCCCTCATGGCCGACGACTGCACGCGCGTGCTGCTGAACACTGACGACCACGCGCAGGCCTTCACGTTCTACGCCGCGGGGTCGGAGATCGGGACGACCGTGTCGCTGATCATCGGACCCAGCACCGAGGCCCTCATCGTGCAGGATCGCCAGATCGACGATCAGCGGCGCGCCGAGGCTTTTGGCAGCCTGGCGGCACTGCGCGCGGCGATCAGTCAGCAGCTGGGCGCGGCGAACATCCGCGACCCTGAGCGTGGCGATCGCATCGAGCGCGCCACCGGCGCCTATGCCGGCGTCTGGTACGTGAAGCGCAAGATGCCGGACAGCGGCGACGGCATCACCCTGGCCATTTCCACCGACAGCCCCTTCGCCGACGCCGGCGAGGGCACGCAAAAGATCGACGACTGATGCCTGCCACGACCCCAACCGGCTACGAAGCGGCCACGCTCGATCTGGCGATCGAGATGCTCGCACAGTCTGCGACCTTCCGCACGTTGGTCGGTGCGGCGACGCCGGCCCTGGCGCGCGGGTTCATCGTCAACGGCTGGGGCGGCGATCCGGTCACCGCCAACGGCAAGGGCAAGACCACCATGGCCGACGGGGGCGTGATCACGCGCCCGACGAAGTACGCCATCGTCGCCGCGGTGCCCGACACTTTCCGCCGCACCCAGATCGGCCTGCGCGAATGGTCGCACAGCGGCCAGATCCGCATCGTGGTCCAGGATGAACTGCAGGCGAACGAATCGGCCGAGTCCATCACCGTCCGGGGCCGCAATAACATGGGCGCGATCGCGACCGAGATCGAGGCGCAGTTCGGCACCGCCGGCCGCCTGCTTGGTGGCGACCTGCTGACCAGCGGCCCGTCCCTGCCCGATGCGACCGGCAGCAAGCGCGGCACCTACGACTTCATGATCACCATCGACTGGCGCGACAGCTGAGCGCCGAAGGACCACCCCCATGAGCAAGTTCGGCATCCAAGCCATCGACCTGAACGGCACCCAGCGCACCGGCATCCGCGGCTACCAGGTCGACTTCGGCAAGCAGGTCGAGTCGGAAGGCAGCGACGGCACGGTCTACCAGACCATGCACAACATCATCCAGGCGAAGCCCGCGGTCGACCTGACCACGTTCGCCGCGCGCGCGATGACCAGCATCATGACCGGCTCGTCGGACTTCCCGCTGATCGCGCTCGATGGCACCAACGGCCTGAAAATGTACGGCGCCAAGGCCGCCAGCAACAACGCCGGCCCAGCCGGCGGCAGCGTGCATCGCGTGCGCACCGCGTTGCGCGGCCTGCTCTACGCCAGCAAGTACAGCTGGTCGTTCCCAGGCTACCTGGAGATGGGTATCCGCGGCATGTTCTATGCCGCCAACGGCAGCACCGACCCGATCACCACCGGCCAGACGACCCTGCCGACCCAGCCGCTGCCGACCGAGAAGCTCACGCTCGAATCGCTGACCATCGGCGGCAACCCGTTGACCAACGTCCGCAGCGTCGAAGTCAGCATCGACCCCAAGCTCGACTGGGACTTCAGCACCGGACTGCCGTATCCGGTCGACATCAGCGGCGCCGGCGCGAAGGGCCACCTGGAGGTCCGCATGGAAGTCGACGCCGACGAGCTCGATGTCGGCGAAGGCACGGGTGCCTGCTCGGCAGCGTTCAAGGTCGTGAACGCCAACGCCGCCGGCATCGGCGCCACCGGCCTGACCCTGACGCTCAACGGCGCATGGGGCATCGAAGAATCCTGGGGCGGCCAGCAAGGCTCGCCGATGTCGCGCCGCCTGGTCGTGCGCACCGTCTACCAGTCGGCGACCCGCCCGCTCACCACCACCATCGTCTGAGCCATGAACCCCTACCCGATCTACTACTGCCCGCCCAACGTTGCCCGCCCCGCGCATTGCCCGTTCACCGCCGGCATGCGCATGCGCGCCACCGCAAGCCCCGACGGCCAGGAGGGCATGCTGTACGCTCCCGACAGCAACTTCCCGAAGGGTCTGGAGTGGCAGAAGTCGGACGCCGGCTGGTACGTCATGCTCGGTCAGCAACGGCCGCAGGATCTGATCCGGCTCGATACGTCGCCGCGGATCGTCGAATGGTACGAGCTGATCGGCGCGCAGCCGAACCACGCCTGGCGCGTGCCGATCTTCCTGCGGCCGATGGACCCCACGGATGAGCAGCCGACCTATGTCAGCGCGCTCGACCGCGTGTGGCATGCCGGCGGCTGGGCCGCGCCCGAAGATCTGCTCAGCGTCCAGCGTAAGCTGCTCAGTGTCGCGTTAGGCGTGGCACTGCACGACGACCCGGAACAGCGCAACCTGCAGATGGTGTCTCTGGCGGTCGAGATCCTGTCGCACGGCCACCACGTCAGCGCGTTCGAGATCCAGCAGCGCGGCTGGCTGTCCGAGCAGCTCGTCGCCGACGTGGTGCTGGTGGCGATGGGCCGCTCGGACCTGCTCGGCAAGGCGCCGGCTGATGGCGTATGATCTCACGATCAATCTCATGGCCTCGGGCGTCTGGGCCTGGCTGGCGGAACACCCTGGGCAGGTCGCCGAGGGCCGCGTCCGCGCGATCGTGCGCAAGGCTCACAAGCAGGCGATCACCGAGTTCGCGAGCGGTGGCGTGCGCGGCAACCGTCGCAACAGCATCCGCCGCCGCTTCAGCGAGGAATACGGCCACCAGGTGACGCCGCGCTCGCCGTCCTACATGGACCGCGTGCGCCGCCGCCACGGTGGCCGCTACCTGCCGTTCACGTCGCCGACCAGCAACGGCGAGGATGGAGGCGGCCACCTGCGCGACCGCATCCGCATCCCCGGCACCGGCTTCCGCGTCCAGGCCCGCAACAACACCGTCAACGTCACCACGTCGCTGCTGCTGCCCGGCGCCCGCGCCCTGAACTTCCACCCACAGTACCGCCGCGAGTTCCTGGCGCTGAACACCATGAACCGCGAGGACGCCGACGCCATCGAGCAACGCGTCACCGAGCTGGTCGCAGCCGGCCTGAGCAACGAGATCAACCGCACCCGCCGCCGGCAGATCAAGATCGCCCGCGAAGTGGCCAGGGACCTGACCATATGAGCAACGACCTTCAGGCGGACATCAACACCAAGCTCAACGGCCAGGGGCTGACCCAGGCCACGCAGGGCATCGACAAGGTCAAGGCGGCGACCGAGAAGCTGACCAAGGCGAACCGCGACATGCAGCGCGCCGCCAGCGAAGCCCTGCGCATACAACGTCAGGAAGCGAAAAACGCCAAGGAACAGGTTGATCGTCTCAACCAATCGCTGCAGGGCCTACAAGGCCCGCTGGGCGAGGTCTCGCGCAAGATGTTCGCCGCCTTCCGTCTGGGCGGTGGGCTGGGTGGCGCTGCCGCCGGTGCGATCGTGGCCTATGGGACGATCAACCTGCTGACCAAGGCCTGGGGCATGTCCATCGACGCCAACGTCGAGAAGACCCGCAAACAGATCGACGCGCAGAAGATGCTGACCCAGGCAACCGAAGCGGCGAAGAAGGCGGCCGACCAAGGCGCCGCCGCCTTCGGCAAACAGAACGACACCACGTTCCGTCAGGCGACCGCACGCATCGGTAAAGAGGGCATCACTGCAGCGCTCGATGTCGCCAAAAACAACAAGAGCGGCGTCGACTTCAACGAAGCCTTGCGCGGTGCCATCGCTGCCGCCGGACTGCCCAAACAGATCCAGGGCCGCGCGATGCAGGTCGCGATGGACGTCGCCGGTACGGGCGAGATGGGCTATGCTGACGCGATCAAGGCCATCGCCGGCGACAAGTTCTATCAACAGATGTTGGGCGGTAACTTCAACCCGGCCGCCCTGGGCGAGGTCAGCAACCGGCTGATCGTCGGCGCGCGCGGCCAGGATCCGACGGGCTCCAACCTGGCCGCGGCACAGGAATCCCGCAACCGCATGCGCCTGGGGCCGCGCGACAGCAGTGCGGTCGGCATCCTCAATCAGCAGAACTCGATCGAGGGCGACATTGCCCAGGCGCAGTACGACCAGTTTATGACCGGCCGCGGCCTGCAGGACAGCGCCGGCCGACTGGACAAGACGCGCAACCCGGAGGGGGCAGCCACGCGCGAGGTGCTGGAAAAGATCGCGCAGCAGAACAGCGAAGCGATCGCTCTGCAAAGGGCGGAGGGCGAGACGATGAACCGCATCTATCGCAAGCTGGAGAACCTCGGGCTGAAGTACCGCATCGGATCCGAAGGCATGCCTTCGGCAGGGGACTGAGACATGGCACAACAGATCGGCGCGTTCACGTTCACCGTCTGGCAGGGGGTCTTGGTTCCCGCGCGTCAGGAGTTCGCCCTGTTCGCCCAGCCGGGCGTCGACGGCTTCGGTGCGCAGTTCGGCGCCTTTCGTGCGCCACCGCAGACCATCGTCACCAAGGTGACGGTCGCCGACATCACCGCGGCGAACCTGCTGATTCGCCAGTACCGCCAGCTGCATGCGGCGAAGCAACTGATCACCGTGACCGACCAGTTCAATTCCGTGTGGCCTGAGACGCTCGTGCTCGATGTCGGGCCAGGTGACGGCCTGTGGGCCGCGCAGACCAGCCTGGGCGTCAAGGTGATGACGCGATGGGAGCTGCTGATCAGATCGGAGCGCGTGTCGTGACCGAGTACACCCTGCTGAAGCAGACCCGCGTGCAGGTCGCCCGCGCCTGGTCGGCCAGCGATTCCGGCTGGACCACCCTGGAAGGCACGTGGGCCGAAGAGGGCAGCGAGGGCGCCGGCCAGGTCGTCGGCGAGATGACCCTGCGGCAGATCTTCGGCGTGGCGATGCAGCCAGGGGACACAGCCGTCTACAACTGGGGCGTCGCGCCCGACTACCGCGGCAGCAGCGAGACGACCGAGCTGACCGACCGGTACGTGCGCGTGCTGATCGAGGACACCGCCGGCACCGTGCCGATCGGCGCACTGAAGTTCCGCCCGTTCTGGTGGGGCATCGTCGGGGCGCGCGTTATTGAGCCCGACGGAGCGTCGGACTATCCCGGTGGCTCTGCTGCGTGGGCGTGCCTGGGCATCACCGCGCTGCTCGACCGGATCTTCATCACGCGCGGCTACGAAGTGGCACCCGACGGCGTCAGCGTGGTGGATCCAGGCTACTGCCCGGTCTTCAACGACCTGCCTTTCGGCGACAGCTCCGACGCACCCTTCGAGATCAACGGCAGCTATGCGTTCATCTTCAACCGCGGCGAGGCCGGTGCCAAGGAACGCTGGCTGGCTGGCGACGTGCTGGAGTACCTGCTACGTGGGTTCGGCAACTACACCGCCGACGGCGTGACCTTCGCCGGTGGCCTGACGTGGGCGCTGGGCACCGGCTCCACGTTGCTGGACTTCGACGCCGGCCGCATTGATCCGCTCGGCCGCACGCTGCTGCAGATCCTGAACGACCTGGT
>JACCDR011335695.1_pt1 | contig 16784 bp, 18 predicted proteins | sample 7446431 | NCBI WGS metagenome assembly JACCDR01 (sample SAMN15323443, study PRJNA562643) | freshwater metagenome | isolation source: river surface water | place: USA:Blue River Watershed | collected 2017-08-17 | reverse complement strand
GATAAGGAACAGTGGGAAGATGAAAGCACCGGCCTTCCCTGTCTCATCGTTCGTAACCCTTCCGGCGCATTATGCGGTTACGTTGGGGTACCCCACAGTCATCCGTTCTACGGGAAGTCTTATGGTGATGATGTCATCGACGAGCTGAACGTACACGGCGGGATTACTTTCGGCAGTAAGTGCCAAGAAAACAAAGACGGCGTGTGCCACCTTGTTGAACCGGGTGAGGATGATAACGTTTGGTGGTTGGGTTTTGACTGCGCTCACCTTTACGACCTGGTACCCGGAATGTTGAAGTACCGGAAACTCGATGGTGATGAAACTTATCGCAACTTTTCTTTTGTGAAAACCGAATGCGCCAGTTTGGCCAAACAACTGAAAGAGGCGGTCTAATGCTGAACATAGCCAGACTGTACGGCCTGGATAACAAGTATCGCTTACTTATTAGACAGCTTGACAATGACAAATACGTGATAGAATTTTGGGACTTATCCCAGCCCCACTTAGAAAACAAAATGCGTTGGTTTGAAGTCGATAAAATAGATATGCTCGCTTTTACTGAACGGCTTTTTGAGGAGATAAAAGGCCGAAGATACAGAATAGAACACGTACAAAAAGCCCACAGAGAGTTGTTCGAGAAGGCGGACAGGTTGGGCGAAGTATTAAGTAAAGTCCTGGAAGAACCAAACAACGGTTTATCGATTTACAACCAAAATCTTTTGGCTAATCAGTTAGCCCATTTAAACGGTTTTCTGGAAGGCCAGAAAGATAAATGGGGTCATCTTTGTATTAATAAAAGAGAGGAACACAATGCAAGTCAAAATAGTTAACCCGGAAAATCTGCCGCCAGAGTTGCAACAGGCTTTTGATACGATTAAGTCTTTCGTTGAGAAACAGGAGTCGCAAGAAAACCCTGATGCGTGTCCTTACTGCAAGGATAAAGATTGCGCCATAAACAGTCATATGCACAAAGTTTATACACCGGAAGAGCGCGAACAGATTATAAAAGAAGTGAAACTGGGCAAACGAACAAAACTCATTATGCCAATCATTCTGACCGGTGAGATTTCTGAAAGCAACAATCTTACGCCGGGCGTTGACCAAAAAACCGCTTTTTTACGAATAAGAAAAAAATATTTTCACGATGAACAATTCAAAGCGGCCTTTGATACCGTCTCTGAAACACTTTTAGAATTATTCCCGGACGTTTAATCCTAGTTTACTGCCCCGGGTAGCCCATCTACCCGGGGCTTTTTTTACGGAGTCACCTATGAACGCAACAGACAATCCCGCTATGGCGGTCTTAATGGTCGTGTTTCTGCTGGGCGGGATTATATGTACTTTTCAAGCCGGTGAAGCTTATGGCCGTACAAAAGAGTTGAGACGGCAACTCTACAAGATACTGAAAGAAAGCAAAGACGATGATTAAGGTCACTTTTAAAGAGTGTTATTACTGCGGGGAAGGCACGGCCATACCGGTAGAAGCTGTTAACGAGATAACAATTTGTGTCGAGTGCTACAGGGAAAAAGGGCATCCTTTCCCGTATTTAGGGGCTTAAAAGTGGCGAACCTACACGCCAAGATGTCTTGGTATCTATTGGAAGCCCGGTTTTACTACTATGTCCTGGATTCGCCTATTATGACCGATTATGAATTTGACAATTTAGAACTTGAATATCGCGACTTATGCGATATACTGGGAGAATCACCTACAGCAAGTGAGATGGTGGGCTTTGATTCAGGCCGACCGAGTTGTCAATTAGTCGAAAAGAAAGTCAGGAATGATATGGCGAAATACAACATTCGATTGCGTACCCGCCTGCGTGAATATGCGACAAAGCACGGTTTCAGCATCAACGTGTCCGCCTTTTTACGCGAACAAAAAGAGCTGGCGGCTATGGGGTGCGTCGAGCCGGTCAAGGAATCACACACAAACCAAACCTTATCCCGGTTTCCAGAATTTAATTTTATCCGGCCAGGCTACTACACCTTTCGCCCTAGTTTAGTTCCGAAGTCGCGCTGGGAAGCCTATCGGGAACAAAAGAACACTGACCCTTATGACGACATCGCGGACTTAGTGGGGTGAGCCGCCCTTTTGTCGTGCATTTTTGCCGGAATAAGCGGTGTAACAGGGCGTGGCTGGCCCCCGACAAGTACGACGTCGAGAGTTTGCCACCCCACCATCTGTATTGTGCTGACTGCGAAGTCTTCGAAGGTTTTACAAACAGGAAAAATCCGCATCGAGTGCGAAGCGGCGCTGCTTTGGTGCAAAGAAACAGAGAGTTGAACGAAGCATTGAAAGGGTTACTATGAGCGAAGTGGTACAGATTAACGATTCTCAAATGGCGCACCTGCGCCGCGTGATTGAACAGGAAGTCACGGAACAGCTGAAGACCGAGATGGTCCTGATAGAACAACAGATAAAACGGACGGTAGACCAGTTAGAAATCGCCGAGAAGGCACGGGAACTGGTGGAAGGGTATCTCACTAGCCCGGAGCTAAAAACATCGATTGAGCGGACAGTCAGAAGCACCACGACGGAACTGGCGGGCATCATCATCAGCACCCTAACGTCTGCCTGGAAACAGTACGCGAACGAAGTCGAACCGGAAAGACCGGAACTAAACCGACGACCCCACGTGATTGACCCCGTTGCTGCATGGCGACCCCATCCGCTGTTAACAGAGAGCGATATAGCGGCGTTAGGCGATAATTGCTATACAGTGGCCGACGGGACGTGCGTTAACCCCCATTGCACACTGCATAACGCGACCGAAGACGACCTGTCAGACCTGTACGGCTAACCCTTTACTTTTTGAAACACGGTTCGTAGAGAGTGACCGTGTATACTTGGATGAGAGACGCAAAAAGAAAAAACCGTTGCCCTTAGCGGGGGTAACGGTTTTGAATGTTTATTTAATGAGAAGATGTAATTGTTGAGGTCGTATGGCTAAAACCGAGGCAAAAGAAAACGTTGTCCCGATTAAGCAAAAAATCCGTGTTGAGATTTCAACAAACGATTGCGAGGCAATCAAACGGGTTGCTATTGATAATTATACATCAGCAGGTTTCAGTCTATTCGCCTGTAGAGCGAATTCAAAAGAACCACCTAAAAACTCATTAGCTGTTAACACACCTTTCGATCCACTGGTTGCGGGAGAAGACTTTCCAGACAACTATGGGGTCATACTGCGAAACGAAGACTTGGTTATTGATGACGACCCCCGCGCTTACGCGGTGCGGAAAGGCGGTTATCTTGTTCGGAGTGATGACCATAAACGGTTTACGGGCGTCTGGAAAAGTTACCCGGATGAATTGTACGACAGCTTGGAAGAGGGCGCAACTGATAAGCCTCTTGAGCGTTTTTTACGGGATGCAGGGCTTAATAAGAAAATAAAAACGTATATCGTCCGAACCGGCGGTGGCGGTCATCACATCCACTTTAAAATTGACGAAGATTTTCGCGTGGCCAGCCGGTTGGCCAACTATCCCGGTTTAGAGTTTAAACGCGGGCCAGGCCTGTATTTAATAGGACCTGGCAGCATTCACCCAGACACCCAAAAGCCGTACATCGTAAAACGCGGTGACGCCCAAAGTATTTTACCCGTCTCTGCTGAAATGCTGAGTATTTTACGAGCGAGTGATTACGCGCGAGACGCCGGACTTGATACCTACGAAGACACTGACGAAGCCATCCGCGTTGTCACTCAGTATATGAAAACGATTGACCCGGCTGTCCAGGGAGACTTCGGGGACGAACACACCGTGCGGGTAGCGACTTTCGGCCACGACTGGGGCCTGCCGCCCGAAACAACCCTGGACTTGATGCTTGAGCATTTCAACCCGCGTTGCTTGCCGCCCTGGAACACGGCAAAACTGGAAGTCAAAGTACGAAGCGCTTACAACAGCGCCAAAGATAAGCCTGGCAACCGAAACCCACTTCGCGACTTTAAAGACCTTGAAATCGCCACCGATGGGGTTGTGCTGACCCCAGACGAAGCTTCTTGCACCCACTGGAACTTCAATAAGGACGGGAAGTTAACACCCAGCGACGTCGGAAATTTAATGACATTCTTTTGCGACCCGGATATGAGAAAAGATGTCAAAGGAAAAACGGAACGGTCACCCAATCCACTTTTCCGGCTATTCCGCTACAACAAGCTGCACGAAGATATTGAGTACTCGCGACCTGCGCCCTGGCACAAGGATGGCCGTGTCCCCAGTCAGTTAGACCAGCGCGAAATCGCTCAGCTTATCGGCTGGTTGAGTCACAATTTTCACTACCAAACGACCGAAGGCCCTTTGTTCACCGCCCTTTTGGCGGTGTCCTCCTACTACGCGTATAACCCCATTGAAGATTACCTGAACACGCTGGAATGGGATGGGGTTGAGCGGCTTGACGGCATTCTGACCCGATACGCGGGCGCAAAGGATAACGAGTTGAACCGGGCCATCGGGCGTTGTTTTATGATCGCCGCAGTGGCCAGGGCGTTACAGCCGGGCTGTAAATACGACACAGTACTGGTTTTAGAGGGACCGGAAGGCATTAAAAAAAGCACCTTCGTCAAAACATTGGGCGGCCCGTGGGGTCGCACGTTAAGCATCAACCTGCACGACCGCGAACGCACCATCCAGTCAATGATGCGGGGCTGGATATTAGAAACGCCGGACTTGGCCTTTACCAAGCGCCACGAGTACAACGATATCAAGAGTTTTATCACCAACGAAGTCGACACGACCCGCCTGTCTTACGGACGAAAAGCCGGGGAGTACCCTCGTCGCAGTGTTATCGTCGGGACGTTCAACCCCACTAAAGAGGGTTATCTCGTCAAGGAAACCGGAAACCGCCGGTACTGGCCTGTCCCGGTGACCCGTATCGACATTAAAAAACTGGAACGGGATCGCGATCAGCTGTTTGCGGAAGCGATGGCCGCGTACAAAAAGGGGGAATTGTGGTGGATTGAGAATCAACCGAAACTGGAAGCGCAGCTTTTACAGCGGCAGAAATCGCGCGAAATCGGCCACCCGCTCACCGATGAAATTCGCGACCTGATGTTCCGCAGAGACGAAGAGGGCGAATGGAGTTTCCCTGAAAAACCGAAAATTCATTGGCTAATGAAACAAATAGGTTTGGCCCCCAGCGCCCCAAGTCGTCGAATGATAACCCGGTCAATGGAAGAGTTAGGCTGGGAGTATAAAGCGTCTAAAATAGGCAGTTATTTTGTCAATTCAGATATTGAAGCTGTCCTGGAAGACCTGTTATGAAGCTGTACCCCTACCAGGAAGAGGGCGTTAGGTTCTTAATGGCGCGCCCTAAAGAATTGAAGCGACGGAATCACAAGTTGCTAGCGGATGAGCAAGGTTTAGGGAAAACCGCACAGGCCATTGTCGCCGCGCAACGCCTGGCTGTAAAAACTATGCTCGTTATCTGCCCCGTTTCCGTAAAATATAACTGGAAACGACAAATTCAATTGTGGGGTTTAGCGGATGAGAAGGATATCCACATTGTGCGCGATACTCGCGATAGTATCCCTTCTAGCGCTAATATTATTGTGGTCAATTACGATTTACTGCGTTATCCGTTTATTTTAAAACAGCTCCGCTCCCGCCTTTATGACGTCATCGTGTTTGACGAGGCTCATCGCTTAAAAAATATGAACGCCAGTCGTACGAAACTGGTTTTAGGGAAACAAGGAATTGCGCGACAAGCGGTTGTAAAGTGGGCGCTCACTGGAACACCGGTTCAAAATCGCCCGATTGAATTCTGGCCTATTTTAACCACGATGGCCCCCGGCGTTATTGAACCCCACGGGGGGTGGGTGGCGTTTGGCCGCCATTTTTGCGAAGGACGCATTGACGAGGATTACGGCGAATTTGACCCGGTAACCCGAAAAAAGTGGAATTTTAAAAGGGCCAGCAACCTGGCGGAATTGCGCGAACGGCTGAAGCCTTTTATGTTGCGCCGCGAATTAAAGGATGTCTATCAGCAGCTACCGGCCTTGATGGAAGAGACGGTTTACCTGGAAGTACCGGTCGATGACCACCCGGAGATTATCATCCAGAAAAACGACCCGCGCATTGCCCGTTTTGAAGACGAAGAGTTTGACCCGGAAGCTGAAATGCCCTTGGCAACTATTCGGCGTATCATAGCTGAGTGCAAAGTGCCACAAGTGTTTCAATATCTTGATGACAGCCTGCAATCCGTTGACAAATTGGTCGTTTTTACTTACCATCGAAAAGTGACAGAACAGCTAGCGGGCTTACTGTCAAAAGCAGGTTATAACCCAGTCGTTTTATACGGCGGGGTAAACGCTGAAAAAAAGCAAAAATTAGTAGACAGGTTTATCGATGACCCCACTTCTCGCGTTTTCGTCGGACAACTTACGGCATCAGGGGAAGGGATTGACGGTCTTCAAAAAGTGTGCGCGACGGTCGTATTCGCGGAAATTGATTGGTCAGCGGGCGGAATGCTACAGGCGAAAAGCCGTTTACACCGAATAGGGCAAACCCGACCGGTAACGGTTCGTTACCTAATCGCTGACAATACAATTGAGCGGGTTATGGCGTCAGTACTGGAAAGAAAAAACAACGTTATTAGTCGGATAATGAAAACGGAGAAAAGAAGTATGTCATTGGAAGCCCTTTTAGAGCGTGTCGCGGTCGCCCTGGAAACGCAGGTTGAACTGTTGCAAAACGCTACCCCAGTGAAAACCACGACCGTACTGGATGACGAAGACGAAAAGCCTGTTAAAAAGAAAAGCAAGCCCGTCGTTGTTGAAGAGGACGACGAGGAAGATGAAAAACCGGTAAAAAAGAAAGGCAAAGTCGTCGAAGACGACGAAGATGAGAAGCCCGCCAAAAAGAAAAAAGCAAAAGGCGTGACCCTGGACGACCTGAAAAAAGCGTGCAAAGCCTACGTTGATGTCCACGATAAAGATGCCGCGCGGGCTTTGATGAAAAAGCACGCTAAGGTCAGCACCTTGACCGAAGCGGACGAAGATGACTATCCGAAACTGTACGAAGCCTTCCAAGCAGGCCTGGAAGACGAGGAGTAATGAGTCATAGCGTCATCGGTGCGTCTTCGTGTGAACGGTTTTGGAACTGTCCGGGTTCTATTGCTCTCTCCCAGAAAGCGCCAAAACCACGACCCTCGTTCTATGCAGCGGAAGGCACGGTTGCCCATACTATCGCGGAGCGCTACCTTCGAGCGTTTAAACCGGTAGATATGAAGTTGCTGGGCGAAGTTTACACCGAAGATGGCTTCGGAATCGAAGTGACGACCGATATGCTGGATGCGGTTTCGGTTTACGTTGACACGATACTGAATCTGTTTGCATCCAGGGAATTGAACCCGCGTCGATTGCAGGTGGAAGTTAAATTCGTTTTACCCCACCTGGACCCCGACGCCCGTGGTACCGGTGACGCAGGTGTACCGCAGTTCGACCGGCTAACCGTGCTTGATTACAAGCACGGCGCCGGGAACGCGGTGGAAGTCGAAGAGAACAAACAAACACTGTACTATTCGTTGGGCCTCTATTACTCGCTGAAAAAAGAGGATCGAAAGTATGTTGAAGACATTGAGAACATCATTGTTCAGCCCCGTTGTAGCCACGCTGATGGGGTGGTGCGGTCGGTGGTCTACCCTGTGGAGCGGTTGTTCGAATTTGAGGATGGACTACGACAGGCCATTAAGCGTGTCAGAGATGGAGACAATACTCTCCAGGCTGGCCCGTGGTGTAAATTCTGCCCGGCAAAACCTATCTGCCATGAGGCAAGAGATTCTGTTGCACGACTCGCGCGAGTAGATTTTGCGAACATCGAAGCCGGGCCGCCAGACCCGAAGAGTTTAAGCCCGGAAATGATTGCGGCTTTGCTACCCCATATTCCCCGCATTCGCGACTGGTGTGAAACGCTGGAAAAGTACGCTTTTTATGAAGCGGATAGGGGCGTTGAAATACCGGGCTATATGTTGACAAACCGCCGGTCGAACCGAAAATGGGTGAACGAAGAGGCAGTAATCGACGAACTTGACTTGGAGTACGGCGAAAAAATATTCACCAAGAGAAAATTATTATCGCCGAACCAGTTGGAAAAATTACTCCCAAAAGACGAACGTGGCAGACTGCGTAAGTACTGGGAGAAGCCTGACACGGGGAAAACCCTCGTGCCGGTCGATGGAAAGCGAAACAAGTTATTGCCTTCAACGGTAACAGACTTCGTTGACCTCGATATCTGAACCCCGATGAACCACGATGAAACACGCCGAACAACGAAAGGAAACACAATGGCAGCCACTAAAGTACGACGGATTAACACCCCAAAATTTCGAGTCAGCTACCAGCACATCTGGACCCCACAGGAAAACGATGATGGTAGCAAAGTGTATTCGGTCACGATGATATTCGATAAAGACGCGGACCTGGATGAGATGAATGAAATTCTCGACCAGGCGGCGAACAAAAAATGGGGTAATCAACGGCCCAGAAAAATGAACTTACCTTGGAAAGACGGGACCGAATATTATCTCGATAATGAAAAAAAGAACCCTGAATACAAAGGTAAAATTATCTGTAGCGCCAGTTCTTACGAACAGCCGGTCGCGGTCACTAAACTGGATAGACGTTATGAGGCGGGCGACCCCCGTCGCATCGTGGATATCACGGACCAAAGCGAATTTTATTCAGGGTGCTTTGCCGTAGCGGCCATCACCGCGTTTGGCTACGAAAAGAAAGGCAAAAAAGGCGTCAGCTTCGGTCTTCAAAACATCATAAAAGTGGGGAACGGCGACCCCTTGGTTAAATTCGCTAACCCGCAAGACGACTTTTGCGAACTGGACGACAGTATGTTCGACGACGATGACGACGATGACCTGGGCGACCTGTTTTAATTAAAGCGTCGTACTGGGGGACGTTAAACCCCAGTTTTACCGTTTATAGAAGGGTTTTATTGTGGATAAGCATATAAACTATGAAATGGTCAACGAAATTTCAGCGGCTATAGCGAAAACCGTAATTAAATATTACGGCCCGGATTTATCGTTAAAAGACTGGAGTGAGGTTATGAGTGAGGTATGTTGTGGAATTGCTTTATTTTTTAGAAGTCAATACAGGTGTTTAGAAAAAATCGCGTTTTTTAAAAGAACAGCGTGGTCAGGCCTTTTAGAGGCAGTAATTAAAGGTTTAAATCAAGGCTGGGTGTTAGTAGAAAAAATAGACGTAGAAGAGGGTTTAAAAAAAGAAGAACTTAATGCGCCTACATCTTGACTTTGAAACCCGTTCAGAGTTATCAGTGACGGATGTCGGGGCTGCAAAGTATGCAGCCCACCCGTCCACTGAAATAATGAGCCTGGCGTACGCCCTGGATGATGGGCCAGTCCAGCATTTAGACGAGTATGAATTGCAAGACGACCTCAGTTACAAGGTGGAAGAGTTGTGGCGGTACGCGGAAAACCCCACTGTCACTTTTTATGCCCACAACGCCTTTTTTGAACAAAATATTTGGGCGCACCAAATGGTCAAACAACACGGGTTTCCCGAGATTACGCTCAACCGCTGGTACTGCACGGCCGCTAAAGCCGCCCGCAGTTCATTGCCGCGTAAGCTGGAAGACGTAGGGGCCGCGCTGGAATTGACCACACAAAAAGACCTAAAAGGCCACGCGGTTATGTTGTCGTTATCGCGCCCGCGTCGCGTCAGTAAAGGGAACACGGAGCGTTTCTGGACCCCAAAGACCGCCCCGGATAAGTTTAAGCGGATGTACCGCTACAACGTTATCGACGTTAAAACCGAGCAAGGTGTTGACGCTCGTGTTGCCGAACTCAGTCCCACTGAGCGCAAAATCTGGTTGATGGACCAGGAAATGAACCACTACGGGTTACGGCTCGACCGGGAAGCGGTGATCAAAGCCATCGAGTTGCTGGAAGAGGAAAACGCCCGACTACTGGGGCTATTCAGGAAAGCCACAGGGCTAAACTCCCCGATGCAAAATGAAAAATTTAAGAAGCTTTTATGGTCAAAAGGCCTGCGGGTCTTGGATTTACAGGGCGCGACCCTGGATAAGATTTTAGAAATAAACGAAAGCATCCCCTATATTTCTGAGGAAACAGAGACTATCCTCAAACTGGCCCGGCAGTTAGGCCGTCGGTCTACTGCTAAATTTTATAAAATGCTGGAAATGCTGGGCGATGATGACCGGCTGCGCGGGTACCTGATTTACGCCGGGGCCAGCCGGACGTTACGGTGGTCCGGGTCCGGCGTGCAACCCCAAAACTTTATCCGGACACCAAAGGGTTTCGACGTCGAACAGGTCATTAGCGATATTAAAACCTACGGCTATGACCTTTTCAGCCTGATATACCCGAACGTAACGGACACGGTGGCTTTCTCGATTCGAGGGATGATTATCGCCTCGGAAGACCACGAAATGTTTATCGCCGACTTTTCTGGTATCGAAAGCCGGGGCTTAAACTGGATGGCCGGTCAGGAAGATATGCTCAACCTGTTCCGCAAACTGGATGCCGGGGAGACGCGCATTGACAATTATTGCGCTTTGGCCAGCAGTATCTTGGGCCGGACAATTACGCCCGATGATGATATCGAACGCCAGATGGGGAAAGTTGGGGAGTTGTCTTTAGGGTATAACGGCGGTATTCAGGCGTTTGCTCAAATGTCTAAAAACTACCGCTTAAACCTGGACTTGTTGTACCCACTCATCTGGCCTACTGCCACCGTTAAAGAGCGGCGTAATGCGATTAAAAATTACAGCGCCTACCGGAAAAAAGCGGAAGACCCCATTTCTCCGCGCGCGGGAATGGCCGTCGATATCATTAAGCAACGATACCGGATAAGCAGGCCGCACGTTCGTAGTTTCTGGCGTGAAATGGAAGCGGCGGCTATCCTGACGGTCGAAACCGGCTTGGATTCACCGGTTAGAGGGGGTATCTGGTTTGAGCTGGTTGGGCGTGGTCCCGATTTAGAACTGCTGATGCACCTGCCATCCGGTCGCCCCATTCACTACCGCAAGCCCCGGGTCGTTCATAAAAAGCGTTTCGGCAAAATCACCCCAGTCTTAACGTATATGCATCAAAAAGACGGGCAGTGGCGGCGGGAAGACACCTACGGCGGGAAGCTGGTAGAGAACGCCACGCAGGCCGTAGCCCGCGACCTGATGGCCCTCGCGTTTTTGCGTATCCGCCGCCAAGGGTACAAGCCGCTCTTATCGGTCCACGATGAGGCGGTGGCGGAAAATAAAAAAGGCGTCGGTAACCTGGAGGAGTACAAGGCGTTAATGCGAAAGAAACCAAAATGGGCTAAAACACTGCCCCTTGAAGTGACCGGCTGTGTAGCCGAACGTTACAAGAAAGCTTAAAAATGATTCGAGCCAAAAAACAATTTAAGAACTGCCCTTTTTGCGACGGTGAGAAGGTGCGACTTTTTTATGACACCGTCGAAAAAGCAACCGTGCAGTGTACGACGTGCGGGGCTACCGGCCCGCGCACACCGGACTATCAGACGGCAATGGCGGGCTGGAATTTTAGGTGTTTAGCTTAGGGCTGGACCCGGGTAGTGATGGTGCTATGGCCCTCATTTCGAGGGACCGTAGCACCGTCATCCTGGAAAAATTCGAAGGGCGTTCCCAGGTAGAAATCAATGCAGTGCTACGAGAATGGAGCTTATGGGGTAAGATACTGGCCGCCCTGGAAAAAGTCCACTCAATGCCCGGGCAAGGGGTAAGCAGCACGTTTACGTTTGGCAAGAACACCGGATTTTTACAAGGGTTGCTGGTCGCCCACGAAATTCCTTATTACGAAGTGGACCCGCAGCGCTGGCAACGCCTGATGGCCCTGGGCGGCCGGTACGAAAAGCGCAAAAAGAAACACAAAGAGAAAGCTGAAAGGCTGTTCCCCACTGTTAGAGGCATCACGCAGAAGACTGCGGACGGCTTGTTAATCGCAGAGTACGCCTGGCGAATGGAGAACATATAAAAACCCCCGACCTTGTGGGCCGGGGGACTTGTTTGAAAAACCAGGGTCGTATTGTGGATTAATTAGAACCTTCCAAAGCAGTACCGGCGTTCGGGTCTTCCTCTTCACCCTCTTCCTCTTCGCCTTCAACTGGCTCAGTAGGGGTTTCCGGGTTAGGGGTACGGTCCGCCAAGGCCTGCAAACGGGTGGTTTGGTCGTTTTTAAAGCTGTCAAACTTGGCGCGCAAGCTGGCCACATCCTGCAACAGGTCTTCCGGCAGATTTTCATTTGTGCCTAAACGGTCGATGTCGCCGCTGATGTCTTCCAGGTAAGCGGAAGTCGTGGTTTTGAGTTCGTCCAGACCGACGCTGATAGCTTGAATATCTTCTTTAATGGTAGCCATACTGTCTTTCAACTCCTCTATGCCATTGTAAATCTGTAACAACAAGTAATAATAGCGAGAAACATCTCTGATTAAGGCGGTCACTGTCCCCCGCAACCCCACTACCGCCGTTGCAATTACTTTTATCATAACACTACAAGCCTTATATATTCCACGCCGGTTAAGTTCAGATAGTCGAGCGTATTAAAAAGCTGTACGGCTTTCTCCATCAGGGGTTTTCGGTCACAAACCAGCGCAATGCAACCGGCGGACCCCGGCCACATATTTTCCAGGTGCAGCCCGCAATTGCCGCGATACTGCTTATTCGGCCCATCAATGGTGCGCTGGCCCTGCACGGTCGAAATTACATAAAATGGGGTTCCAAGGGGAGACAGCTGCAACGATTCCCGTTTGGTAGAAAGCCAGTGCGACCCCATCGGAATCGCGCCTTTGCCCCGCTCCCAGTCGTTGTCAGAAGCGGTATGGCCAGACTGACCGCTGCGCGCGGGCAGCCTTTTAAATAACGGCAAGATGGTTTTATTTTCGGTAACCATCTGTAACGTCAATGCGCCTTCGATGGTACCGAAGCGCCGGTCGAAATACATTGTGTGCGTCATTCTTTTTCCGCCAGGTTCTTTAACGTCGTGGCCGCTTTATTAACCAGTTCTGTATCGACTTTTACTTCGTCAACCCGCTGTTGCGTTTTCCCCAGGGCGAACTGTAATTCCGCCATCGAATGCTGCGTCCCGTGAAGCTGCGCTAAATAGGCCTCTACCTGCGTCTCTAGCTTTTCGATTCTAGCATCTTTCTTCCGGTCAGCCTCCTCCAGGTAGTCGATTAGTTCTTTGCGCCGCTCAGCGTCCGCCTGTTTTTTCGACTTAATCTCAACGCCCAGCCAGCTTAGTAAATCAGACACTTTTGGCAACAATTTCGATACCAATATTCCGGCGGCCATATAACCCAAACTGTTCCAGTCGTGAGGAAGTCCGGGTATATTGTCGTCGTTCATTATCGCCCCGCTAAATACTTCCCTCAAAACTATTGTACTACGGGTTTAACAGTTAAGCCCAGATAGGGATTACGGACGATAGGGTGTACCCGACGACCGTCTGTAAAAAATCGGCGGGCGGCGCTTCGATGCAATAATTCTGAACAATGGGGATCACCTTATTTGTGACCGGCCGGACTTCGGACCACTTGGTGGTGATGTCCCCGTGAAACCCCATTAGTGTAGAGATGAGCGCTTGTGCAGTTGTCGCGCCTAATTCAGTAGCGAAGTACAGATACGGCATAGCCCAGCCCTCTTTAGACGATCGTATAGTAGGACATTATGTCAGGTTCGATGGTCGCCAGGGCGGTAGAGTTTAAAACAGACGGCCAGAATATAAGTTCGGAAAAGTTCATCGGGGCGTACTGCTGCGAGTTGTTCAGCGCACCAATGTTACTCATTAGAGACGCGGTGTTAGCGGTGTTACCGCTGACCAGGCTGGCCATATTAAAGGCGTCTGTCTGAACAGCGTTTCGGCGTTGCACCGTGTCTTTTGAAATATAGTTTAAAGTCCCGACGTATAAATTGAAAGCGCCGCTGTAAGTAGCTGGGGTATTACGGGAGACAGGCGTGTTGGCGTCGGCGGTACGGGCGACCATTGTCCGGGCGGAAGCTACGCCACCGCCGTTAGGCTGCGCCAGGTAGTCGGTTCGCGCGCCTGCTGTATTGGTTCCTGTGCTGAAAAAGAAAAACACGGGCGCCACGCTGCCGTTTATCGCGTTTAAACTGTGCGCCATCGCGAAAGTAAACGCCGCGCGGTCACGTACTGTATCGTTTGCAGCGGCATTGCCTAAAAAGCAGTCATTCGTCCCGTCAAATATGAGCGTCGGACGACCTGCTTGTGCATTAAGAACCCCACTCACTACAAGCGACGGTTGGTTCGCCCCGATGGCCTGAGCGAAGTCGCGCGAGTTCCCGCTTTGGTCGTACAGTACCGACACAAAACCGCTGCCCGCCCCTACAAAGGTTAACAGCGTTGCGGTGTCCAGGTTGTTATTGACAAAACCGATGTCCATTTCAGTGTTATCACTGGAGCGCCGCACGCGCAAAGCTGAGCCAGCATAAGCGGCCCTCAATTTTCGGACGCTATAAGCCCCCACTGAACCCGGTATCGCGTCCAGCGGCAGTACCGGCGTCATCGTAGTCGGGCTGGAGTTATTGAACCCGTTGAACCGGTTGAACCCCACTTGGCGGTTGAGTCCATTAAACCGGTTCAGCCCGTCAAAGCTGTTATAGTTTGGCATTACAGCAATTTCCGCATCATCTCATCATCGTACATAATACGGATTGTACCCGCGCTGATGGACGACAGAATGATGACCCAAGGGTCCTGGTCCAGGTTCTCCAGGGGGACGCTGATATAACCGGTCAGGTTGAACGACGCGTTATCCTTGGGCGCGTACCAGTTTTTAGTCAGCCGGTTAAAACGCTTCACGGCGGCGGTATAGGTTACGGCGTTCCCGCCTGACGGGAGAAAGTCCAGGCGACACGAAGGAGTTCGTAAGTAGGCCGTGGGTGGCTGTCGTAAAATCAACGCCGGTTTTCCTTGCGCCGTCCAGGTGGCTTGTGGGGTAAATAGCCCTTCATTTGTGCCGTAGGGGTCTTTAACGCTATAAGCGGATTCCGGGTCGTTGTTTGTCGTCGCGTCGGCGGCGGCGATTAACTCGGTCATTATGGTCATGCGACAGCCTTCCAAGTTCCCCCTGCGGGCAGGGTCTTAATTAACGCGCTTTTCTGGCCACTGCTCAACGCGTCATACGCGCGCGGCCCTTTTACCGGAACGGCGTAACCGCCGATTCCATTGGATAATACGGTCGAGTAAGACCCCACTCCTAACGCGGTAGCGATGCCGCTGTTGGCTGCGTTGGCGTCCGCCTGGACGGTGAAGTACAGATAGCCTTGGGCGTTCAGCCGGTCGCCTGCCAGCCCGGCCATAACGCCGCTCATCAAGCCCCACGCGTGCTGCGGGTAGTAGTCGCCGTTGTTTTCAACGTAGCTGCCGTTCACCTGTTGCTGAACCCAGCCAGGCAAACTGGCGTACCAGGCTTCGGCGTCCAGGTACCCGTTTAAGGCGTATTTATAAGCGAGTATCTGGGCCGCACCATAAGGAGAAATGGGGTCCAGCCCTGACGGGTCTACCGCCGCACCGCCTCGATAGTACCAGCCAACCGGCGCCCACTCGCTGGTTGTGCTGAGATAATTTCCGGAAATGATCAGGAAGTTGCCGGTTCCGGTGCTGGTGATGTTAACCCTGCCCGTATTAGCGATAGCATTAGCGCCGGACGTATGGAGCGATATGGTTGTCAATGACAGCATCCGGACAAAGTAACCCGTTCCTGCGGTGATACCGCCCGGCGCGGTTCCGCTGTTCTCTTTGTACAACGTTACCTGCGTGCCTGTCTTAAATTCGAAAACCTGGCCAGACGCGGCGGTTAAAATGTCTGTGGTTGCATTAACGTTTCCGGCGGGAACGTACGTCCCAAACTGCCACGTCCCGTTGCCGGTACCCGGTGCGATAGCGATTTTACCGGTGTTGGCCAACGCGGCAGCTTGCGTAAAATGCAGCGAGTACGTGGTCCCCGATATTAAACGCGGATAGTAAATGGTAGTGCCGGTACTCCCCGAAAGGCCCGTAATATTTACGTCGGCCCTAAAATGAATAGGGCTACTGTAGGTCGTGTTATCCGATAAACCGCCCTGTCCCAGGTCCACAGTATCATTTGCGTTATCAACAGACGCTTGGTCAAAAGTAAAGATAACAGCGGCAGACCCCATTGTGCTGGGAACAAAACCCGGCGTGTCCAGAACATAGCGCCACAGACCGCCAGGCGGCCCGGCTTTCGGTTCCCACAAACCCGTTCCGCCATTAAAAACGCATTGTGTTTTCAGGACGTCCAGGGCTTCGGTTGTCATATCGAACGCCATATTGGGGGCGACCCGAATGGCGTCCAGCTGGTGCGCGGCCGCATCGCCACCGGCTTCGAATTTTGCGCGCGCCCCGTTGGAAATGGCGACCCCATTTAGGTAAGAAGGCATATTCCAAAAGTTATGCGTACAGCTGTCGGTGATATCGCCGTAGGCATCCGCCGCCATCGCAGTCCACAAGGCCGTGTTTACCGAATCGTACTTGGCAAACATCCGAAAGAAAGTAGAAAACAGATAGCTGGGGTTGGTTCCGACTTGCCCCGCTTGCGTCTCGTACGGATAAATGTACGCGAACCCGCTCCCCGTGGTCGTAATATCGATAATGTTCGTGTTGGCCAGCGCGTCGGCTTTAGTGGGGTAGAACGACAGGTTGTAAGAACCGTTCACCCGAATAAAGTATTTTTGCCAGGTTGTGCCAACGCCATCCTGGAATACCAGCGGCGCGGGGGGCGTACAGCCGCCCGGGT
>JACCDR010962168.1_pt1 | contig 16787 bp, 15 predicted proteins | sample 7446431 | NCBI WGS metagenome assembly JACCDR01 (sample SAMN15323443, study PRJNA562643) | freshwater metagenome | isolation source: river surface water | place: USA:Blue River Watershed | collected 2017-08-17 | reverse complement strand
GTTCCTTCCTCGACAACCGTGGTGAGGCCAGCGTTGACTTCATTGCTTTGGTCAGCGTCGGGACGACGAGCAGTGGCAACCGCAGCACCGTTCCAAACGTAGATACCGTTCTGGCTGGCTGTGGTTTGAGCAATAGCGAGGAAAGACTCGCCCACGTTCATGGTTACGCCGTCGAGAGTTGCTCCCGGCGAGGCAAGGTCCACGTTGACATTGACGGCTACTCGAACCGAATCTTTACGGTCGATTTGAGTTTTGGCGTCCTGCAACTGCTGCAAGTTGACCGCATCCGTAGCTGCCGTACCAGGAGCCAAGTTGGTGATCTTCTGAGCATTGACGTTGAGCGCAGCCGTTGGAATAGCGAACTCGTCCAGGCGGTATGCCTTGACCACAGACGCAAGGTCAGAGATGGTCGAAGCTGTCTGGGTGCCGGTGTGACTGGCACGAGCAAGCGGGTTGGTAGCGAGCTTCGAGAGCGCAATGGCAGCCGACGAGGCAATGTGGGTGTCACTGATTTGCGAGTAGCCCTGCGCACCAGTGAGAACAGTCGAGCCAGACGCAGTGCCAGAACCAAGCTGGGCAGGCAACACCCGTCCATTAGCGTCAAGCCCAGCAACTCCGTTGGCAGCGTTACGAGCACTCGTCTGAATGGCATTGACGATTCGGGCATCGTTACCGGCAGCGGCCTGGTACTGACCTGTGCCAAGCGTGCGCAGAGATGCCACGTTGGCGAGTCCGTCTTTGTTGGCCGAAGCGATCTTGACATCGGTGATCGAGCCATCAGCAACATCTGACAACGCAAGCCAAGTGGTGCCGTTGTAGACCATCCACTTCTTGGTGCCGGTGTCCCAATAGAACTGGCCCTCGACAGGCGTCGAAGGTGACGCACCAAGGTTCTGCAAACGTGCGTTTCGCAGCTCGTTCTTGTTGAGGTCGATTGGGGTGTGGAACTTACGTGCCATACCAGAAGCTCCTTAGTTGAGGTAGGCAGCGCCGCTGAACGCTGAACTGAAAGTGACGGTCAGGGCATTGGCACTTAGGTACTGCGGGTCTCCCTCGACCACCGTCCCTGCTGAATCAACAACCGTGACACTCGGATACGAGTTCAGGTTGTGGGTGATGCTCCACACCGTTTGAGGTGAGAGTTGGGTGAAAACGAACGTGTTACCGGGGCGGGCTTGGTTGCCTACTCCGACGAGCGAGTCGGCATAAGCCTGAGCAGACATGCGAGCCGCTTGGGCTTTGGTCTGCGCACCGCCTTTGGTTTCGAGTTCCCTCGTGTCAGCAATGCCGTGAACGTTGAGGTAGCCCGAGATGTGTTCGTTGACTGCCTTGACAAGTACCGCTGTCGATACCCCTGGGGAGAGGTAGAAGGGTGCAATGTCGGCAAGGTCTGTTTCTGCCGGGAGAGTTGAAGGGATTTCGATGTTGTAGGTACGTCGAGCAGCTCCACGGATTTCTTCCGTGACTCGATAGAAGGTCTCAGGCTGGTTCAGTCCAAGAACGTCTGTCGTATAGAGCTTGACTTTGATGCGACCTGTGACATCAAGGTTGGCCGTGATGGGCATTGGAGCAACGATCTGGTTACCGAGATCATCGGTAATCGGGTTGCTCAAAGTGAAGATGACCTTGCCCAGAGCAGGGGTAGTCCCGGAACCAGACGTGGGTTGGCTAGGCGAGAGCCAGCGGCCAACAATGGTCTTGGTTGTCAGAGCCACTCAGTCCTCCATCCCTTCACCTCTTCGTTGGGAGATGCGAGCGACAGGACAGGAATCAGAGAGTGACTGTCTCAGTAACTTGAAGCTGGTCACCTGAAACCAACACAGCGACCACGTTGAGCATCGTCTCAAAAACCATCGTGCCTGCACTCGGGGCATTGAAAATGCCGACCTTGGCAACGGTGATGCTTTGGTCTGAGGTGAAGGTCTTGGTGATGGTGTAGCTGGCAGTGCCCGAGGTATGGGCATAAGTGCCCTGAGCACGAGCCAAGCTGCCTGAGACAATCTCATTGGGCAGCGTGGTGTCAGTTGCCTGAGGGGCCACGTTGTCGGCAGTCAGTCCGATGTAGTTGGCGGGGGCGTATGGACCTGTGCCATCAGAGGCGGTGTCGCCCATGATGCCGCATTGCCAGTCACGGCCTGAGTTCACTCGCACTTAGTTCTCTCCCCATCCAGTGGGCTTGGTGACGCCCTTGATCTGGTACTTCTCTTCGAGCAGGGTTTTGAGACCCTCGCTGTCGGTTTCGATCCATGCAGGCTTTGAGTCAGCTTGAAAGTGGGCCGGAATGATGCCGTCCACGATCTGGCTGTATGCGTCCTGCAACTCGATGTCATCGTGAAACTCGATGCGAGTGATCCTCTGACCTTCCAACTCACGGAACTTCAAAGTCTCCGGGCTGTTGGGATCGTCTTGATCTTCCTTGATTCGATAGCCCTCAATGGCGTGATCGTTGCCTAGCTCTACAAACACATGTGCTCCTTTGCCGTCACCACTTGAAGTGGACTCGTGTGGTCTGACACAGGATCACGTCTTGATGCACTTGTAGACGGTGAGGTATGGAGGCAGGTTGGCGTGAGGCACGTTGCCACCGTTGTTCTGAATCGTGATGCCAGTCACAGCGTTGTAGATCGGCGTGAACGTACATTGCGCATTGCCGACCGGAGCAGGAGGACCATTGAGGGGTCCAGTGTCGGGATACAAAGCGTGGTTTTCTGAGAACCTCGACGCAATAACGAACTGGTAGTCGTTGAGCCAATCAGGTCCACCACCCGGTGTGTGATAGTGGCTTGGGTCGTTTACGCCGTGGTTGTGACTTGGCATGTTGCTGATCGACAAACCAACGAGCGCCGAACCGCCAACACCACCGAGGGTCTTGCCGGTGGAACCAAAGTCAGAAGTTGGAATCCGGTTGGCGTCAGGACCGCCCATGTTGTCAAGACCCAGAGTCATACGACCACGAAGGTCAGGCACGTTGAATGTGCTCGATCCATTGCCGACGCCGTAAGTGGTTCCTACCGCTTGATAGAGCCGAGCATAAGTGGTTCGACTGACTGCCTGCCCATTGCAGTGAAGCCATCCAGTTGGGATGGAAACGGTGGCGAAGTCAAAAAGCACACCCGCAGGCAGCACTGCATTGATGATCTCGTCAGTGCTTTCCCGAGCGTGCTTGTGGTCAGACCGAGCAACCGAAGAAGCAGTGCCCTGAGCCATGTCATCGCCAGGGCGGGATTGTGCTGGGTTACCAAACGACTCTCGGGCGTGACGATGGTCAGCACGAGCAGGCTCGACTGCTGTACCAGTAGCAGCAGTGTCACCTACGGCTGATGCACCTGGCGCACCAGGGGCAGGCAAAGCGTTGCCAATGTTGTGCGGAGTGTTGACGTGGACGTTGGCCTCTCGGTATTCGAGGGCACCAACGGTGTGCTCAACCGAAGCAGCAAGAGCGTGAGCCTTAGCTGTGGTGTTGTCGTATCCACGCTGGACAGTGAACGTGGTGGCAGTGGTGGCGGTGCAAAGAGCCAACTCTTCATTTGGAGTACCACGTTCAAGACCAAGCAAGAACGGCGCAGCGGGATACCCGGCTGTTGAAGCAACAGTCAGGGTCGTCGCAGTGGTGTTGACCGCAACCGTCAGAGCGACGGGAGGTGCGGTGTTCGAGTAGTTACGAACGGCCATTTACAGTCCTCGGGTTCCCAGAAGAAGGCGACGGATGACCAGTTGCACTTCCTCGCTTGTCAGGTCTTCTTCCTTCTCGGCCTTTTCACGAAGGGCAACGAGAGGATCGGTATGAGCAGTGATGTCGTGCTTGGTGACGGCCTTCTTGAAAGCGTTGGTATCGGGCTTGTCACCCGACTCGACAACGAGCCACACCAAAGCAGGGGCAGCAGGTGATGCATTGGCCGGGTCTCCCTCGGCTACAAAGCTGATCTGCTTACGCTCGGTCCAATCCATGGCCGTGCGCACGTCTTCGGTCAGACCTTCAAGGTCTACTGGCTTGTCAATGACGAACGCTGTTGCATTCTCGAAGTCAGCGTCCCGGCTTTCGGCCCTTTTTGTGCTCACCAAAGACCTCCTTCGCTCTCATCAACAAGGGAGTCAGCAGCGGCAAAAGCTGCTTCGAGTTCTTCGTAATGCGTTCCCGCCAGATCGAGGTCTGCCAGGTTCGAGGCGACGACGCCATCAGCACCTTCTTCGATAATCATCTTCTGCTCGGCAGGACTGAACGTCTTGCCGGAGAGCTTTGCCAAAGCGTTCTTGGCAGCCAAAGCAATCTCGTGGTTGTCATTGGCTTGCTGTTGCGGTGAAGCCGCTGCGCTACCAAGCCACGCACGCTTGGAGGGATCGAGCACATCGTCAGGAGCCTCAGAGCCATCAAGGTCATCGTCTGGTTCTTCGGCAGTTGCCATAGGAAGCGCAGGCTCTTGCTCGTCATGCAGTTCGGCGTGACGATTCCACTGACTCTTGTCGTACTCGGGCTTGTCGTATGGGTATTGCTCACCATCAGGCATGAGCACATGCGGCTCAGGAGTCCCGGCATCGTTGTCTTCGAGACTGTCGTGATACGCCTGGATGGCTTCGTCACGAGTGATGTAGGCAGCTTCGGGCTGGAATCCCTCGGTGTCAATGACGGCTGGTTGGCCCGCAGGAGTGAAATCGAACCACGTCCAGGTTGGGCCAATAACAACGGCAACCTGCTCGAAGTGAACGTCACCTTTGGCTTCTTCGGGAAGCTCAGGCATTGAGTCTGGAAGGTTGCCGTAACGCAATGTGGTGTGTGGAGTGAAGCCATGTTCAGACGGCGACGTGATGCCTACGTCTTCACACAATGCTTCGAGGCGAGCACGAGCTGCGTGCAACTCAGGAATGTCCCACCCTGCGTAGAAGACATTTTCCTCACCGTTTTGGAAAGTGCCATAACCACTGACAGTTCCAGTGAAGTGCGACTCTGCCCCAGCCCAAATGCGCACAGTTTCCGTGAGCTTGTCAGCATCAACGTCTGCGGCTTTGCCGAGATACAGCAAGGTGATGTGCAGGTTGTCGTATGACTCTGCATCTTCGTCATCCAGCACAAGTGCATCCAGCACCCAGTCAGGGGGACGGAAAGCGATCATTACGCCGTCTTGATCGTCAGCAACCGCAGTAGCAGGGCCAATCGAGTCCTTGATGTCGAGACCAAGCTGCGGGTCATAGGTGGGGTAAAGAGCCTTTTCTTCATCCACCCGCTCGCCAGTCTCGTAATCCATGACCGAGCCGGTATCGATGACGACATCCTTGGTGAAGCCAGTGTCGGCGTCCTTGACCTTGAATGGCGCAGTGTCAGCAGTGAGCACCTTGCCCATGGTCGAGATGGCGTCAGGGGTGCCCATCTCGTAGAGGTAGGCCAACACCTCGGTTGCCGTCGATCCCTCGTACAACATCGAGCGGCCCATCGAGACGATTGGCGCTTCGAGCAACTCGGGGTTGGTGTTGATGCGCTTGGCAGGGCGACCCTTGAACTTCAACTCGGGGAAGTCGAGAGCATTTTCGGGTAGTGGCACGTCTTCCCAGTAGGAAGCCATGATGTCGTACAGCTCTTGCTGGCGGCGCTTCTCAGTACCACGAGCACGGAACTCTTCGTAGAGAGCGTGGAGCTTGTCTTCCTTCAAGCGCACACTGCGAGAAGTGTGGAACTGCAACTCGACCGGCAGACGAGAACGTGGCGCTTCAAGGATGTAGTGCAGCCCTGAATAGGCGTCACCACGCTGCCAGTAGTTCTCTTCTTCCTTGATGCGGAAGCCGTCTTGCTGCAAAGACCACAAAGTCTTCTGCACGCTGTCGCCCCAGTCCGGTTCTGGGAAGGCAATGGTGTATCGCAGAGCGTCAGTCAGCACGTCCATTGGCCGTGTGACGATGGTCTCGATCGAATACTTGTCGGCCTTGTCTTTGAGCTTGCGCTTCATCGAATCGAGGCCCTTGACGGCATATTGCAGCCCTTGCATCTCGCCCTGGTATGCCTTGGCGTTCTGCTGCATTGCACGAGTAACCGCAGATTGCTGCGACTCGGCGTTGTCGTGCAGGTACTCGGCTACCTCTTCGATAGCGTTTTCGGGATCAGCCTGCGCCTGGTTGATTGTCGGCAGCGCAGTGTGAAGCGTTGACTTCTTCTCGTGCTGAATCTGAACCTGCATGGTCGGGTCTTTGCGCCACAGCGGCTTCTCGGCCTTTTCCTTGATAGTGCCGCCGAACATCTCTTGGGCCTGGGCTTCGTAAACCGTGGCGAGAGCGTGAGAGCACATGCGACCCTCGTACTTCTTCCAGCGACCTGAGCGACCCCATGAGTAAGCAGCCCATGCACAACCGCATTCCCATGTCGCCACGGTGCGACCCCCAGGGGTGCGCATAAGCGTGGTCTGATACAGAGCGGTGTCGCCCTTGACCTCAGCTTGGATGTAGAGGCTGTCGCTACCTGGCCCCTTGCCTGGTGCGCCAATGATGCGGACTCCGCCTTCGGTGCGAATGCGCTTGGCCTTCGACTGAATATCACGCCAACCAGCAGTGAAGTGGAAGCGGAACTCTGCTTCCTTTTCGAGATGAGCTTCTTTAGTAGTCAGCTCGACCTTGGTCGAATACACGTCCGGGATACCGCCACGCTGTCCGCCTGCGTTCCACGGGATGGTGGCATCGACCAACGCATCACGTTCGCCAGACTTCGGCCCTGGCTCGGCAAGAGGGCACGCTTGCTGCTCATCCCACTCAGTACGAGGGCAGGTGCCACGCAACTCAGGAACCCATACTTGGTAACCCGCAGCCTCAGTGGCACGAGCGTCTAGTTCCTTGGGGTACCAGCACTGACTGTTGCGGCGAAAACGGCACCAGTCGTAGCTGTAAGCCCCGTTGTCGTCGCCACGGAACTCTTGGGGAAGACTTCGCAGCACTCGCTCGGCAGCAGGGTTGAACATGCGGTCCATAACGCCTGCTTCAACCTCGATCTCAGCATCGGCAAACTCAGGGTCAGCCGCAGCATCTTTCAAGATTTTTTTATGAGCAACCTTTACGTCCCCGATAGGAGGGCGACGAACCAGGATTTCACTTAGCTCCGGGTAATCCTCGGCAGCGGTGTGCAGACTGGCCTGAGCATCATCCAGCTCATCCATTGAGTCGATGAAGATCGTGGTGCCATCACTGCGTTGTACGGGAACAGCAGCTTGCTTGGCTTCAAGACGATTGGAATCGAGGGGTTGGAGTTCTCCGGCGCTGTATTCACCACCGCCAAGATTGTTGTCGAGGGAAACGATGTACGTCTCGTTGCCCGCCACCGGGCCGTCTTCAACATCGGTGACCTCGCCTGGCAAACCTTCTTGGGTCAGCACACGTTGACCGGCAGTAAACGACCACCAGTCTGAGTGCTGGGCGAACCCCGCCACCTTGCGTGAAGCATCGGTGTCGTGTCGCTGAGAGCGATTTCCAAGTGCCATCTCACCCCTTGTGCGGGAGTGAACTGGACTAGGACAGGGCTACGGAAGGCTTACTGGCTGGGGGCCTGAGGAAGCGGGCAGACAGAACTCTGCCCCTGTAGTTTTCCCAGCACCTCACATCCCAACTCACGCTGGTCTGTCTGGTAGCGAATGCGATCTTCACGGCTTTGCTGGACCTGGGTTTGCAGTTCGGCAACTGCACCCTTGGTTTGATAAGCCGAGACAACAGCGGCCACCGAAGCAATCATCAACAAGCCCAGGATGGCCCGGTAAATCCAGGTCGTCCTACGCCAAATCTGCTCCTGAGCACGTTCTTTGTCCCGAAGGCTGGCATCAGTCATCGGTTTCTCCCAAAGGGGTGTCTTTGTTGACATTGGCATGGCGACGTGCGCCTATGTGACGAGGCCCTGAAAGCAGACGCCCACGTCCTTCTTGCACTTCGATTTCCTCGACTACTGGCTTCTCGGTGTAAACGGCTTCGGAATCATCGGTGGCCTCGGCCACCTTGACCTTCTCAACACCGACCTTGGCCTTGATCTTTTTGGCAGCCATTGGCATACCCGCCCGCATCTCATCAGACTCTTCGGGACGCTGGCGCTGCATGATCTGGTTACGAGGCAACTGCTGTACGTCAGGCGGCACGGCGGCTGCGGTCTCGGGAGTGTCTTCTGATGGGGCTGTTGGGTCCATAGAAAGTGGCGGAGCAAGAGCGTTGTCCACGGCAGGCACAGTGGTACCCAGCTCGGGGATGGGAGCTTCCTCGGCCTTGATAAGAGGCTGTGCTTGAACAGCTTTTGGTTCGAAATCCTGGCGAAGATCGTCGGGGATTGGCAACCCCTTGTCCCGGAGAGCAAGGTAAGTGTCTTTGCGCACTTCCTGAGCCAACACAGCCTGCTCGACCTGCTCACGAGCCACGGCTTCCTTCTCGTCTTCGAGATTGATGGGCACGTTGACCATGCGAGTCTCCTGAGAGATCGGCACGCCAGACTCACGCAAAGCCTCGTAGAACATACGGAGGTCTTGCTCGTCCTTCATGTTCATGGCTTTGATCTTCAAGTCAGGGATCAAGAGCTTGGGCTGCTCGACAATGCGTTGCTCACCAGTCTCTTCATCCACTTCCAAGACTTCTTCCATGATCGGGTAACGCTTGCCGCCACGTTCCTCGTAGTCATAGTGCTCCTGAGCCTCAGCGACCACCCTTGCCCGGTCTTCGTAGAGTCGAGTGACAAGACGCTGGTAGCTCGTAAGGAGCTGGCTGATGAGGTCTCGGTTGAGGGCATCGGCAGCGTAAGTCTCCCCACCCGACGCACCCGAGAGCATGGTTTTCGACAAGCCAAAGACTTGAAGCTGGCGCTCGGACAGACGTTCAAAGTCGGCGTCCATGTTCGGCATGTTTTCCCGGCCAAAAACGGTGTCCATTTCGATAGCAAAGTGGTGTGTGAGCACACGGAAATCAGCAGCCAGAGCAGCGTCAAGGGCCTCTTCGAACTCCGCTACATCTTCCTCAGTAGGAACCCACGGTTGGTTTGTGCCGAGGTCTTGCGCAGAGGCACCGAGCTTGGCAAGTACCAAGGGCGTGTAGAGACGGTCAGCGATTGCATCTTGGGCAGCATTGAGCATCTCTTCTTGGATGATCGAACGGAACCCACGCATAAGAATGGGAACGCCACGACTGTTGAACGTGTGGCCCTTGAACTTCAACTGCTTCAACAGCACGTTCGAAACCGGCATACGAGCTTCGTAACCGGCGAACTTTGCAAGCTCAGGGTACGAGCGCATAAGCGCCTCGAACTCCCACTTGGGATCACGATTGTTGATGATGTCCCGAAGCGTCTCGGGCAGCCTCATCTCGAAACGAGGCTCCTTCATGAACGGGCTGCGAATCACGTCGATGTCGTCGGGGTTGAGAAGCTCGTCGTCTTCCCAAACGCCCAGCGTCTCGTTGAACGAGCCGAGCGGCCACGCTTCCCCAACTGTCCAATACTCCCGACCTACGTCGATCAGGAAGTCCTCGTACCCAAGCTGGTCGAAGAACAGCGTTGTGTAGAAGTCGGTCAGGGCCGGGTCTTTGCATACCAACTCCATTCCGGTGAGCGGGTACTTCGAGTAGATGTCAATGGCCGAAGCAATGATCGGGTGCGTGATGTAGAGAAGACGGCAGTTCTTGGAAGCAAAACCCCAAGCTGTGTAGTTGCCGGTCTCGGTCTGCATGGAGACGACTTCGCCAGGGCCAAGTTCTACGACCTCTTCGACTCGATCCCTACCACCACTCCAACGCATGGTTCGGCAGTTATTCCATGCCTGATGCACCTTGACCGACAGTGGCATCCATTCACGCAAACGCACTCGGTTATAAAGCGTGCCTTTGAGAGTCCATGTCCTCATACCCTCAATGCGTTCCGAGATGACATAGGTCAATCCCAACACATTGAGACATTCCTCGATGCGCTCACAAATGGCACCATTGACGATCATGGATTGGGAGATACGAATCTCTCCGCCACTGACAGTGCCATCGGCGTCGATCATGCCGGAGAGGTAACCAGCAGCCTCAATCATTTTGCGTTCGGTCAATGGTTCTACTGGGTCGGTAACACTGACCATAGTGTTGTAACGATCAGGGCCACCAATGCCACCCTTGCTTGGGCGCACCAATGGTTCGTACTCGTTGCCACCAACGGCTGGTGAGTAGTAGTAGTTGGCCCAACTGTGATCCGGCGTACAACGGACAACCCGGCCACTCTCCATACGAGCCTCGACCACCATCGGTGCCTGACGACGAGACACGGCAAGCACCTTGGTGGGAAGTAGGTATTTGCGCTGGTAACCAGATGGAGCAGCTTTCCATACCCAGCCCATGACTGATTCGCCCTCTTGGATTTCACCAATGGGCTTGAACGTGCCATCGGCCATCAAGACAGGTGCATCGGGAGTGTTGCAATACTCCCGAATCTTCTTCATCTCTTCGGGCTTGTTGATGTCGTATGGAAGGTTGTTCTGCTTCCAATAGAACATCGGGTCTTTCGGGCGACCCGTGGCAAAGCTCAGGTTGCCACCACCACGGCCACCATTGATCGACCCCGTGCGAGCATTGATGCGACGGTTCTTCTTCATCTCAGAGACAGTGGGGTCGTCTATTGCACCCTTACGACCTCGTGACAAAGCAGCGAGATAGTCATTGTCGCTGCGACGACCAGGCATGGGTTCATTGCCCCGAGTCCAGCCTGATTTCTTACCAAGGTCATGAGTTGTCTTACGAGCCATGCGTCTCCTTCAAAGCCTTGTAGCCCCGGAGACCGATTGCTCGGATGCGATTGCCGAACTCACGACGCACCTCCCACGGAAGGTCGCCTTCGTTCTGCATGAGCAGTTGGTTGAGAACCGTCAGGGTGTCAGCACAGACACCACAAAGAAACACCGTCTCGCCATTTGAGAGGGTGCGTAGACGAACCAAGAGGGGAGCCGGAGAGTGAAACTTGGCTCCTTCACATTCCTGTTCGGTTGAAAGCTGAGCAGAGAAGGTTGCGACCGCATCGGTGCCTTCCAGCGCAGAGAGAATCTGCTTCGGGAATGGAGGCATGGTCTTCTTTCTCAATCGGGAGCGACTTCGGTCTCAGAGACAAGACCGAATCGTTTGAGACTCTCGATCTCATCAGTGTCCATTTGGGTGTCGAACGGCAAGTCGATGACCTCGCCCTTCTTGTAAAGACGCCTGCCAGAGTGCTCGAAGTCACGAGCAACCCACATCTGCTTGGTTGCCATCAGACCCTCCCCTCGTTCTCGGCTCGCACCTGAACCAAGACGCCTTCACGATCGTCGGCGTGGGCCAAGGCTAGGTGGCGCAAATAGGACTCTTCGGACAAAGCGACCGCAGACTTGGTGAGATAGAAGCGAGCGCCCGTGGTTTGAAACTCGGGAGGCGGAACTGCACCAAGTGGGTGTTCTTCGGCCAAGTTGGCCTGATCTTCCACAGGGTTTTCCCCAGGCTGTGGAACATCCTCCATCGGCTGTTCTGCTGGCAGCTCTGGGGGATCGATCTGCCCCGGCATACCCGGTACATCCACCGGCTGGCCGTTGATCGTCTGAGGCATCGAGGGATGCTCAGGCTGCACCTGCACGGTGAAGGCCATGTGGCAGAAGTCACACATCGTGGTGCCGTCGCTACGGCCAAGCACCTGCCCACCACCACAGAACGGACAGTGGAAGATACGTTCACCATCGCCGGAGTCGTGAGCAACCTTGGAGGCACGCTCCCAGGTATCGACCACTTGACCACCGTTGGTCGATGCGTACATGAACGCTTGATTGAAGTCTTCGAACCGAGCAACCTTGCTGGCGCTCTCGACCAAATAACGAATGCCCGCAGCGGTTTGCAAACGGCCACCCGAGAGGTTTTGGAGCTTCATCCGAGTTTCGGTGTTGATACCGATCTCGTCGTAGAAGGTGACCATCTGACCATCGACTTTGACGGAGTTGTCACCAACGAGGTCTTTGACGGTCGAGCCGAGAGCATTGGCAAGCTCAATCGAGTCGCACAGCCAGGTGAGGTTTTGAGAAGCAGTCTTTGTTTCCATCATTCACCTCCACCGAACGCATCTCGGAGCAGCACGCTGGCTGCCAACGAAACGAACTCGGCACCCTCTTCGGGGTCCAGTTGAGCAAGAACTTCTCGGATCGAAGGATCATCCTTGATCTGAGATGCCACGTGGCGGACGGCCTCTTCGGCAATGGGCGCAAACGTGGCGAAGTGACCTTCGTCATTGAGAGCGTTGATAAGACCAGCAGAGCCTCGACGTTCGTAAACCGAACGCACCGAGATTGACACGAGGGTTCCACTCGAAATGTCATCGGCATAGGCGTATGCCTGGCCGTTGGCAACGAGGTTCATGTTGTGTTCGAGGGTGATGTCACCCTCACGAGCACCAGTAGCCCAGAGGACATGGCTGCCAGACCCAGCGGCGGAGATCACCTTTCCGGTGTCACCGACGCTAAGTCCGTTGTCCTCTTCTCCTACATAGGAGACACGGGTGCGCTCGGCCAAGAAGCTCATTACGCCTGAGAATCCCCTAGTCGTTCACGAGCAATCGACTGACCGGCTGCGGTAGGAGCAAACCAGGTCACTGCGTCTTCTTCGACCAACCCAGCCTCAAAGCCACGGCTAAGCATTGCCATGGCGTCTTCGGTGACACCAGCCACCTTGGGATAACGGGTGACTGTCTTCTCGGCCACTTTGTAAGCAGCCTCACGAGTCATTGACGGGTTGGTAGCAAGTACGCCTGCTGCAATCTCATGGAGTTTCTGAGCAACCGCCTTTGCAATCGTGGCGGCATCAAACTCAGGCTTGGTAGTTCCATACCCTTGCTCATCCAATGCCTCAGCCGTTGCTTGCACGATGGCAGTAGTTGGCTCGAAGTCGTCAATGTCGATGTCCTCGCAACCGCACGCAGCGCAAGCAGACATCTCGGTGACCTTGGCGATAACCCCTCGGCTACCGCACTTGAAGCAAATGATTGGAATGGTCATTGGCGCACTTCCTCCACCCCTTGTGGAGCACTCTGACCCGCTGGGACAGGAGAGGTCTCTGGCTTGGGGCTGGTAGCCGCAGGCGGTGCTGCCGAGCTTGCAGGCTGTGTCTGGCCCGTCTCGGGCGCAGGTGGACTTGCACCACCGGCTGCTGGGTCGTTTGGCATCTGCGCAGGCTTGGTCGTCTCCGGCTCAGCAGTGGGCTGAGGTGCTGTGGGTGAGACGCTTTCCATTGGAGCTGCTTGGGGGGCAGGAGCGGCTTGTGGTTGGGCCTCAGGCACATAGTCGTTACCGCCAGGAAGGTACGGGTTGGACTCGGCCAACACGTGCTTCATTGCAGCGCCAACAAGCGAACCAAAAGCCGACCCACGTGATGAACGTGCGTATGCATCAGCAGCAGCCTTGGCGGCAGTGTGAGCTTCCTCTTCGGTGTTCTTGTGACCTTCGGCTACGACATCACTGTCAGCACCGTTGGACAAGTCCTTGACCACCCAGTGCCATGGAGGAACGTCAGTGCCGCCGTTGACCAAACCATCTTGGTCAGTACGACTCACAGTGATGTGAACGCTGCCAACTTCGGTATCGAAAGCAACCTTCTTGGAGCCTTCGTGGAAGTCGTCTTTGGCGGAGTCGTACACCTCATCGCAGTAGGTCTCGTATGCCTCGCAACCACAGTATGAACAGTGGTCAGAGCCACGCATGGGACCACCGCAATGGCATGTTTCCTCGGATTGAGGTCCGTGAACCTTGATGCTGTTGGCCTGTCCTGCCGGAACAGTTGTCGCCGTCTTGTCACCTCCCCCGGCGCTCGTAGAAGCGTCAAAAGGGCGGCGGCTACCTTCGGAGATGATCTCATCTTGTTCGACATCAACGCCCGAGAAGTTCTGAGCAAGATCGCCAAAGAGAACATCTGAGAGTTGCTTGCGGTCTTCGGGGCTGAGCTTGAACTTCACCCGGTTGCCAGACGGGTCGGTGCCCACACCGTTATCGCCATCAAGCGAAACGTTGTTGAGGTGAACAGCGGTCTTGGAAGCGAAGTGAATCTTCGAGGCTTCCTTGTCCTTGTTCTCGTCCTTCTTCTCGGCAACTTCCTCTGGGGACTTGTGGCCGTCATCAGACGTAAAAGGCTTGGCCTTCTCACCCTCAGGGATGTTGCCAAGACCACCATTACCGGAGTCATTTGACTCACCCTTGGACTCGCCATTGCCATCACCGGAAGTGAAAGGCTCTGCCTTCTTTTCCTCGGGGATGTTGTCGAGTCCACCAGCGGTCTTGGATGCCTCGTACTTGTGAAAATACTCGAATGGGCAACGACCACCCGGCGCTGGGGTAATGCCAGTTGAAATGCCGTCATCCCAAGTCAACCCGCACTCACCATCAGTAGCTGGGTCTTTGGCGTTGGGATCATTTGGGTCGATTGGCTGTACCTCAAAGTCCGCAGGAATGTCAGCCTTAGAAAGCCTCCCTGCGGTCTTGCCTGACATATAAGGATTGCTTTTCTTATCGCCAGCAGCATCCTGTGAGCGACGACGCTCGGCTGCATTGTCACCACGAGCACGAGTGCGATCACTGACCATCGGAGCGTGACCTGGATCGGCACCGTCATGCTTCCATGAACCGTCGAAGCTGTCTCGGTAGATCGGTGTCTTGCATCCACCCTCATCGCACTTCGATGCTGTAGTAGCAGTGCTGATCTTCAAACGTGCTTCACGAAGGTTCGCAGCGTGCAAGATGCGGAAGTCCTCATCGAATGAGGCTTCGAGCTTGGTGAGCACATCGACATCCACATCACCAGCAGCCTCAACCACAGCAGCTTCGAAACGATCGGCCACGATTGCCTTACGGTTTTCGTAGTCGTTACGTGTCGTAGCTGCGGCAAGAAACGGCCAAATAGGCGTGGCCGCTACACGGGCAGCAGTGAGCTTACGCTCGTTGTTTTCCGCATCGTATGAGCGGCTTGCTTCTGACCAAAGATCGGACATGGATCAATCCCTTGCTTAGATGCGGGTGCGGAACCGAGTGAACAGCCCGATCAAGAGCAACACCACGGCGACGATGAGCAACCACTTGGCTGCCGTGGCAAAGCCCACAACAGCAGCAACGATTGCCAAGATGATGAGAAGAACGAGCAGGTTCACTTTGCGCTCCTGAGGTTGGCTTGAACGGTGGCCCGGAATGCTTCTGTGGACTTAGAAGCCCACATATCAAGGTTGGCTCCCGGTCCTGTTGCCTGATCCCTGGCTTCTTGCTCAGTCGCAAAGTTCATCCAGTAGTTCTGGCGAGTGTTGTAGGCGTACCAGCGCCCATCACGTTCGAAAATCTTGAAGTTGCCCACCTTTTCAGCATCAACCTCATTCCAAAACTCGTGCAGATTATCTGTGCCATAGGGGTCATTGACCCGTGTGTGCAACCAGCTTCCTGGTTCAGGACGAGTATCGGATGCTTGCTTCGATGCAGTTGAAGTTGTCGAGATCGAGATGACGGTCACATCACCGTGCTTCTCTTGCAACTGCGCTTCGGCAGCTTCCTCGGATTCAGCCTCAATGGTGTCTTTCGCCATGCCATTGGGGCCGGAGTAGTTGATGCTGAACTGAGTGGCTGTGCGACGAGATGAACCCTTGATGATCGCAGGAGCCAGCGTGGTTCCTGTTCCCTCGACGTAATGAAGCGTCCAATACGGAGCATCCCAATGTTCCTGAGTCTGCGGAAGCAAAGACGACTTGGGGCCAGCAGTATCACTGCGCTTGCGCTGGTCGTACTCTGCTTGCGTCATTTCAACTGGGGTTGCCGTCTTGCGAGATGCTGTTGGCTGCGGGTAACCGTTGGCACCCGGAGTTGGCACATTGGCAACGTTGGCGGCGTCGAGAGCCTTGCGCTCATCATCGGTCAGCTCGACCGGCCACATGGTCTCGGGTGCCGACTCATCAACGTGCGGCAATGACGAATCTGCGTGACCACTTTGCTCATCACCAGCTTCGTGCCACATGGACGAAGTGACGTTGGGGTTGCGGTTGTCAGGTGTGGATTCGCTCTGCGCTTCCTCGGTCACTTCTTGGGAGCTGCGCTCAGTGGCCGGAGGTGTGTCAACAAAGGTGTCCATCGGCTCTGGATCAGGTGCCTTGGAAAGGTCTTCGATTTGATCTACACCAGACTCGGCTTGACCGTTCTGGCCGTCCTGCTTTGGCACATCGTTGTTGAAGCTGGCCTTGTCGGTCTCGGCCCAACCTGACTTGTCCTGATCCTCGGAACCAGCGGCCTGCTTGGACGCAAAAGCACTCCCTGATTCAGGCTCAAATCCCTCTGCTTCGGCAGCAGCTAGGTAATCATCCCATAGGGTAAACCGGGCCATACCTCCTGAACGAGCTTTGCGCACGTTCTTTGCAGTGTCAGCGTCTTCCTTCTGAACAATACGAGCAGTTTCTTCTTTGTTCCATGCATCAAACGTCTTGACAGCAGCAGTTTTATCTACTGCGTGGCGGCGGCGAAGGAACTCAGCGTGGTCAAGGAATGCCTTTTCGGCAGCAGCAAAGTGTTCGCCGTGCTGTGATGCGGTGCGACGTGCTGCGCCCTTGGCTTGCTCGGTGAACTCTTCGGCGTCGGCCTGCACATCCTTAGAGGTGCGAGTGAACCAAAGCGATGCCTCGGTGAGGATGCGCTTGGAAACAGCATCGAAGTTATCGACTGAGCCTTCGGCGTCGAGCATCCAGTTGGAGGCTTCACGGGTAAGACCGTGACCACCCATGACACGCTCACGCTGGCTCATGTCGTAACCGAAGTCGAGTTCACGAGAAGCAAGAGTTGCTTCCCGACGAT
>JACCDR011038149.1_pt1 | contig 16788 bp, 15 predicted proteins | sample 7446431 | NCBI WGS metagenome assembly JACCDR01 (sample SAMN15323443, study PRJNA562643) | freshwater metagenome | isolation source: river surface water | place: USA:Blue River Watershed | collected 2017-08-17 | reverse complement strand
GGCAAATGAGGAAACCGAATTTGCGGGGGCAGGGTTCCGCATCTTTCCGCAGGAAACCGATCCGAACCGAGGGTGTTAGCATCCGTTCATCTGATGGGAATTGAACCCCGGTCCTCACCCACCACCACACAGCGGCCCCAGCTCTCACGAGCTGGGGCTTTTTCTTGTCTGCGTCACCCTGAGGAGAACGCCATGGCTGTGAGTGAATCCTTCGACCCGGCGCGCGACCTGCAACTGGTGCGCGAGGTACCCATCACGCCCGAACAGTGCTGGGAAGGCTGGACGGTGCCCGAGACGCTGATGCCGTGGTTCTGCCCGCGGCCGTGGAAGGTGGTGGAATGCGAGATCGACCTGCGGCCGGGCGGGATCTTCGCGACCACCATGCAGTCCCCCGACGGGGCCGACATGCCCCGCGGCGAGGGCTGCTTCCTGGCCGTGGAAGCGCCCCACCGCCTGGTGTGGACCAACCTGCTGGGGCCCGGGTTCCGGCCGAACCCGCCGCAGGGGCCGGGCGGCTTCGGTTTCGTGTGCGAGTTGCGCTTCGACCGCCTGCCTGGCGGCACCACCCGCTACCAGGCCATCGTGCGGCATGTGGATGAGGCTGGGCGTATCGCCCATGAAAACATGGGCTTCGAGGCGGGATGGAGCGCCGCGCTGGGGCAGTTGGTCGCGTTGATGCAGGGGCGATGAGTCCCGCCTGGACTGTCGGGAATTACCGCTCGGTAAGAATCCAGAACCCTTAGTAACTTCTCTGGAGCCTGTATGAAGCAAATCGTCGGTCTTGTGTTGGCCCTGTCCGCGGGAATGGCCTTCGCCCATGGATGCCCCGGTGAGATGAAGGCGATCGATGCCAAGATGCCCTCCGCAAAGCTTGCAGAAGCGCAGATGAGCAAGGTGAAGGATCTGCGCGCCAAGGGTGAGCAACTGCACAAGGAGGGCAAGCACGGCGAGTCGATGGCTGCCCTGGGCGAAGCCAAGAAGTTGCTCGGCCTGTGACGGCAGACGATCCCCGGTGCTGCGGCACCGGGACCTGCATCATCGACGCGCAGGGCCGCTGCTGGTGCGGACAGCGCTGGGATGGCGAGAAGATGTGCCGTCCCCCGCTGGACGAGGCGCGTGACCCGGGGCCGGAGGGCCGGATGCCAGATCGCGCGGACCCGGCCGATCATTTCTTCAAGGCGTAGTGCTGGATCCAGGCGACGAGCTGCATCGCCGCAGGTGTGAGCGGCATGTCGTGCCGGCGCACCGTGCAGATGATGGGCGTGGGCAGTTCGTCGCGCACCGGGATGACGGCCAGCGCGTCGCGGACCGCGCAGCTGTCGTAGACGACCTTCGGGATCGTCGCCAGCCAGTTCTCCGAGGCGGCGATCAGGCCCGGCAAGGCGAGGAACGACTCGCACAGCATGCGCACGCGGGGCGCACCCAGCCCCGCGCGCTCGAAAGCCTCCTCGATCACCGCGCCCGGTCCGCGTGAAGGGCTGGACAGCACCCACTCGCCCTCCCGCAACTGCGCCAGCGAGGTGGCCTGCGCCAACGGGTGGTGGCGCGGCGCCACGATCAGGACCTGGCTGCTGTAAAGGGGCTCCGCCACCAGGTCGGAATCCAGGTCCACCCGGTGCACCGGCGTCAGCGCGAAGTCGATGGTGCCATCCCGCAACAGCGACGCGACCCCCGGGTACAGGCCGTCCCGGCATTGCACCCGCACCTCGGGATGCTGCTGGCTGAATTGCCGGATGGCTCGCGGCAGCAGGCCCAGACCGATGGCCGGCGAGATGGACATGTTCACCGTGCCTTGCCACAGGCCGCGCATCTGCGCGATCTCGTCAGTGGCGCGCCGGCTCTGCGAGACCATCAGCTTCGCATGCGGCAGGAAGGCCTGGCCGAAGGTGGTGAAGCTCACCCCCTGCTTGCTGCGCACCAGCAGCGGCGCCTGCAGCTCCTGCTCCAGCTGCTGGATGGCAGCGGTCAAGGCCGGCTGGGTGATGCCCATGCGCTGCGCCACGGCCCGCAGGCTGCCATGCTCTTCGACCAGGACGAGCGCTTCCAGCGTGGTGAGTTTCATTCGGGTTATTACTGATATTGGCAGACCTGATCACTGGCCTGAAAAAACGAATTTTCTTTGGCAGGCCTGATTTCTAACATCCCCTGCATGCTGGCTCAAAGGCAAGACGCCGCCAGCCCTGCCAAAGGAGACCCGAATGTTCATCAAGAATTGCTGGTACGTCGCGGCCTGGGACATCGAAGTGCCCCAGGACAAGATGCTCGCCCGCACCCTGCTCAGCGAGCCCGTCCTGTTCTACCGGACCACCGAGGGCCGCGTGGTCGCGCTGGAGAACCGCTGCTGCCACCGGTCGGCCCCGCTGCACCTGGGGCGCAAGGAGGGCGACTGCGTGCGCTGCATGTACCACGGGCTGAAGTTCGACCCCAGCGGCGCCTGCGTGGAGATCCCGGGCCAGGACACCATCCCGGCCAAGACCTGCGTGCGCAGCTACCCGGTGGTGGAGCGCCACCGACTGGTCTGGATCTGGATGGGGGACCCGGCGCTGGCCGATCCCGCAGCCATCGTGGACTACCACTGGCATGACTCGCCGCAATGGCGCATGAAGCCGGGCTACATCCACTACCAGGCCAACTACAAGCTGATCGTCGACAACCTGCTGGATTTCACCCACCTGGCCTGGGTCCACCCGACCACGCTGGGCACCGAGAGCGCGGCGGCCCTGAAGCCGGCGATCGAGCGCACGACCGATGGCCTGGGCACGCTGACGATCACGCGCTGGTACCTCAACGACGAGATGCCCAACCTGCACAAGCGCGTGGCCCGCTTCGACGGCAAGGTGGACCGCTGGCAGATCTACCAGTGGTCGCCACCCGCCCTGCTGCGCATGGACGCGGGCTCCGCGCCGGCGGGCACGGGTGCGCCCGAGGGCCACCGCGTGCCCGAGGCGCTGCAGTTCCGCCATACCTCCATCCAGACGCCGGAGACCGAGACCACCAGCCACTACTGGTTCTGCCAGGCGCGCAACTTCGCGCTGGACGACGAGGCGATGACGGAGCAGATCTTCCAGGGCGTGGTCGAGGCCTTCGAGGAGGACCGCACCATGATCGAGGCGCAGCAGAAGATCATCAGCCAGGTGCCCGAGCGCCCGATGATCCCGATCGCTTCCGATGGCGGCATGAACCAGGCCCGCTGGCTGATCGACCGGCAGGTCAAGGTCGAACTGGCCGCCGGCGTGCAGCCCGCGGCGCAAGGAGCGTCGGCATGATGGACCTGCGTGTCACCCGGGTGCGGGCCATCGCGCGCGACATCCTGGTGCTGGAGCTGCAGGCGCCGGACGGACGGCCGCTGCCCGGGGCGCAGGCCGGCGCCCACGTGGACCTGCACCTGCCGGGCGGCCTGGTGCGCCAGTACTCCCTGACCGAGGCGACGGGCGAGCCGACGATGCCGCGCTACCAGGTGGCCGTGGGCCTGGATGCCGCCAGCCGCGGCGGCTCCGCCTGGATCCACGACAAGCTCAAGGTGGGGGCCGCCCTGCAGGTCAGCGAGCCGCGCAACCACTTCGCCCTCGATCCGTCCCACCGCCGCGTGCTGCTGCTGGCGGGCGGCATCGGGATTACCCCCATCCATGCGATGGCGCTGACGGCGCAGCGGCTGGGGCTGGACTGGCAGCTGGTGGCCTGCGCCCGCTCCCTGAGCCGGATCGCCTTCGCCGAGGAACTGCTGGCGCTGGCGCCGGGCCGGGTGCACCTGCACGGCGATGCCGAGTCCGGCCACCGGGTCGATGTCACGCCCTGGCTGGATGCCGGGACCTGGGATGGCGTCTATGCCTGTGGCCCGCAACCGATGCTGGACGACCTGGCGCAGCGCACCGCCGATTGGCCGGCAGGACGCTTTCGCTGCGAGAAGTTCAAGGCCGCCGCGCCCGACAACGCCTCGGCCCGCCCCTTCGAGCTGGTGCTGGCCCGCAGCGGGCTGCGCACCACCGTCGCGGCCACCGAGCAGGTGATCGACGCGCTCGACCGCCTGGGCGTGGACCATCCCTACGCGTGCCGCGAAGGACTGTGCGGCACCTGCGAGTGCGGCTGGACCGACGGCGAGCCCGACCACCGAGACAGCGTCCTCGACGCGGCCGCGCGCCAATCCGGGCGCTTCATCCCCTGCGTGTCCCGCGCCCGCGGCGAACGCCTCACCCTGGACCTGTGAACATGAACCTCGAATCGAAAATCGCCATCGTCACCGGCGCCGCCTCCGGCTTCGGCGCCGCGATCGCCCAGCGCATGGCCGAGGCTGGCGCGCGCGTGATGCTGGCCGACCTGAATGCGCAAGGCGCCGAGCGCATGGCGCAGACGCTGCGCGAAGCCGGCGGCCAGGTGGCCAGTTGCGGCGCGGATGTCTCGTCCCAGGCCGATTTCGTGCGCCTGGTGACGCAGACACGGCAGGCCTTCGGCGGGCTGGACATCCTCGTGAACAACGCGGGCACCACCCACCGCAACAAACCGGCCCTGCAGGTCACGGAGGACGAGTTCGACCGCGTGTACCGCGTCAACGTCAAGAGCCTGTACTGGGCGGCCCAGGCCACGCTGCCGCATTTCGTCGCCCAGGGCGGCGGCAGCATCGTGAACGTGGCCTCCACCACCGGTGTGCGGCCGGGGCCCGGCCTGACCTGGTACAGCGGCAGCAAGGCCGCGATGATCAACCTTACCAAGGGCCTGGCCCTGGAGTTCGCCCGCTCGGGCATCCGCATCAATGCGGTGAACCCGATGATCGGCGAGACCGCGATGCTCGGCGACTTCATGGGGATGGAGGACACGCCCGCCAACCGCGAGCGCTTCCTCTCCCGCATCCCGCTGGGCCGCTTCACCCAACCCGCCGATGTGGCGTCCGCGGTGGCTTTCCTGGCCAGCGACGAGGCGAGCTACCTCACCGGCGTGTGCCTGGACGTGGACGGAGGCCGCAACATATGAGCAGCACCTACACCGCGCCGCGCCTGCTGATCGACGGCCAGTGGCGGGCGGGCCGCAACGCCCTGACCCACCCGATCATCGACCCGGCCGACGGCCAGACGCTGGACCAGCTGGGCCTGGCCAGCGCCGAGGACCTGGCCGACGCGCTGCGGGCCACCCAGCGGGCCTTCCTGCAATGGCGCGAGGTGCCGGCCCATGAACGGTGCGCCCGGCTCGAGCGCGGCGTTGCCCGGATGCGCGAGCGGCAGGAGGCCATCGCCCTGGCGCTGACCCAGGAGCAGGGCAAGCCCCTGGCCGAGGCCCGCGCCGAATGCGCCATGGCGGCGGACCTGATCAAGTGGTACGCCGAGGAAGCGCGGCGCGTGCATGGCCGCGTGATTCCCGCTCGCCAGGCCGGCAGCCGCATGACGGTCCTCAAGCAGCCCGTGGGGCCGGTCGCCGCGTTTTCGCCGTGGAACTTCCCGCTGGTGCTGTCCGCCCGCAAGATCGGCGGTGCGCTGGCCGCCGGCTGCAGCATCGTGCTCAAGGCCGCCGAAGAGACCCCGGCCTCGGTGGCCGCCATGGTCGATTGCCTGCAGCAGGAGCTGCCCCCGGGCACGCTGCAGCTGGTGTTCGGCGTGCCGTCGGAGGTGTCGCAGCAGTTGATCAGCGCGCCGGAGATCCGCAAGGTCACCTTCACCGGCTCGGTCCCCGTGGGCCGGCACCTGGCCCAACTGGCCGGGCGCTACCTCAAGCGGATCACGCTGGAGCTGGGCGGGCATGCGCCCGTGATCGTCTGCCGCGATGCGGACATCGAGCGGACGGCGCAACTGATGGTGACCCACAAGTTCCGCAACGCCGGCCAGGCCTGCCTGGCGCCGACGCGGTTCTACGTGGACCAGTCGATCTACGGCAACTTCCTCGACGCCTTCACGACGGCCAGCTTCAGCCTCAAACTGGGCCCGGGGCTGTCCGCCACGACCCAGATGGGGCCGGTGGCCAACGCCCGCCGGCTGGCGGCGGTGGAGGAACTGGTCCAGCAAAGCGTGGGGCAGGGCGCGCAGGCACTGCGCGGCAAGGCGCCGGACACCGGTTTCTTCGTCCCGCCGACGGTGCTGACGCAGGTCAGCCCGGACAGCCCGGTGATGCAGGAGGAACCCTTCGGCCCGGTCGCTGCGATGATCCCGTTCGGGTCACTGGACGAGGCGATCGCGATGGCCAACCACTCCCGCTTCGGCCTGGCAGGCTACCTCTTCACGGATTCCGCCCGCGCGATCGAGCGGGTGTCCGAGCGGCTCGAGGTGGGCAGCCTCGCCATCAACGGCATGGGGGTTTCCGTGCCGGAGGCACCTTTCGGCGGTCTCAAGGACAGCGGCTACGGCAGCGAATCCGGGGTGGAGGGCATGGAGGCCTTCCTCGAGACCAAGTTCACCCACTACATGGCCTGACCGGGCCTTGCCCTTGCGCATCCCCCATCACATCAGAACCAGGAGACACACATGAAACGACGCACCTTGATCGCCTCCCTCGCCACGGCCGCCACGCTCGCGGCCGCGGGCACCGCCTCGGCCCAGGCTGACCGGACCTTGCGCATCCTCGTCGGCTTCCCGGCCGGCGTGTCCATCGACGTGGTGACGCGCATCCTCAGCGAGAAGATGAAGGACGAGCTCAAGCGGCCCATCATCATCGACAACCGCCCCGGGGCCGGTGGCCGGCTGGCGGCGGACCTGCTCAAGGCGGCTGCGCCCGACGGCAACACGGTGATGGTGACCCCCATCGTCGTGCCGGTGCTGGCGCCCATGGTGTTCAGCAAACTGAACTACAACCCCGAGGCCGACTTCACCCCGGTGGGCCGGGTGTGCGACTTTGCCTTTGCCCTGGCGGTGCCCGCCTCGTCGCCCGTGAAGACCGTCAAGGACTACGCCGCCTGGCTCAAGGCGAACCCGCAGCAGGCCAACTTCGGCTCGCCCGCGGCCGGCAGCCTGCCGCACTTCTTCGGGATCATGCTGGGCAACGCGATCGGCGTGGACACGGTGCACGTGCCGTTCAACGGCGGCGCGGCGCTGCAGGCCGCCGTGCTGGGCGGCCATGCACCGGCCGGCATCGATGTGGTGATGGAGTGGCAGCAGAACGCCAAGGCCGCCAAGGTCAAGGTGCTGGCGACCTCCGGCAGCCAGCGCAGCAAGGTGATGCCCGAGGTGCCGACCTTCAAGGAACAGGGCTACCCTGACCTGGTCGGCCAGGGCTGGTTCGGCATGTACGCGCCCGCCAGGACGCCCGTGGCGCAGGTCGATGAGATCAATCGCGCCCTCAACAAGGCACTGGCCTCCCCCGAGGTGCGCGAGCGCTTTGCCGCACTGGGCCTGGAACCGGGTGGTGGCAGCGCCGCGGACCTGCAAAAGACGATGGCCGAGGACACCCGCCGCTGGGGGCCCGTGGTGCGCAAGTCCGGCTTCAAGGCCGACTGACCGCTGGCGGCCTGGGATTCACGCAGGGCGGCGATCACTTGCCGCCGCCACCACCTCCACCTCCACCTCCACCTCCACCTCCACCTCCACCGCCACCGCCTCCACCGCCCCCGTTCCCGCCGCCATTGCCACCGCCCTGGCCGTTGCCATTCCCGTTCCCGTTGGAGGCGCTGCCGCCACTGGACTTGCCGTTGCCACCGGCGGACGCGGAGAAGGCCGAGGCGCTGCTGCGACCGCCGCCCTGGCCACCTGCGGAGGCCGTGGCCTTGCCGTTGTCCCGGCTGGCATCACGGCCAGTGGACCGGGCCTGGGTCGCTGCGGTCGCGGGGGTCGTCGGTGTCACGACCTGCTTGCCACTGACGACCGGCCCGAGCTTGAAGCCCAGCGTGTTGGCGATCTGGCCCCAGCCCATGCCGGAGGCGCGCATCGACAGGACGCCCTGCGGGGCGCTGCCAGCCAGGCTGCTGCCGACCAACACGGACTGGATCTGGACCGCCGTGGGCTGGGTGATGCCCTGGCTGGCCAGCTCGGCCCGAGCGAGCGAGAGCGCGATGTTGATGTTGCCGTAACCCATGGGCTGGGTGCCCGTGCTGAAGGTGGTCGACACCGGGGCGGGAGCCGGAGCCGGGGCGGGAGCGGGAGCGGGAGCTGGGGCTGGGGCTGCCCCCACCAGCGTGATCGAGGTGCCGCTGCGCAGGCCCTGGACCAGCGCCGTGGCGTTTTGCGTCGAGCCCGCCCAGTCGCTGAACTGGTTGACCAACTGGGTTTCGGGATTGGTCGCCGGCGCGGGGGCCGGTGCCGGGGCCGGGGGCGCCGTCTGGGCTGCGACCCAGGGCGCCAGCGGGGCGGACAAGGCCGCACCCATGAACAGCCAATGGAGTCGTTTCATCGCAAGGTCCTCCTGTGGAACATGAATCCGGTGGGCGAGCCCGTGGGGGATCCCGCACAGCCTTCACGTTTTAGCTCGGCAGGAGGCATCGCGACAGTCCTGTTTCACTTTCTCACGATCCGCTGGATGCCGAAGCGGCTGGTTACACCGGCTCCTCGTCGTCGGCAAAGAGGCGGGAGCGGGTCAGGAACATGCGGCCGGTGCCGCTTTCCAGCGAGAGGTTGCCGCTGAAACCGTCGACGGCATCGATGACCAGTTGCGTGTGCTGCCAGTACGCGTACTGCGAGGCGGTCATGTAGAACGGGCAGTTGCCGATCTCGCCCAGGCGCACGTCGCCCGGGCCGGGCGTGATCTCGTGGGGCAGCAGACAGGTGGGGGCGCTGTTGTCACAGCAGCCGCCGCTTTGCAGGAAGACCATGGGCCCGTGTTCGGCGCGCAGCTGGTCGATCAGCGCCAGCGCCTCGGGGGTGGCGAGGACCTTGGGAACGGGGGTGCGGGGCATGTGGATTCTCCCGATGTCCAATGAGCAAAGGCGCAGCGGGTTCGCCGCTGCGCCTTCATGAAGTCACCGATGCGGCGACGGCGGTCAGAAGAAGCCCAGCTTGTTCTCGCTGTAGCTCACGAGCAGGTTCTTGGTCTGCTGGTAGTGGTCCAGCATCTGCTTGTGGGTCTCGCGGCCGATGCCCGATTCCTTGTAGCCGCCGAAGGCCGCGTGCGCCGGGTAGGCGTGGTAGCAGTTGGTCCAGACGCGGCCGGCCTTGATGGCGCGGCCCATGCGGTAGGCCACGTTGCCGTCACGGCTCCACACGCCGGCGCCCAGGCCGTACAGGGTGTCGTTGGCGATGGCCAGGGCCTCGGCCTCGTCCTTGAAGGTGGTGACCGACAGCACGGGGCCGAAGATCTCCTCCTGGAAGATGCGCATCTTGTTGTGGCCCTTGAAGACGGTGGGCTGCACGTAGTAGCCGCCTTCCAGCTCGCCCTTGAAACGGGCCTGCTCGCCGCCCACCAGCACCTGCGCGCCTTCCTGCCTGCCGATGTCCAGGTAGGACAGGATCTTGGTGAGCTGCTCCTTGGAGGCCTGCGCGCCCATCATGGTGTCGGTGTCCAGCGGGTTGCCGTGCTTGATGGCCTTGATGCGCTCGACGGCGCGGGCCATGAACCGGTCGTAGATGGACTCGTGGATCAGGGCGCGCGAGGGGCAGGTGCAGACCTCGCCCTGGTTGAAGGCGAACAGCACCAGGCCTTCGATGGCCTTGTCCAGGAAGCCATCGTCCTTGTCCATCACGTCGGCGAAGAAGATGTTGGGGGACTTGCCGCCCAGTTCCAGCGTGGCGGGGATCAGGTTGTTCGCCGCCGCCTGCGCGATGACGCGGCCGGTGGCGGTGGAGCCGGTGAAGGCGATCTTGGCGATGCGCCTGGACGACGCCAGGGGCATGCCAGCCTCGCGGCCGAAGCCGTTGACCACGTTCAGCACGCCCGGGGGCAGCAGGTCGGCGATCAGGTCCACCAGGACCAGCAGGGAGATGGGGGTGGACTCCGCGGGTTTGAGGACCACGCAGTTGCCCGCGCCCAGGGCCGGCGCCAGCTTCCAGGCGGCCATCAGGATGGGGAAGTTCCAGGGAATGATCTGGCCGACGACGCCCAGGGGCTCCTGGAAGTGGTAGGCGACGGTGTTCTCGTCCAGGTCGGAGAGGGCGCCTTCCTGCGCGCGCAGGCAGCCGGCGAAGTAGCGGAAGTGGTCGGCGGACAGGGGGATGTCGGCGGCCAGCGTTTCGCGGATCGGCTTGCCGTTGTCCACCGTCTCGGCGTAGGCCAGCAGCTCCAGGTTGGCTTCGATGCGGTCGGCGATCTTCAGCAGGATGCCGGCGCGCTCGGTGACCGGGGTCTTGCCCCACTTGTCGGCGGCGGCATGGGCGGCGTCCAGCGCCAGCTCGATGTCCTCGGCGGTGGAGCGGGCGGCCCGCGTGTAGGGGGTGCCGCTGATGGGGGTGATGACGTCGAAGTACTGGCCCTTGACCGGGGCGACCCAGCGGCCACCGATGAAGTTGTCGTACTGCGGCTTGTAGGCAATCTTGGCGCCGGCGGCGCCGGGGGCGGCGTAAATCATGGTGTCTCCAGTCCAGGTTTGTTGTGATGAAACGCCCGCTGCGGGCCCTGCACCCTTCCCAAGTCCCGTGCCAGCCCGCCAGGCCGCGTCCGGCAACGCCAAGTCCTTGATTTCATTGGGTTGCCCGCCCACCGGTGTCGCGCCCGGGGCGATCCACGATGGACCAGGTGTCACAAAACGGTACAGTCGTGCGGACAGGGGCGGGCACGGTGTTGCAAAGCCGCCCGGCCTTCGTATCCTTGCCGTCGCAGCGGGGCACAGACCCCGTGCAGGAGACAACATGCGCAATCCCACGCCCGCCCTGCGCGAGGCACGCCAGCACCTGCTGCAGCACGGCTACTGCCCGCCCGGGGCCATCGACGAACGCCTGGCGCGCTCGTGGCAACGCAGCGTGGCCGCGGGGCTGATGCCTACCGGCCGCCTGCTGGACCCGGTGCATGCCTGCGGCAGCGACCTGCGCAGCGCGCTGGCCCGCAACCATGTGCTGGTGGCCCACTCCCGGCCCGTGATGGAGCACCTGTACGACCTGGTGCGTGGCAGCGAGAGCGTGGTGGTGCTGGCCGACCAGCGCGGCACCCTGATCCACACCGTGGGCCACCCGCAGTTCGAGCGCAAGGCCGAACGCGTGGCGCTGTCCTGCGGGGCGTCCTGGCTGGAGGAGCACCGCGGCACCAACGCCATCGGCACGGCGCTGGCCGAAGGCCGCGAGGTGGAGATCCACGGCGGCGAGCATTACCTGGAGCGCAATGGCTTCCTGACCTGCGCCGCCGCCCCGATCCGCTCGGCCACGGGCGAGCTGCTCGGCGTGCTGGACATCTCCGGCGACCAGCACCACGGTCATGCCCACAGCCTGGGCCTGGCCAGCATGGCCGCCCGCATGATCGAGAACCGGCTGATCGCCGACAGCGCGCGGCGCCAGCTGCGGCTGCAACTGCACGCGGCGGCCGAGGGCATCGGCACGCTGGCCGAGGGGCTGCTGGTGCTGTCGGACGATGGCTGGATCCTCGGGGGCAATGGCGCGGCGCTGCGGCTGCTGCGCCTGGGCGCGCAGGCCCTGGGGCGCGCGCAGATCGAGAGCGTGGCGGACCTGCGGCTGGAGGACTTGCTCGCGCAGCAGCATCGCCACCCCCAGGAGCCACTGCCGCTGCGCCTGCAGGACGGGCGCACGGTGTTCGTGCTGGCCAGCGGCGGGCCGCTGGCGCGCTTGCCGCAGCGCGCGCCGGTGCGCACGGTGGCATCGTCCGGCGAGCCCGCCGCGCCGGACGATGCGCTGGCAGCGCTCGACTCGGGCGACGCGCGCTGGCGCGCGGCGGCGGGCAAAGTCCGCCGCGTCCTGGACAAGCCCATCGCCGTGCTGGTGGAAGGCGAGTCCGGCGTGGGCAAGGAGTTCTTCGCGCGCGCCGTGCATGACAGCAGCGCGCGCCGGCAGGGGCCGTTCGTGGCGATCAACTGCGCGGCGATCCCGGAGCACCTGATCGAGTCGGAGTTGTTCGGCTATTCACCCGGGGCCTTCACCGGCGCGCGGCGCGAGGGCAGTCCGGGCCGCCTGCGCCAGGCCCATGGCGGCACGCTGTTCCTCGACGAGATCGGCGACATGCCGCTGCCCCTGCAGGCGCGGCTGCTGCGCGTGCTGCAGGAACGCGAAGTGGTACCCCTGGGGGGCGGGCCCGCCGTGAAGGTGGACTTCGCCCTGGTGTGCGCGACACACCGCAAGCTGCGCGAGGCCGTGGCCGCCGGCCAGTTCCGCGCCGACCTGTACTGGCGCATCAACGGGCTGTCTGTTCAGTTGCCGTCGCTGCGCGAACGCGACGACTTCGCGGCGCTGACGCAGCGCCTGCTGCGGGAGTTCGCGCCAGGGCGCGAGCTGAGGCTGGCACCCGAGGTGCTGGGCGCCTTGTCACGCCATGACTGGCCCGGCAACCTGCGCCAGTACGCCAGCGTGCTGCGCACCGCCTGCGCGCTGCTGGATGAGGGCGAGGATTGCATCGGCTGGGCGCAGCTGCCGGACGACCTGCAGGATGACCTGATGCGGGCCCCGGCGACTGCCGCGAGCAGTCCACCCGCTACGCCCCAGGGTGTGGCCTCGGCTGGGCCGCGTAGCCTGCGTGAGTTGTCCCAGGCCGCGATCCGCCAGGCGCTGCAGGATTGCCGCGGCAATGTGTCCGAGGCGGCTCGCCGCCTGGGCATCAGCCGCCAGACGCTGTACCGGAAGATGGACTGAGCCGGAGGCGGCGTCCGGCTGGCGGGCCCTCAGTCGCCCAGGTCGATCAGGGCCGCGAGCCGCTGTTCGTCGAGGCCGGCCGGCAGCGTGTGGTCGGCGACCACGAAGGCGCGCTGCGGGTGGCCCGCCGCTTCCTCCAGGAGCGCCGCGACGACTTCACGGCTGCGCGCGTCAAGGGCAGCCATCGGCGTGTCCAGGAGCGTGAGCGGCGCGCCGGAGGCGAACGCCGCGACCAGGCCCACCTTGCGCCGTGTGCCCGCGGACAGCATGTACAGCGCCTTGTCCGCATGTTCGACCAGGTTGAAGGCTTCGATCAGGGCGCAGGCGAGCTCGTCGCTCCATGTCGCGAAACGGCCACGTTCCACGGCCAGCCACTGGCGCGCGGTCATGGGGTCGTCCGCGCCGGCCGTACGCGTGTCGATCCAGAAGACGGCGGCCGCGAGGCGTTCCACACCGCCCCGGTCGGGCCGCTCGTCGCCGGCGATCACGCGCAGCAGGGTGGTCTTGCCGCGCCCGTCGCCGCCACGCACCCAGGTCAGGCCGGCCGCGATGTCGGCAGATACCCCGTCGAACAGGCCGACACCACCCTTGTCGACCCCCACCCCCCGAATCCGTGCCTGCAACGGCAGCGGCGCGGGTACGCCAGTCCCCCCGCGCGGGTTGGGGGACGCGGGACATCCAACTTTGGTTGCGTGTGCAACGTCTGTGTGCGGGGCCATGTAGACTCGTCGAAGTTAAAACATATTGAACCAAAAGAGCCTGTCGGCTCGTCGACCAGGGACTACGTGGATTCTGCAGCGATTGGATCAATCCTCGACGGCTGGTTCTACACGGCCAGTGAAGGTCCGACCGTCGCTGGCCAGCTGCGTTGGCCCCTGGCGGCCCTGTCCTACCTGATGGCGGCCAGCGCTTCGACCGTGGCGCTGTACATCGCCGCGGTGCGGCGCAGGATGGATTCACCGGCGCAGCGCTGGATGGTACTGGGCACCGGGACACTCGCCCTGGGCAGCGCGATCTGGGGCATGCACTTCATCGGCATGATGGCCTTCGAGCTGTGCGCCGCCGTCCGCTACTCACCCGGCCTGACCGTGCTCTCCAGCCTGCCGGCCATGGTGGCCGCTGCCGTGGCCCTGCGCGTGCTCGAACGCCAGCGAAACAGTGGCCTGCACCTGCTCAAGGGGGGCATCGCCGTGGGTCTGGGCATCGGCGTGATGCATTACAGCGGCATGATGGCGATGGAGATGGCACCCGACCTGCGCTTCGAGCCGCGTCTGTTCGCCTTGTCCATCTTGGGGGCCGTGGTGCTGGCCATGTTCGCGCTGTGGGTGCGCGAGCGGGTGGCCACGTTGGGGGCGTCCTGGGCGCGCTGGCGCCATGTGGTGGGCGGGCTGGCCATGGGGGCGGCCATCACGGCCATGCACTATGTCGGCATGGCCTCGGCCCGCTTCGTGGGCGTGGCCGAGACGGCGGTGCCCGCCCCCGCGCAGGACCGGTGGGTGCTGACCTGGATCGTCGCCATGGGCGTGTTCGGCATGCTGGGCTCGGTGGCCGCAGGGGTGCTGATGCTGCGCCTGCGCAATACCGTCGACGTCCTGCGTCTTCGCGAGCGGGAGCTGCGCACCGTGTTCCAGAACGCGCTGGACGCCATCATCACCACCGATACCCGCGGCACCGTGCTGTCGGTGAACCCGTCATTCGAATGGATGTTCGACTGCACGGCCGACTCCATCGTGGGTCGGGACATCCGCACCCTGCTGCCGCAATGGCCCGAGGCGCCGGCTGCCGGTAGCGGGCCTGCGGGTGAGGCCGATCGGGACATCACCCCCGGCCCCGTGGACATCCGGTTCACCCAGGTAGACGGCACGGCCCTGCCGCTGCGGCTCTCGCTGGTGCGGGCCTCCGAGCATGGGCTGACCGTGGATGTCGGGTTCCTCATGGACATGAGCGAGTTCAACCGGCGCCAGGACCAGGCCGAGCGCCTGGCGCGCCTGGACGCCCTGACCGGGCTGATGAACCGCCGTGGCCTGGACCATGAACTCCAGCTCGCGCTGGACGCGCTGCGGCAGGGGCAAGGCCTGCTGGCACTGCTGTTCATCGACCTGGATGGGTTCAAGTCCGTCAACGACCGGCACGGTCACCAGGCGGGCGACGAGGTGCTGGCCGAGGTGGCGCGGCGGATCCGCGCGAACATCCGCCAGGCCGACGTGGCCGCCCGGCTGGGCGGCGACGAGTTCGTGGTGCTGCTGCCCGGGCTGACCGATCTCGAGGCGGCCACGCGCGTGGCCGGCCACATCGTCGCGCATGTGCCCCAGCGGCTGGCATTGGCCAACGGCCAGGCCGTGCGCGTGGGCTGCTCCATCGGCATCGCCACCGCCGGCTGGGGCCACCGGGTGGACGCCGCGACGCTGATCGCCGAGGCGGACGCGGCCATGTACCGGGCCAAGACCGAGGGCAAGGGCCGTTACCGGATCGCCTTACCATCTTCGGTATGCGCGCCCCAGACGACCTGACCCACGACCACGCCTTCCACGCCGGCAGCGATGCCGCCGAGCGCAGTACCCGCGCGGTCGCCTGGATCACCGCGGCCATGATGGTGGTGGAGGTGGGCGCCGGCTGGTGGTTCAACTCCATGGCGTTGCTGGCCGACGGCTGGCACATGAGCTCGCATGTGGTGGCGATCGGCCTGTCGGCCGCAGCGTATGCCACCGCCCGCCGCTATGCCAGCGACCCGCGTTTCGCCTTCGGCACCTGGAAGATCGAGGTGCTGGCGGGCTTCGCCAGCGCGGTCTTCCTCGTCGGCGTGGCCGCCCTGATGGCCGTGGGCTCGATCGAGCGGCTGCTGTCGCCCCAGCCGATCCTCTTTCGCGAGGCGGTGGTGGTGGCGGTCCTGGGGCTGGTGGTGAACGTGGTGTGCGCGTTGATCCTGGGGCGGGTGCACCACGGGGGGCACGACCCTGCGCACGGGCATTCCCATGGCCATGCCCACCATGCCCACCATGCCCACGCGGGTCACGATCACCACCACGACCTGAACCTCAAGTCCGCCTACCTGCACGTGGTGACCGACGCCGCCACCTCGGTGCTGGCCATCGTGGCCCTGCTCGGGGGCTGGCTGTGGGGTTGGGGATGGCTGGACCCGGTGATGGGGCTGGTGGGCGCGGTGGTGGTGGCCGTGTGGGCCAAGGGGCTGTTGGCCGAGACCGCGCGCGCGCTACTCGATCGCGAGATGGACCATCCGGTGGTGGAAGAGATCCGGGTGGCTGCGCAGGGCACCGACGGCCTGACCCGGGTGACCGACCTGCATGTCTGGCGGGTCGGCCGCCGCGTCTATGCCTGCGCCTTGACCGTGGCGACACGGGACCCGCACCTGACGGCCGGCACCGTGCGCCAGCGCCTGGCCGTGCACGAGGAAGTCGTGCACTCGACCATCGAGATCCACCACCGGCACTAAGCCGGGGCCGCCCGGGCAGGGGCGGCCGGGGCGGGTGAGCGCCCGCCCGCGTACGATAGGGACCTCCATGCAACTCCAGGACATCCTCTTTTCCCAGGGCTTCGGCACGCGCCGCGTGTGCGCGGGGCTGGTGCAGCAAGGCTTCGTGACCGTGGGCGGCCAGCCCTGCGACGACGCGCTGGCCGATTTCGAACCCGAGGGCCTGGCCTTCTCCGTGCAGGGCGTGCCCTGGACGTACCATGCCAAGGCCTACCTGATGCTGCACAAGCCCGCCGGGACCGAGTGCTCGCAAAAGCCATCGGCCTGGCCCAGCATCTACACCCTGCTGCCCGCGCCGTTGCGCCAGCGCCCGAACAAGGGCGCCGTGCAGGGCGTGCAGGCCATCGGCCGGCTGGACCAGGACACCACCGGCCTGCTGCTACTGACTGACGACGGGCAGTTCATCCACCGCATGGGCTCGCCCAGGCACCACGTGCCCAAGGTGTACGAAGTGGGGACCAAGCACCCCGTGGACGCCAAGCAGGTGCAGCGCCTGCTCGAGGGCGTGGTGCTGGAGGACGACCCCAAGCCGGTGCGCGCCGCCGCCTGCGAGGCCACCGGCGAGTGCGCCCTGCGCCTGACGCTGACCGAAGGCAAGTACCACCAGGTCAAGCGCATGCTGGCCGCGGTAGGCAATCGGGTGGAGACGCTGCACCGCTCGCGCATCGG
>JACCDR012295193.1_pt1 | contig 16789 bp, 26 predicted proteins | sample 7446431 | NCBI WGS metagenome assembly JACCDR01 (sample SAMN15323443, study PRJNA562643) | freshwater metagenome | isolation source: river surface water | place: USA:Blue River Watershed | collected 2017-08-17 | reverse complement strand
TAAAAAATTCACCAATTCCGCCGCCCGCCGTCAAATCACCAACCATTGATTGGTAGCCAATCTTGACAATCTCAAAAGCAGTGATTGCGGCATCAGAAAAAACAGCAAACTTTGAAGTGAAGGCGTCAAGGTATGCGCCAAGCTGACCGCTAGCTATTGAGTCGCTTAATGACTGAATTGCGCTCGCAGCAGATAAAACAGATTCTGTGATGAAATCACCAACGCCTTTTTCATTAACTGTACGAAAAAGCCCATCCCATGAATCTTGAAAATTAGATATTGCCCCGTCGAGCGTCTTCATGCGTTCGGCAGCAGCGCCTGCAAAATTAACGTTTCCGATATTTTGCAGGTATCCGGTGATGGCTTCGGAGTTTTTCTGGACGGTTGTAGTAACTCCCTGAAAGGTAAATGCAACCTCATCTCCCTGCTGTTTTGCCTCAATCCCGAACTCTTTTAAGCGCTCAAACTCACCAGTCGCGGCATCAGCTAGAGCTTCAACCATTTGGTTTAGGCTTTTCCCCATTGCTGCGGCTGTATTTGAATAGGATTCAATCGCCTTCTGACTTGGATCAAGACCCATGTTGCGCATCTTAATGAACGCATCAGCAACACTATTCACAGACTCTGGAAGTCTTGAAGCTAAATCTTGAATTGCAGCAAATGCCAATGCAGCACTTTCCGCCGATCCGGTTGCGGTTTTTAGGCTGGAAGTTAATACGCCGGTTGCGCGCTCTGTTTCAATAAGCTTTTGGGATATATTTACGGCAGATATAGCACCGGCAAAAGATGCCGCAAATGCGCCCAAAGCCTTGGCAGAAGTAGATGCAAATGATGTAACGCTCTTTGATGTTTTGTTAGCTGAATCACCAACTGCGTCAAGGTCTCTTTTTCCTTTTCGCAAGTCGCTGGTGTCCATTTCAATGCCGAGAGTTACTATATCAATAGCCATTTATTTGCTGCTCTCTCTGAATACTTTTAATGCTAACCCATCGAGCGATTTGATAATGTTTAATTCAAATTCACTGATACGATAACCGGTCAAGCTGAAGTAGGATTTTATTTCTGTGTAGCTAATTGGTAAAGCGCTAAATCCGTTATTGCCGCGTGAATAGTGTAGCGATTTAAAATCATTCCACAGGTCGATAAAGATATCAGGCAATTCTTTTTTGATCATTTGCGACTCATCGTAACCAGCCGCCTTGTACGTTTCCCTGCGAGTGAACCCGTCTTTCAAAACAACGCCAAGGTTTAAATATTCCTCGGCGTGTCCGTATAGATTGATTAACTCGCTTTCGTAAAATTTCTAAGATCGTTCGAGAATTCAATAATTTGATTAACCCAGTGCGGGTTTCTCTTGATCGCATCGCGGCATAAATCTTTGTTGAATTCTTGCGCTACGCCTTTCCATCCGGCAACACGAACCAAAGCAGATTCAATGTTGCTTTCTTGAATTTCTTCGAGTGTTTTTTGCTTTGCTTGCTTGCCTGTTTTTCTTGCAACCATTTCCTCTTGCATTTGCAAGTTGAATGCCTTGTTGGCATGTTTTACAACCGCATCAGCTTGGGCGCCCAAGACTAAAAACTGGAATCCAATCTCTGTGCCGTCAATGTCCAAAACATTCATTTCTGCGGCATTTGCGCAGCGATCAACAGAACTGATAGAAGTAATATCAAAAGTCATAATCGTAGTCTCTTTGCGGGAAAGTTAATTGCCCTTGCTCCCCCGCTGCTTCCCGCAAAGAAAGCAGGTGCAGGGGAGTAGGTGCTAGTTTAGGTTACAGTGTGGTGTCACTGATCGCCAAGGTGGTATTGAGCGTGTCAGCATCGGTGCCAACATACTCAAGCATATCAAAGTTGATAGTTAAAATTGTTGTTGTTTCGCCATCGTCATAGCTTGCGTCATTGATTTTAAGGCGCGGAGCAAAGAAGCCTAAAGCCTCGCCATCCTGCGCGGTCAAAACGGCGATGAATTCAATCTCCTGCTCATTGACGAATTTTACCAGCAAATCTTCATTATCCATGACGAAAGTGGCAGAACCGCTCGCCAAAACCTTACCGCGAGAGCGCGCACCTTTGCCTTCACACAGAACCATGTCGGTCATGGTCGCGTTGTTGTTGACGTTAATTGTCATGCTGGTCATGCGGCATGATTTTGAGCCGTCAAGGATCGCAATACCGGAAGCGGCAGACATAGTGCCTTCACTTGGTACTGCTGTAGGGCTGCTGAAGTAACGGGCATCACTTGGGGTTTCAAAGTCTTTGCCCACAAAGTCAAATGTTACGCCAACCATGCTATTGGGCGACAAGCTGATCGAGAAGGTATTTAGCACCAACCCCAAGGTGATAACGCTAACGCTTGCGTCTGTCATCCATTCTTCAGCGGTGAAACTGTCAAAGGTGTGACCTGTTTGCGGGGTGTATGTCCACTCGCCAGCCTGCGCAATGGTAATCGTGTCACCGGATGACTGCGACGTCCAAGTCAAGCCACTCAGCAAAAGCGCGTCAAGCTCGGTTGCTGTAACGGAAATAACAACCGCCTTACCTGCGTTTAAAGGTTCGTCGGGGTTAGTTACATTTACGATCATGCCCTTTTTAAAGCCGTCAGTAAGGAAACTTCCAGACGCCCTGGTAAATGCTGGGATACCGGTGCCAACGGTGATGTTGGTCAATGCACCAGTTGTGATTGAAGTAGTACCAAAATCACGGCGCAGGCCAGCAGCAAACAATTCTCTGTATGCTCCGCACATTAGCTCGGATGACAAATTACCTACAGCACTGTGGGTGCCGTGGCGAGAGTCGCGCATCTGCTGTGATGGATTCATCAAAGCGGATTGATAGGATGGAATTGAAGGGCGGAACGTACCACTAACGCGGGGCATTAATTGGCCGCCGGTGTTAGCAGGTTTTGTGCCCCAGGATGATTCTTTCTTGAGTGTGATTAACTTATTAATACCGTCAGCCATGATGCTATCCTCAAATTAGCCGAAAACATCGGCTTGCCAGTTAATTGATACAACGATTTTAAATACAGCGCCATCAGCGCCTAAAACTCTTTTGGCTGGCGTTCTGATCACCTGAACCCATTGCCCGCCACTTACTAATTTGGTTGATCGCTTAAAGTGCGCAATTATTAAATTTGCCCTTGCTTCTGCTGGTGCGGCACCCTTATCAATCGGGTAATTCAATGTGACCTGAAAAATACCCTGTTCGATTCTTCGGTCGCAGCCCATGTACCGGTTGTCTGGTGCGGCCATTAATAAATTCACGCGCTGGTATGGCGTACCGTTTACCGGTGTGAATGCCACATTTTCCCAAGCAGTTGATATCGCTGGCGCCATTGTTGCGAGATGCGTTTCAAGTGCTGCGCGAATCTTATCGGTCATTTCAGTTTTGCCGCCTGCTCTCTAACGTACTGCTCAAATTCCATCGCGGTTATGCGCACCATTCCACCGGGCGCTTGACTAGACCACCCTTCATATTCAAGGCGCTGGGCGTATGGCAGCGAGTTGGTAATAAAAACCTTATCGCCCATCTGGTAGCCTTCAATCTTGCCCTGTGCGCGAGCCAAGGTGGCCTCGCCAGTCTTATCTATGTCTTCGGTGGTGCTTGCGTCAATCGAGCCTATGGATAGATTCCAATTCGCTCTAAATCTTCCGCCTGTGTAGCCTGCTGGAGCTGGTAGCGATGATTCAGCCCACAGTGCAGGATCACCAAGAGGGCTTTTTTCCTCTACCGCATTGATTACTTCAAATGCCGATTTCTTTACAACCAGTTCGGCCTTGTCGCCCGCCGCCTTTAGCAGCTTTGCAAAATCAATTGCGAATCGTTGCGGGTTACTCACGGCTAAACCCTCAATATACCCTTGTACAAAACGGACAAGCCAGAAACTTTAATCTTCATTGCCGATTGCACATTGTAGGTAACGCCATCAACGGTTAAGCGGTCATTCACTTCCGGAGCTGTAACGCCAACAACGCTCATAATAAATTTGCTATCCGTGCGTAATACTGTCTCATCGGCCATGTCTTCAGCGCTGACAGCGGAAACGTAAACTTTGCATGCTTGGGTTGCAGTGGTTTCTGTATTTGTACCGGTTGCCGTATCATAGGCGCTACCAGTAACGCGAATCAACGAGCCATCTTCGCCGTATTTCTTCAGCAGCCTTTCAGTGGCATTAGTTGCACTTGCCGACAAACTCATGTGCGCACAACCCTATGATAACCGCTGCCACCAAAAACATACTTTTGCAAAAGCTTATCAATAACGGGAAATTTCTTTTGACCGTTGTTTGAATATTCCGAATATTTAACCGTGATCACATCTACGGTTTCTTCGGTAACATTGCCCGGCTCAATATCGGCACTCAGGTCTTGATCAAGCGACCTATATGCCGCCTCAAATTGGGCGCGCTTTACTGCAGTTGGTATTACATCGCTATCAATTGCAAAGGTATCAACAACAGCGCCAGATCGCGGCCATTGAAGCGCCTGAGTAGATGACGCAACAGCACCAATAAACGTATAAGTTGTATCGATGTATTGCGCCGCTCTACGCAATGCAGCCTCTTTAATGCTATCTTGATGATGATCCCAATCGGAATTACCAAAGGCAGCGTGATAAGCATTAGCCTCGACAATAGTGCCGTAGCTATCTGAATTCGCGCCGCCCACCGTTACATCAAGAGCCATTATTTAGCGGCCTTTTTGCTTTTTGCTTCTTCTTCCAGCTCTGGCTCTGGTTCTGGCTTTGCAAATGTCCAACCCAAAACCCTAACGCACTCGCGAGCGTCTATGCCTTCTTTTTCGTGCTCATTGCCTTCTGTATCGTAAACCAGCATAGCTATCCCCTTAAAAATTTAGCGGCCTGTGTAAGCGCCGCCTAAAATTAACGCTTAGCGATGAATGCGGAAAAGTTAATCCCAGTTGCGATAGTTCCGGCTACCAAAGTACTCAAGCGAACGTAGCGGAAAGTTGCGCCACCTTCCTCATTGCGGAACGGCACAACGTAGCGACCGGGCGCAGACAATGCAGCGTCCATAGGCACAACCAGATTACCAAACACTTTCTTGGCGAGGCACACGCTACCGCTAGACATTGCAGCAACGTTTGAGCCTTCCAAGCTGATAGTGTAAATCTCATTGCCAGATGCTATTTCAACTGCGGTAACGTCGATAACAATAAAGCCGTCAACCAAGCCTTCGCCAATGTCAACAATCGAGCCATCAGCAGAGGAAGCCACAAGGCCAGCCGCTTTCAGCTCAAGAGCGTCGTCATATGTAAACTGCGAGTATAAATTACCCATTTTAAAGCCCTCTATTAAGCGGTGATGGCGGCGTCAGCAATTGACCACAAGCGGGTAGCTGCACGACCGTTGAAGATTGCAATGCCGTTGTACCACTCCACGCGGGTACGGAACATTGGCGCGGTTTCCAGCTCGCCCAAATCGCGAACATCAATGCCGCCATTTTGAATGCCGGTCAATCCATCATCACCAGCACTGATAATGTAGATTGATGATGCGGTTGCGGTGCCTGAGGTTGCAGCTTCGGTGAATGGGAGAATTGCACTGCCTTCATTGTCAAGGTCAACAGTTACGATTGGAATATCGTTGTACTGCATTACTCGTTGCCCCAACTGGCCTACAGTCCAATTGATATTTCCGCTCACCGAAGCATTACGCGATGCAGCGGCAAACTTACGAGCCATAGCCTTGCTCATAATCATATGAGTGGGGTTAAGGGTTTGGTCGATAGCCTCATCAAGCTTGCCCAAGGAAAGCGCTGTGCCGTTTGCAGTGGAACCGGCTGCAATCAATTGGCTGCCAGTGATACGCTTTTGCAGGCCGTCAAATTCGCGGGGATCGGTCTCGCTGTCACCCTTGATGAATTTCTTAGTCCAAGCCAAAGACAAGGCGCGAACTTTCATCAATTCATGCACTGAACGCTGATTTGCACCCATTGTGTCAACGATGAACTTGTCAACGTCCAAATCACCACCGGCAATAACCAATGCTTCAGTGAGCGGGTTCAATACGCCAGTTGACGCGGTGTATGCCTCATTCACGCCACGGAAGCCAATACCGGGCAAAGAAGATTCACGATTGTACTTAAGCGCATTACCGGAAATATTCAGGAATGGCAGAACCGATAACAGCTCAGATGAGCCAGCGTATTTTTCAATGATAGCCTGACGAACTACATCGCCAGTCTCTAGTTTTGCAGCTTCTAACAGTGTTAAAGCCATTTTATAGCCCTCTAGGTTTTAGCCGCTGCCCTAGCTGCTGTCATGCGCTCGGCCGGTGGCAATTTGGATAAATCAGTTTTTTGTCCTGAGCCGCCACCACTGCCACCACCGCCAGAATTAGCAGGAGCTGCAATATAGTGCGCCGCTTCCTCGGTTGAAGCCCACTCTTTGATGTAATCACCAAGAGCTTTATCACCGATTTTTGCTACACGATCATCACCGTTTATTTCGACTTTTGCATCGCGCCCAATGAGAGCCTTAACAGCTTTCATAAACTTTGGATCTACTTTCGCATCAACCAAAGCATTGGTAAGGCTTGAATCAATCAGGTTCTTAGCAGTATTAGCGCTTTCGCTTTCGTACAATTTCTTGAACTTTTCAGCGTCAGCGGTTAGCGTTTTGATTGACTTTGTTGACTCAGTTAGCTTGCTTTGCAGTTCTTCAACCTGATCTGATAATTTTTGATAATCATCTGGGCTAATTTCACTGTTCTTGCGCGCCTTCTTCAGCTCACCAAGCAACTCATCACGCTTTGCAATCAGCGGGGCAGTAGCCTCATCGATTGCCGATTTTAATGCTGCTTTAAACTCTGGATCGTTTACGTCTAACGGCATTTTGTTGACCTCTGGTCGGTTGTGGCCTCTGGCCGAAAAACTATGACCCCGCTGGAGTCGATAGCCTGATTATAAACCTGTTTTAGAATTAATCAATTGCCTTCAATTCGCTGATAGTTAGCTCCCTTCCTGTGCCATCAACCAAGTCAGCCAAAGTTATCTTGCCATCTCGGTAAAGCTTTGCCCTGCCTTTGCCTAGATACTTGTCCTGCCAAGAATCTGACTTTCCATCAAGGAATTGAGCAAAGGTTGTGCCCTGTGGGATTTGTCCGTCAAGGCTTGCGCGGGTTGATGGCTTAAACTCATCGAATGGTAGCCCCATCTCATCCCAGCGCTTTAGCAGAGCCTGCCACCACGACCGGCAACCAAAGTGCCTTGGGATTGCCAGATAAGGTAACTTATTGCCTTCAATTGGCTCGTTATCAAGGTTATATGCAGCTTTGTCATAGGAAGCACAAACGAATGTGGTGTGCGAATCTAGCGTGGCCAGCGATACCTTGCCCTTAACTACATCGCTATTTGCCTTTAGTGTTTCATTTCTCGCCTCTACCGCTATGGCTTGTGTCGCAGTCTTTCCAAGCGCAAAGGCATGGCGCTGTGCAACCCCTGAAGCCTCTCGCACACGGTTTGCTATTTGCTGGCTGGTTTCTGATTGTGCAAGCCCAGCACGAACGGCGCGGGATATTTGGAATGCGTAATCCTGCTCCTGCTTTCCCAGCCATTCTCCGATAGTTGAGCCTGTAACCAATGTGTCACTAGCAAGCGATGCCAGTAGAGCGGCAGAAGGCATTGAGCGCATAATTTCGATAGTTGCAACGTTGTTGATGCTGTCAATCTGCCATTGCGATTCTATCTCGCCAAGCTGGGTTAATTCGTCCAGCATCTTGGCGCTTATTGATCCGTAGGTCTCCCCGATCAATTCGTTAATCTCGCGCAATTGACGCGCTAGTCTTGCCTTTGTTATAGCCCCGCTTGTTTCAGGCAATCTGCGGATGATATCGGCCTGAGCTTCACGCAATAATTTGACTACATCGCGACCAAGACCAGCACCATAGCGATTAACTATAAAGGCGCGCTCAATAGTTAAATCGCCTAATTTTTCATTAGCACTCGTCATATGGTGCGCTTCTCGTCTTCATCCCATCCGGTAAGTATCATGAATGCATAAAACATCGTATGCGCCTGCCTGCGGGTGAGAGTCTTGGATTGTCCGGCAACTATTGTAACAGTATCACCATCGCAGACTATCCGCGTTCCGCTGACGTTATCGATAACCTGACCATGGCCATACGACAAATCAATCTTGTCGCTAGCCGGTGACCGGTTAAATGGCAACAGTTTGCGCACTTATGCGAGCCTGCTCATCTTCGAATGTTGTATCTTCAGGGTACATCTCACCATGCTTCAAATTGTAGAAGAATGTTTGCTGGCTTATTCCGCCGCCCTGCATAACTTGGAATAGGGCAAGCATATCCTGCGCGCTTAATCCGGCTTCTGTGTAGTCGGTATTTATCTCGATTTCAACATCACCAGACGCGCCCATCCAGTCACGGATTATTTCAATGATGCGCTGCGCCATACGTGAGCACTTCATCGCGTGCAAAGCCAAAACAGAAGTTTCACCGCTGCGGCGAATCTTCACCGTGCCTTCGGCCTCTACACCTGACTTTTCAGAGTCAAGGAACTTTGCGCCAAGGATTACGAGCTGCTTTTCCTTTTCCTCTTTGATTTCTTTTAGCGTCCCAAGCCCAGCCCCTTCAAACTCAAGGAATCCCCATTTTGCATCTGGATTTTGTGAGGCATATCCACCGGTTGCGCCAAGCCTAAAGGCATCTGACTCGCCAAACTGGAAGCCTGCAAACATAGGAGTAGGGATTGCTGTGTAGTGCGCGCCATGCTCTCTGTCAACTTCGGTGCGGAAGTGGGACAAATTCACATTAGCCAAATCCAGAATTGGCGGCTTAGTGATGGAGAAGTCACACACAAACGGAATGAAATTCAAAGGGGCGCCATTCATCAGCGGGATAATGTCATCACCGAATTGCACCTCATCGCGGTAAATCTGCTGTACATACTGCCCATCAATCAATAGCAATCGGCGCTCTTGCTTCACGCTGTCTTTGCGCGTTACACCATCGACCTCGTATTGCTCAACTTCTTCATGCAGTCGAACCAGCACAAGCTGCGCGGCGTTATTAACGCGGTCAAATCGCCAATCTAGTATTGATTCTGCGCGATACTCAGCAACGTAGGGGCGAAGGTTTAAGGCTTGAACTTGGGCAACAGTCATTCCTTGAGTGCTTGAGTTTGGGCGCTCGATCAAATAGCCAACTCTACCTACAGTTAAACGCTCCGATAGCATCTCGATGCAGAAATCATCAAGATTGACTGGTGAGTCTTTTGCTAGCGTAACATCATTAAGTATCGGCTCTATTGTGGCTGGGACATTCGCAACTACATTCTTGCGAAACACCATGCCCAAAATCCCGTCAAGCGTGCGACCAGTAGCATTGAAGAATGTAGCGCGGTTAACCATCGCTTTGTATTCATCATCAGGCTGATTCGACAAAGGAGGAATGATCTTTTTCAGCAGCTCAGACTTTTTGATCCAGTCATCACCAAGCACCGCAATGCGGCACTTTTGCCAGATTGGCAGCATCTCTATGTATTGCGGGTTTTGTTTAATCATATCCAAGCCCTGATAGGTTTTAGCAATAATATCACAGACCGCTCAATTTCATAGCTGTGGCGATTCTTTGCGCTATGGCGTATCGGTGAGCAATGAAGTAGCCGCCTGCATCAACAGGGTCTTCGGTTCCGTCCTTCTCTGGCATCCCATTAGCGTCATATGGCTGGCGCTCTAATAGCTCAGTATAAACTGGGCATAGGTCTGTGTTGACCTTATAGCGGCGATCACCAGAAGCATTGCAGAACATCGCATTCATTGACATAACTCGATCACGTATGGCCGGATTTGATGGGTTAGTCAGCAGCGTAAACTTTGCAGCTCGCAATAGCGTGTGATCTGTCTCTGTGCTGTTTACAGTCTTGCGTGAGTTTCCGCTCGCATCTGGGTAAACAGTTATGTGATGCCCTGAATATCTTTCATTGAGCGCCTTAATCATTGCTGGGGTGTCTGCAATCTTGGTTAGCTCACCCAATGCCAAAGGTAGCCCGTTGCGCACAACATGAATAACAGCGGCCATTCTATTGACGTTAAAGTCCATCCCAACATGAAGCGGCTCGTTAGGCTTTATTGACTCATCGGTATGGTTTAGCCTTCGATCAAAGTTAGGGTAAACGCTTCCGCTGTTAAGGTTTACAAATTGCCCACGAAGATAGGCCGATATTAATTGAGGCGGGTAGGAATCAAGCAAAGACTGAATGTAGTCATCTGGAAGATTCTTTGCGTTTTGATATGTTGAGCCGTGGACTATTCCATAGCTCGCTGCAAGCTTTTGGTTGTCTCTGACTGCCTTTACGAATAGCTGATAAGTTGCCTTGAAGCCTTCTGGGGTTGTGGCTATGTCTATGCCATTGCGAAGCCCATCAATGCTATAACGCATGCGCGCCTGTATCTTTCGCCAAGCAAGCAATGCCTTTTGCAGCGGCAATAAATCAAACTCGTCAAGCAGTGCGTGCCCAATCTTAAATCCAACAATATTGCCCGGATTATCCAACGATCTGCATATTGTTGTTGATCGGTATTTTTTACCGCTGTAGTAATGAACCTCTTTGTTTGCCTCGCGTATCTCAACACGCAAACCCCAATCAAAAGCCACTTCTTCAACAGTAGGATAGAAAATATCCCGAATATGGGGAAAGGTTGGGGCAAAATATCCGCTATTGATTCGCGGCCATTCCCAAACGTGCTTCATTATTGCAGCAGAGCCGCCCCAAGTCTTACCTGTGCCGAACCCGCATACCATTGCCCTGTACTTTTGAGGCAATGCCAAGAATTCAGCCTGAGGAACGTTTAGGCGCGGATTAATCCCCGTCATTTTGCTTTGATGCGTCTTGGACGGTTACTGTGATATTTACAGGTGTTGGTGCAGAATCATCGCCATCAGGCTCAGGTGTTGCACGGAACTCTTCTGGCAATCGGTTCTTAAGCCAGAATATGCAAGCGGTAGTGTCTGGAGGATAGTGCTTAATCGTGGGGGTTACTACTATCTTTCCTTCTATAACGCGAATGTCATCTTCAGGGTGTGAGTAACCATTTGCCCTGTGATAAAGGGAAAGCTTAACTCTTTCGTCTGCCGGAGCCTTGCCAACCTTTATGGACTCCGAAAATGATTCATGCTCGACCTTCCAAAGGTTTATAGTTGATACTGAAACCTCGAAAAAATCAGCCAATTCCGCATCTGTAGCCCCTAAAGCGCATAGCTTTTTTGCTTGCTCAGCGTACTTTACGTCGTACTTCGACGGTCTTGCCATTATCAGCCCTGCCAATAACGTTTGCACCTCTGGTGCGGGATCAAGCCTCAGGCTTGGATTAATCGGCTGTCACTACCACTGCACCTGCTGTAGAAAGCTTTGCAACGGTGTATTCGCCTGTAGCGCTAACTGTACGATGCGGGTTTGTTGCTGTCAATTCGTCGCCAGTGTCCACCCATGAGCCATTCACAAGGGCATAGATTGAAACAACCTCAGAGCCTGCAAGACCTGAAGATTTAAGCCCTACGCCAAATCCTCTATTTGGAGCCTTAAAAGACGGCGCCGACCCTGCTGTGACTGCTGAAGCTGTGTTGATTAATAGCTTTTGATCTGACATAGAATAAGCTCCGATAGTTTTGATTGATTATAGCACAAATAAAAAAGCCAGCACTAGGCTGGCAAAGGTGCTGACTATATCGCATCTACTTAACGAGCCAATTCCTTAATGGCATTAGCTAATGCTTTTGCTGGCTTGGTGTGTTTTTCAATACAATGCCTGCAAGGCTCAACTAGTATTTTGTTGTACCTGCAGGCCGCTCCGGTAGGCTCAATTTCGGTCTGATGTTGAGCTTCTACCTTTCTTGGGCTTTTTTCTTCGTCATAGCAGACGTTTAGTTGATTGCCGCAATGTGAACAGTAAAAATGTGTAATTAAATTTGTTCTCATATCGCACCGGTTAGCAAAAAATAAGCAGCAAATGCGCCGATCATTATGTGGTACACGTATTGCATTGATGGCTCTTTGTATATAAGCCTTGCAATAAAGTTAAGCAGATTCCACGCGCCAACAACAGCCAAAACTATCATCAGTGTTTTCATATCGCATTCTCTGGCCAGTCATACCCACGGCAAGGCTCGACCGGTCTTGATTGAGTATCCCAAAACTTGTGCGCTGGCTGAGGTTCATTGGCTTGAGCGAGTATCTGCGCGTGAAACTGGTTGCGCGGCTTTGGCTCTTGCAGTTCCTCAACCTGCGGCAGAGGTAGATTGTTCATCTTGCATTCTCCTGCCTATTTCTGCTGCTACGCGGGTTATTGCGCGCCGCGCATCTGCCATAATGTCGCCTGATCTTTCATCAGCTATGAAGCCGTGAATGCTTCTGTTAGCGCTTACGCCCCCGGTGAAATATAGTAGTTTTATTTCAAGCTTAACCGCCAGCCTAAGCGCATCGCCATCGTCGGTTAGTGGATTCCATTCTTTGTCACCCTTGATGCTCAGGTAACTTTTTGAGCACTGCCACATGTAATTAACTTTGTATCCTGCTGCTTTTGCAGCAAGTACCAATAGCTGATCATCGCTTTGCTTTTCCATCGTCATCAGCAGCGCCATGTAGGCGCGCTCCTGTAGTAAGTTTTTCATGCAAATCTCTTTGTTTGTTAATAGCTCGTATCGTGAGCTAATCGGCGCAGTCAACAGAGGCGGAAAGGTGAACCGCTGGAGCCTCGTAATGTAAGGTCTGTCCTGCGCTGCTAGGGTTGTGACGCCACTGGCTAGCTATGCGCGGCCTATGGGTAGGCGGGGGAAATTGGTTTGCCCTGCTGGAATCGAACCAGCTCTCACATATCGTCTATTCGCCATGTGAAGCGATGCGGTCGCGACCCGCTGCTGCGTCTACCATATCCGCCAAGGGCAAAATAGTTGCCGCCCTTTCTGACGGCCTGCCAGCTCTTCGCCGGTCTTCGGCTATGGCCACACGGCCAATCATTGCCTACTGCTCTTTGTGCCATTGCTGGCGAATTCGAGGCCGTCTTTTCCGGCTGTCACATGCGCACTTAAGCGCCCCTCTCCATGAACGATTGCATCAGTGGTATTGCCGCCACTCCAGATAACGGCAAATTCTTTGAACTTGGTGCCATCGAGCTGTCAGCACCTCCAGCCTAGGTATCCACCATGCGCGCTGGCTTCGTTATTCATCGGCACTCCTAATTACCAATGACACCAAGATCAAAGCCCACTCTTGCGAATGGGCGGATGTTGTGACCTCTGGAAGTTGAGGCTTGCCATATCTTTCAGCTATTCCCCGTAATTATCTTGCAACTTAATGCTTGAACCTTCAGGATTTCGTGTATGGCCGCTGGGTTCCGTGCGGATTTCCACTCCGCTTCACAACAACTTAATTCTATCACTTCGCCGCTTTTGCGGTAATACCTTTACTCAGCTTTACAGTTTCAAATTGCGCTTTGCATTGAGAGTTTGCGCAGATTGTTTTTCCTGCTTCGGGCATTCTGTAGAGTGAGTAGTGATTGCAGTTTGGGCATTTACTTGAGTTCATTTTTTTATCCTAAAACGGGTGATTAAGTTCATAAATAAGCTCTTTAATGTCAAGCCTTGGCTTTCTTGCGCGAGGCGGCGTGAACTCGAAAACTTTTTTACCAATCATTAGTGCATCGTTTTTGTTTATCGATTTTTTCCCGCTTTCTGAAAATTTATCAACCGCTCCAGCCCTAATAAAAACAACCTCGCCATCTATCCAAACAAGATACCCGCAAAATATATTTTGGTTTGTGTTTGCGGCTTTGCTTAAAAGGTCTTTTTGCTGCGTCAGTCTTGATAATGCCAGCCTGTCTTTAGATGACTTGCACTCGATATAAACCAGTGCGCCATCACCAAAAACAATAAAGTCGCAGATATTTTTAACAGTGAACCGGCGCTGCGTTTGCTCGCCTTGCCAGCCTGCATCGCGTAATCGGGTGCAGTCAATATCCTGAATTTTACAGCTTTCCTGCAATAGCTTTTCAAGTGCTTTACCGTCCATCAAATTAGCTCCAATTTGCCAGACTCAATAAGTATCGAATGCGTTTGAACTATTGCCCTATGCATAAGCTCGCGACGCTCCATTTGCGTTAAATCTTTGCCGTTGTCTATGGCGTGGTGGCACTCTTGGCAAAGTCTCGCTGTTTCGTAATCTGGCGCTTTCTGGCCTTTTCCGCGCCCCATGTTTCTGTGGGCTACTTGCAGCATGTAATTACTTCCGCACAGAACGCAATGATCGATTGAACCAACAGCCTCTAGCCAAGCCTTCTGCTTACGTTGCACAGCGTCGCTCCTTTGGTTGCTTCATGCTTTATTCCTGCTCCCGCGAACACACGCAAGTTTTGCTTCCGCCACTGCGTTGGTTAGCCTTGCGCGAACTAATTCGTAGCTGTCCCCATTAAAATCACATGAGCATTTTAAGCTGCATGTTGTAGCGTGTCGCAGCTTTACGGGATTGGTCTTGCATACTGAGCAAATCATCACACCCCCACAACCGTGCACATAAATTTAGTAGTTGCGTACACTTTTTTGTTTTTATTGTCGTCCGGTATATCCAAATATTCCAAACGCTGGCGCATGTAAATTCTATCACGCTCAGCCTTGAATTTATCGGTCATTGGGAAAATCGTCCCGCGAAATTCAAAACGCTCGCAATCTTCATGCCGGTGGTCTGGCCTGTTTGGCATTTCCCAAAACGTACTCATTGAAACATGCCAACGAAGCGGAATATTAACGTACTGACTAACATCGGTTAGACCAAATTTTTTCAATAACAAATCAGTCATTTGATTGGTTTTGCTGTCAAAGAAAAAATGCAAACAATCATCCATGTCTTGGCTCATTGGGTTTTTATCAAACCATACAATCTCAGCCCCTAACAATAGCTTTTTTACATTCGCAGGAATTTTAAAACCATACAATTTACCTTTTATCTCTTTTATCTTTTCGTGGTATTGGCGCATTGGTAAATTCAATTGTTTTGCTCCCGTTGATTTTTTGCAAACTCGCCTTTGGATTCCAATATAAGACCCTGATTAGCCGCCTCAAGCTGCATGAAGGTTAGCACCATAAACATCTCGCCGGTTTTCCAGTCTGCCGAGCTTGTGTAGTCCTTTTTTGTTTGTCCGGTGGTGTAGTCGGTTATCACCTGAATCATCCATTCTTTTGTTTCAGGATATGCAAGCAAAAACATTTTTTTAACTGTTCGCTTCATTCCTGCCAAAGCCGCTTTTGATACGTCGCGCTTATCCACTCTTAGCATGAAAGCTATCCACTCAGTACACCAAACATGAAACAGCGCATTCTGATCTATCGAGCGATCTACGCCGATTCTCGGCTTACCATAGGTAATGTATTTGTGTTCACCGTAAATCTTTTCCACGTTAGCGATAAACGCTTTTAGCGATGTATCACTGTTAATTGTCCATGACTCACCCATTACCAACTCCGCCCCGCTTGCTCATCGTCCCAACACCTTGCTATGTGCTGATCGCTGTATGTGTCGCCTTCGCGCTGCTGCTTTACTGCGTCAACTGCGTCGAATTGATTGTGCATAAAACTTAGATGCATGTGGCGGTAAGCGTATGCTTCTTCAAACTGTTCGCGGGTCATCACTTGCCCTCTGGCTTTGGTTTTCATTAAAGCCCCATGAGCAAGCGCTCAAGATGGCGGATTCTAGATTGCAACGCTTCACAATCGCATTCAGGTATAGATTCTGCTTGCGGTGGCGCTGCGTAAAGTTTGCGCCGTGTTTCGTGGCATTCAAAAATTCTCTCATCAACATCTAGCCAAAAACCGCCAACACTTTGTACTTGATATACAGGCTCTTGCTTATGTGCTGGCATTGCCTTTTCAGAATAAACCGATAGCGATTTACCAAGCGCTTCGTCTGAATTGCGGTTATATCCACTATCCGATGCTTCGGCAGCCTCATCAATAGCATACCCAGCATGCCATTGCGAACCGTTAAATAGCATTTTGCTTGATTCATTGCCTATTGATTCAGTGCTTGAACCTGCTACACGCTGCAATAAAGCAATTGCGTCAGGCACTTGCACCTTGGCGAGTACTGCGCGCTCATTTAATACAGCTTCCATAGCGCATTGCTTTAACGCTTGCAATAAGCTTTTACTGTTTGGAAGCCCAACATCTTCCATCAGTTTTTTATATCTTTCATCGCTCAGCATGATGGCTTTACCTCGGATTTAATCATAACTATCTCCCGTTAATTTCATCCATTGTTTCAGATTTGCGCTTTACATAAAGCTGATTTGCTTATCTTTACGCAAACAGATTTAGCTGGCCTTTTTCTGGTTCGCGCTTTTTCCTAATAATCTCAAACCATTCGCGCCGATATTTTGCAGCGCACTCTTGCAAAAATGCGATCCACTCATTGTCGCGCCTGTGCTTGCGATGCCGGAAAATTTTAGCTTGCGTTATGTTGATTTTTGCCATGCGTAATGATTGTTCGGCCTGATTCATTTTGCCCAATCTCTACTAAAACTATCGTGCTCAAAACCTTCAATTACCTGTATTTCGTGCTTGTCCATGCAGGCTAGAAAATATATTTGGAATATGTTTTGCATTTACCACTCCAGTCCTTCGCGCCAATCGTAAAAAGCGCTGTAGTCGATCCATAGATCAAGTTGTAACTCTTGCATTATCGTCGCCCTGTGGTGGATTGGTAGCGGGTTTACTTAAATTAACACACCAGCTTCTTTTCGCTTTTCTGATTTTTGCTTCAT
>JACCDR011068629.1_pt1 | contig 16797 bp, 19 predicted proteins | sample 7446431 | NCBI WGS metagenome assembly JACCDR01 (sample SAMN15323443, study PRJNA562643) | freshwater metagenome | isolation source: river surface water | place: USA:Blue River Watershed | collected 2017-08-17 | reverse complement strand
TCGACCCGAACCTGGTCGCGCTCGCCGTGACGAACATGGTTCTGAGGGTTTTGAGGAACCCCGGCGGTCTGCGGGCGGAGACGGTCGGTCCGTTCTCCCGCGCGTACGACACGACCCATGCTGCGGGCCTGCTGGTGCTGACGTCGAACGAGTCGGCGTTGCTGACCCCGACGGTGACCGTCGACACCGCGGTCAACCCGATCGGCACTGCCCGCCTCGTTGCCGGGCTCGCCCCACCCGTCCGGCGCCGGTGGGGAGGCTGGCATGGCTGGAGCGGGTGATACCGAGACGGTCACCGTCATCCGCCGCGCCGGCCGGGACGCGTTCGGTGACGAGACCGGCACCCCGACCGAGTTCGACATTGACGGGTGCCTGTTCGCCCCCGGCGAGTCCCGTGAAAGCGGGCTGGGGTCGGAACAGGTCCGCACCGACGCGACGATCTACGCCCCGCCGGACGTCGACGTCCGCGCGACCGACCGGGTCCGGGTACGTGGGCAGCTGTACTCCGTTGTCGGGCAGCCGCAGGCGTGGGGCCGGTTCGGTGTCGTCATCTCGCTGCGTAGCTACACCGGCTGACCAGGGGGGTGCGGGATGCCTCTCGGTACCAGGGACCGGGTCTACACCGGCCGGCATGTGCGGGTCGACTTCGAGATGAACCCCCGCGGGATCCGGGCGTGCGCGGTCGGCCCGCAACTGCGGAGGGCGTGCCTGATCGTTGTCGGTCGGGCGTTGCCGTACGCGATCTCCATCTCGCCGCGGTCGGCGCGTAACGACAACGACCCGGACCATCCGCACTACCAGGACTCATTCCGGATCGAGACGGTCCACACCGGTCTGCCACCGGAGGCGATCGGTCGGATCCCGATGCGGCGTATCGGTGCGCGGATCGTCAACACCGCCCGGCACGCCGCCGTGGTCGAGTACGGCCGCCGCGGTCAACGGGGCCGGCACATCCTGCGCCGCACGTTGCAGCACATCGAGGCGACCGCGGTCGGCCGAGCCCGTCGCTAACTGCCCGCCGGTCGGGCATCCCGGGGGGTGCGTGGTGACGACTCCGTTCCTGCGGTTCCCCGACGTGCAGCGGCTCCTCGTCGCCGACCTGGCCCAGTTCGGTGCGACGGGTGTCGAAACCCCGACGGATCTGAACGATCGGCTGCCGTTTGTGCGGGTCGTGCGGACGTCCGGCCCGTCCGGGCGGACGTCGGACACGTCACGGATCGATGTGGATGTGTTCGCGGTGTCGTACCTCGCCGCTGAGCAGCTCGCCGAGCGGATCCGGCAGTACCTGACCGGGCCGCCGCCGGGTCCGGTCCTCCTTGACCGCGTCGACTGTCTGATCGGTCCCAGGGAACTGCCCTGGGACGAGGACGGCCTGGTGCGCCGCTGGGGCGCCGAGTACGAGGCCGTTACCCGCCGCCGCGTGACTACCTGACCGCGCGCGGCCCTCCGAGACCACCCGGTCCATGCCGGCTGGACGCCCACCCGCGTCAACCCGCCCCGCTTCTCGGGGCCCCGGCTGCCTCGAACGAAAGGGGCATCTTTATGTCTTATGCGGCGCTTCGCAACAAGAAAGCCGAGCTGATCCGAAAGGCGCGAGATGGGTCGGTTTTCATTGGACCGTACTCCGCCGACGGGATCACCAGCCTGACGACCGGTAGCCCGACCAACGAAGTCCAGACCGTCACGATCACCGGCACCCCGACCGGCGGCAGCTTCACGCTCACGTTCCAGGGGCAGACCACCGCGACGATCGCGCACAACGCGGCCGCCAGCGTGGTCGAGACCGCGCTCGAGAACCTGGCCTCGCTCGACGCGGCCGACGTGGCGGTGACCGGATCCGCGGGGGGTCCGTACACCGTGACGTTTGGTGGCGCGTACGCCGCCACGGACGTGCCGGTCATGACCGCGAACGGCACAGGCCTGACCGGTGGCACCTCGCCCGCGGTCGGTGTCACCACGACGACGCCCGGTGCGGCCGTCGACCTGTCGCCGCTGCCGTCGGGCTGGGACGACCTGGGCTGGACCTCCGGCGACGGCATCACCTACGGCCGTGAGACCGAGGTCTCCGACGTGACCTCGTTCGGGTCGGTGGAGCCGACCCGTTCGGACGTCACGCGCGACACCATCACCATGGCGGTCGTCGCGCAGGAAACGAAGCTCCTGACGCTGGGCCTGTACACCGGCGCCGACACGTCCGCGCTCAAGGCCGACGCGACCACCGGCGAGTTCTCCATCGCCAAGCCGAACGTGCCGGGCTTCCGCTACTACCGCGTTCTGGGGTTGTTCGAGGACCGGGACGACAACGGCCTGCCCATCTGGCTCGCGCGCTACATGCCTCGCGCGCGGATCACCGAGTGGTCCGAGCAGCAGTTCACCGACGGTGACGACCCGATCTCGTACGGGATGACCTTCACCGGCTTCGAGGACAGCGACGCAGGGTTCAGCCACCAGTGGCTGTTCGGCGGCAGCGGATGGCAGGCCCTCCTGTCCGACATGGGCATCCCGACCGCCTGACCCGTCCTGTCCCGGCCTCTCAATGACCGGTCGGGGCGGCGTTCTGGGTGGGCACGCCGCCCCGACCATTCCCTTCCGCCCTCCACGCGTTGCTCACCCACCGTCACCCCACGAGGCACGGAGGAAAGATGCCCAACAAGCAGTACGGCGTGTTCACCAAGGACGGGTTCGGTCGCCGCATCGCGTACTCGCCGGCCGAGGCCGTGCAGTACACCTACGACGGCTGGACCCGCATCGCCGACCGGATCGGCCCCGCACCGTCGCCCGACCGGAAGACCGCCGCGTCGAGCACCTCGTCGAGCACCGACGCCGACACGGCGCCGAAGAAGGCGACCAGCACCAGCAAGTAACCCAGGAAGCACGCAGCAGCCCCATCACCCCCGAGGTGGTGGGGCTGCTGCGTTTCCACAATCAGGAAGGCCCACCCGAGCCATGACCGCACCAACCGCGCCGACGAACGGCGCCGCACCGGCGAACGGCCCCGTCGACGGCGAGCCGCAGCTGCCGGCGACGACGTTGAACCTGGACACCCTCGAACGGGAGGGTGCCGCCCCGGAGCCGTTCTCGTTCCTGCACAACGGCCGCCGCTACACCCTGCTCGACCCGAAAGAGATCGACTGGCAGGACCTCATCTCCGCCCTGTCGAACCCCTTCGTCTTCTTCAGCGTCACGCTGCCCGGCGCCGACCAGGCGGTGTTCCTCGAGTCGAAGATGCCGGCGTGGAAATTGAACAAGTTGATCGACCGGTACATCGAGCACTACGGTCTGCCGAGCCTGGGGGAAGCCGGCGCCTTGCCGCGCTGATCTCCGAGTACGGCAAGGCCATCGAAATCGACCTGATCATGTTGTGCAGCGGCCTGGACCTTGCCACGGAGTGGCGGGCCAGGAGGTGGCGGAAACTCCTCAACATCATCGACCACCTGCCGCGGCACTCCCGGTACGTCGAAGCGGTCTCCAACGACGAACGGATCGCGGCGCTGCTCATCAACGAGCCGGAGGCTGCTGCGCAGCCGGCCCGCCGGATGTCCGAGTACAGCGTGGTCGTGGAGATGTTGTCGCTGCTCGTCGACCGGATCAGCGAACTGATCGGCGCGGTCGCGGCGAGCCGCGGCCTGAAACCGCGGCGGATTCCGCCGGCGCCGCGGCCGGAGACGGCGATGGACCGGCTCCGCCGCCGCCGGCGGCGGAGCACCCACCGGCGGCTGGTGTCGAAACTCCTGCCGCACAAGGCGCAGGAACCCGAACCCGAACCGGCTCCGGGTCCTCGTCGTGCCGCCCTCCCCCCACCCCCGACCGGGGGTCGGGACGTGCTGCGCCGCTCCGGGTGGGGCGGCAGCAAGTAGCCACGGGTTGACGCCCTGACCTGATCGGAGGGGCGTCATGACGACACCGGTCGGCTACAACGCAGGCACCGCGTTCCTGACCGTGGTGCCCAGCTTCCGCAACATCCAGCGGGAACTGGGTGAGATCGCCGAACAGATCGGTCGCCGCATCGACCGGGGCCTGGTCAACCAGCTGCCCCGGACGATGCGGAACGCTGCCCGCAACGCCAACCGGGCCGGCGCCGACTACGGCCGCCGGTTCGGTGCCGACGCGGAGCGTGAGATCCGCGCGGCGATGAACCGGATCCCCGGGATCGTCATCCCGACGACGGACGCGGAGCGGCGTATCCGCAACGTCCGGCGGGAGCTGGCCGCGTTGCGGCCGGCACGGGTCGGGATCGACTTCGACGACCGGACGTTCCTGCGTCGTCTGCACGCCGCGCAGCGTGAGCTTGACGAACTGATCGACGACGACCAGACGATCCACGTCCGGGCCGAGCTGGAGCAGGCCCGCGACCAGATCCGGAACTTCCTGGCCCGGGACATGGTCGACCAGTCGCGGGTCGCTGGCGGTCGGGCCGGTGGGGAGTTCGGTCGGCTGTTCGCCGAGCGGGTCCGCCGGTCCGCGACCGCGTTGGAGATCGAACCCCGGTTCAACATGTCCGGGGCCGAGTTCCGGCTGTTCCAGCTTTCGCAGCAGCTGCGGGCGTTGAGCAACCAGACGATCGGTGTCGACCTGGACGCCGGGCAGGCGATTGCGCAGCTGCGCACGTTGCAGGCTCAGCTTGCCTGGCTGGCTTTGAACTCCCCCGACGTCGAGATCCGCACGAACGCGGCCCGGGCCGCGGCCGAGCTGATGGCGATCCTCCAGCTGGCGCAGCGCATCGACGGCATGGACGTCAACATCGACACGGACGCTGCCGGTGCGGGGATGCGGCGGCTCGCGCAGAACACCGACATTCCGATCCACCGGCTCGGTGTCCTGATCGCGTTGGGTCTGTCGATCGGTCCGATCATCGTTCCGGCGGCCGCGGCCGCGTCGGTGGCGATCGCGGGTATCGCGACGGCGGCGCTCGCGGCGGTGTCCGGGGTCGGCGTGCTGATCCTGGCGCTGTCCGGGGTCTTCAAGGCCGTTCAGGCGCTCGACAAATACCAGAAGGACGCCGACAAAAGCGCTAAGTCGCTTGCGGCTTCGCAGACGGCGGTGGCGAACGCGTCCGACGGGGTCCGGTCGGCTGAGCGGTCGCTGGCGAACACGCGTGCGTCGGTGGAGGCCGCGAACCGGCGCGCTGCCAGGGCGGTGGCCGAGGCTCAGGAAGCGGTCACGGACGCGGTCCGGGACCGGCAGCGCGCCGAAGAGGATCTTGTCGAGGCGATCAAGGCGGCGCAGCGTGCCGACGAAGATCGACGTCGTTCGATCCGTGGGAACGCGCTCGATATCCGCCAGGCCAACCTGGACATCGCCGAAGCCAAGCGCGAACTGGACAAGGTCCTCGCCAACCCCCGCGCCAGCGAGGAAGAACGCGAACAGGCCCGCATCACCTACGAGCAGCGCGTCCTCAACCTGGAAGATCTTCAGGCCCGGCAGAAGGACCTCGCCGAAGAGCAGGACAAGTGGAACCGCGAAGGGGTCAACGGCTCCGACCAGGTCAAAGCCGCCCAGGACCGGCTCCGCTCGGCGACCGAGAAGGTCGCCGACGCCAACGAGCGCGTCGCTGTCGCGATCGAGTCCCAGCAGGACACCCAGCGTAACGGCGCCTACCAGCTGGAACAGGCCACCCAGTCCCTCGTGTCGGCCCAGCGGTCGCTGCAGCAGGCCACCGTCAACGCCGGCGTCGCCGGCGGTGAGGCCCTGGACAACCTGCGCGAGGCGATGGAGTCGCTGTCCCCCGCGGGACAGCGGTTCGCCGAATTCGTGTACGGGCTCAAGGACGAGTTCATCGCGCTGCGCCGCGCCTCCGAAGAGGCGCTGCTGCCCGGTCTGCAGCGGGGGCTGCAGGAACTGCTGCGGTACATGCCCGGGATCAGCGACTTCGTGTCGCGGATCGGCACCGCCGTCGGTGACTCCTTCGAGTGGGCCATCCGGCAGATGCGTCACCCCGAGTGGCAGCGGTTCTTCCGGCACATCTCCCAGACCGCGGTCCCCGCCTGGGAAGGTCTCGTCCGGTTCGGTGAGGCCTTCTCCCGCGGCCTTGCATCGTTGATCGTCACTCTGAGTGCCTTCAACGGGTCGATGGGCCGTGGCGCCATCGAGTGGGCCGAGGGCTTCGCCCGGTGGGCGGAGAAGCTCGACGAGTCCGAGGGCTTCCAGCGGTTCCTGACCTACGTCGCCAAAGAAGGCCCGGCCGTCCTGGAGTTCCTCCGCGAGCTGTTCGAATTCGCAAAGCGGCTGATCATCGCGTGGGCGCCCGTCGGCGCGACGATGCTGGACATCCTGACCGCGATCCTGCGCGGGATCAACAGTCTGCCGCTGGGCACCCTCACCGTCCTGTTGACGATCATCGCGGGTCTGTCCGCGGCGATGCTGCTGTTCAAGGGCGTCGGGGTGCTGTGGCGGGCGGTGTCGGGAACCATCGCGACCGGCGCCCGGGTCGTCACAGGGGCGTTCCGGACCCTCAACACGATCGTCACCGGCAACACGAACCAGACGACCCGGTACTACCGGTCGCTGCAGCTGATCCACCGCGGATTCGCTGCCCTGCCCGGTGTCGTGGGCCGGTCCACCGCCGCGGTGACCAGGTTCATGGCCGCGTCGGCAACCGGCGCCCGCGTCGCCGCGCTGCTCGGCGCAACCGCCGCGTTGAACGCGTACCGCACCGCCGTCGGTCGGCTGTCGGCGACGTTCACCCCGGCAGCTGCGCGGGTGTCCGGGTTCTTCGCCGCGTTCGGCACCCGCGTGTCGTCGGCGCCGACCGCTGCGCTCGGCGCGTACCGCACCGCGGTGGCGCGGCTGTCCGGCGTCCTCACCACGGCCACGAGCCGGATGACCGCGTTCATGGTCGCGTCGGCGACCGGTGCCCGCGTCGCCGCGCTGGTCGGTGCGACCGCCGCGGTCGGGGCGTACCGCTCCGCCGTGGCAACGCTGCCAGGTGTGCTGCCCGCGGTCACCAGCCGCGTATCGGCGTTCATGTCCGCGGTCACCGGCCGGGTGTCACTGATCGCGGCCGCGGCCCGGTCCATGGGCACGTACCGGGCCGCGTTCAGCGGCCTCGCAGCCGCACTGATACCGGTGACGCTGCGGTCCGGGACGTTCTTCGCCAACCTCGCCGCCGGCGCGGGAGCAACCGGTCGGGCGAACGCGGCGCAGCGGCTGTTCAACCGGACGCTGCTGGACGCCCGCATCATCATGGCGACCGCGAACGCCCGGATCGCAGCGATGTACACCACGCTGCGCGGCACCAGCGTCGTCGGGGCCGCCACAACCGCGTGGCGGGGCCTGACGACGGCGTACGCGGCGACGACGGGGGCCATCGGCAGTGCCTCCCTGCGGATCGCAGCGATGTACACCCTGCTGCGTGGTTCGTCGGTGGCGGTCGCAGCGTCCGCGTGGCGGGGCCTGACGACGGCGTATGCGGCCAGCACCGGTGTGCTGTCCACGCTCGGGCCCCGGCTGACCGCGATGTACACCTCGATCCGGTCCGGGGCGTTGTTCGCCGGTCTGGCGACCCGCGCCCAGGCCGTGTTCACCGGCACGCTCGGTGCGTTCTCCGCGGCCGCCGGTGCGGCAGCTGGCGCGGCCGGGCGGTTCGCGACCGCGGTCGCCGGCATCGGCGCTGCCGCGGTCGGTGGCGCGACCCGGGCAATCGGCGGGCTCGTCTCGGTCCTCGGTGGGCCGTGGGGTGTGGCACTCACCGCTGCCACGATCGCACTCGGTGTGTTCGGCGCCCAGGCGGCAAGCCAGCGGTACCGCAACGAGGAGTTGCGGGACTCGCTGGTCGAACTGTCGCGGGCGTACCGGCTCACCGACGGGTCGGCGATGGAGTCGATCGAGGGGATGGTTCAGCAGAACCGTAACCTCCGCGAACTGATCATCAATTCGCAGCGGTACGGGCTGACGCTGGACGAGGTCGTCCGCGCGATCGAGGGTGACTCGAATGCCCGGAACAAGGTCCTGTCCGCGTACGACGCGGAGATCGACCGGCTGAAGCAGCTGCGTGAGCAGGCCCGGTGGCGGGCCGACGAGGAGCAGTTCTACCGCGAGGCCGGCGTCAAGGATGAAGCCGCCCTGGACAAGAAGATCGCCGGGCTGGAAGGCGAACGGAAGGCGATCGCGGGGGCAACCGCGGAACGTGCCCGCTCCAACCAGGCTGCGGAGCTGCTGCGGCAGTCGAACCTGCAGTCTCAGCGGGACCAGGAGGCGCTCAACGAGGCGTTCCGGGACGGTGCGCGGGCCGCGGACATTCTGCGGCAGGCCTACAAGTCGCTGTACGGCGATGCGCAGTCGCGGGAGGAAGCTCTCGACGCGGAACGGGCGGCGTACGACCGGCTCGCGGCGAGTGTGGCGAAGAACGGGGCGACGCTCGACGAGAACACCGAGGCGGGCCGGGAGAACCGGCAGAACATGCGCGACCGCATCCAGACCCTTGCGGATCTGGCGGCCGCGGACATCGCCGCCACGGGAACGATTTCGGCGGACACCCAGGCACGTATCGACAAGCTCCGCCAGGAGCTGATCCAGATGGGGTTCAACGCCGACGAGGTCGACCGCCTCATCAAGATCTACATGGGTGTCCCGCCCAAGATCTTGACGGAGATCATCCTCAACGGCGGCGCGAACGCGCAGGGCGTGCTGAACGAGACCGGCAAAAAAGCCCTGGAAATGATCGCGACGTACAACCTCAGCCCGTCCGAGGCGATGATCATCGCGAAGGGTGGTATCCCGCCGGGCTGGCGTGGCCCGTCCCCGTCGGCGCTCGCGCAGGCCGAGGGTGGTCACATCCGCGGGCCGGGTACCGAGACGTCCGACTCGATCCCGGCGCTGCTGTCCCACAACGAGTTCGTGCAGCCGGCGCATGCCGTGCGGCACTACGGCGTCGACGTGTTCGAGGCGATGCGGCACCACCGCATCCCGAAGGAACACCTGGCCGGGTTCGCCAAGGGCGGCGTCGTCGACGCGACGGGCCGGCGACGGTTCGCACTCGGCGGCTACACCGGGCAGAAGGGCACGTCCAAGGCGGACGTCATGGGCGTCGCGTCGTGGCCGATCCTGCACGCGTACGCCGACAAGCTGTGGCGGGAGAAGGCCGCCGAGCTGGAGGCGTGGGCAACCGCGCAGGCCGGTTCGTCCGGTGACTTCGGTCCGGGGCCGGGCTTCCCGCCGTGGCCGTCGAGCCCTGGCGCGTCCCGCGGTGACTCGGGTGTGTGGCGGTCCATCGTCAACCTGATCAAGTCGACTGGTCCGCTTTCGGGTAGTTTTGGTAACGCTTATAGGCATGGGGACCCTTTGTGGCATGGGTCCGGACGTGCGGTGGACTGGATGGGTTTCAACCAGGATGCCCTAGCTTCGTTCCTTGCCGCCCGGCGTCCCCTGGAGCTGATCCACAGGACCAGCAAGCGGGACTATGCCTACACCCGAGGGGTCAATAAGGGCAGTTTCAACCAGACCCTCATGAATCAGCACAAAAATCACATCCATATTGCGATGAAACGTGGTGGTTTGGTCGATTTGGTTCGACAGCGGACCCGGGTCATGGACTCGGGCGGCTGGCTCGAACCAGGCATGAACGCCATCTACAACGGCCTCCGGTCCCCGGAGGCCGTTTTGACGCCCACCGAGTCCGCCGCGCTGGTCCGCATCGCCCGCGACGCCAACACCGGCGGCCCCCGTGTCGTCAACCAGTTCGAGTTCCGCGACACGAGGCTCGACCCGGGCAAGCTCGCCGCGCTCAACCGCGCCGAAGCTGCCCGGACCCGCGCCGGCCGCGCCTGGTGAGCAGCACACCGACCCGACGGGGGGAGTTGACCGCATGACGACCCCCGTCGGGAAGATCTACGCCACCTGGACCGACCCCACCGGGGTGGAGTGGCCGCTGACGGACATCGCACCGGAACGCGGGTACCACACCCCGAACGGGCCATCGGGTTGGGGCGCCATGCCCTACGAGATCATCACCGACCCGATGGCCCGCGGCGGTGAGTCGGTGCGGCACATCCGCACGAACCCCGCCCGGATCACGTGGCCCCTACACATCTGGGCCGAAACCCACCTCGAGTGGCTCGACCTGTACCGCTCCCTGAAACGGGCCATCATGATGACCGTCCACCGGGGCGTCCCCGGCCGGCTCACCGTCCAACGCCCCGACGGGTCGGCACGGTTCATCGAGGCGTTCTACGAGGACGGATTCGCCGGCGAACCCGGCGAAAACTGGATCACCGCCAACCCTGTCCTCACCTTGTACTGCCCCGACGGGGCGTGGAAGTCGACCGTCGCCCTGGCCGAGGAACGGTCTCTCGGGTCCGCGGCCCCCGTGTCGTTCCTGTCCCCGTTCCTCACCCTGTCCCCAGGCGCGGTCGGCGGCTCGCCGACCATCACCAACCCGGGCGACCTCATCGCCTGGCCCGAATGGTCGATCATCGGCCCGGCGACGGGGATCACCGCGTCGAACCTGACCACAGGGCAGTCGTTCAGCCTGAACTACACCCTCGCCGCACTGGAAACGATCACGTTGACGACGGAGCGGCCGACGGTCCGCGGCCCGAACGGGGAGAACCTCGTCGACGCACTCGACTGGCCGCTGACCTACCTGTGGGGTCTCGAGCCCGGCGTGAACGAGATCTCGTTCTCCGTCGGCGGCGCAGGACTCGGAACGAAGGTCGTCCTGTCGTACTACCCGCGCTACGACGGCGCGTAGGAGGAGGTGACGGGTGTCCCGCCTTCCCAACGATGCAGGCGACGCCAACGTCTGGGGTCAGGTCCTCAACGACTACCTGTTGCAGGCCCACAACGCCGACGGGTCGGTCAAGGTCGTTCCGGCGAACCTCGGTGTGCCGATGACCGACGGGGAGATCCCGTACGACCGCAGGTTCCTCGCCGACCAGTCCGCCGCGACCAGCGGGGACCTGGTGCTGACGTACTTCGTCGCCTGCAAAACGGAGACGATCAACAACCTGGCGATGTACTCCGGTGTGACCGCGGCAGCGACGGTGACCCTGGCCCGGTTCGGGGTGTACTCCGTCGCCGCGAACGGTGACCTGACCCTGATCCACTCGACGGCCAACGACACCACCGTGTTCGCCGGCGCCAACACCCGGTTCTCGCGGGCGCTGACGTCGTCGTGGGCGAAGACCGCCGGGACGACGTACGCCGTCGGGCATCTCGTGCTGGCGACGACGATGCCGACGGTGTGGGGCTCGACCGGTGGCGGGTCAACACTCGACGCGATCTGGGCCAGGTCGCCGCGGATCTCCGGGGCGCGGATCGGGCAGACGGACCTCCCCGCGTCGATCACTGCGGCGAACGTCGTCAACACGCGCCGGTCGCCCTACTTCGAAGCGACCGCCTGAGCCTCACACCTGCAACCCCTGTCGACAGCGGAAGGGGCGGCGGTGTCCTACGGCATTGGTCAGTACGGCTCCGGGCCGTACGGCGTTCTCGCGCCGGCGCCCGGCAGTGTGTCCCCCGTCGTCGCGGAGGACTACCTGGTCATCGTCACCGATCGGAACCTGACCGTTGTCGGGGACCCGGTCACGTGCTGGACCAGCCTGGACGTGACGCTACGGTTCAACGAACCCTCGTCGGGGATCATGACGGTGCCGGCGCATGCGTGGGTGTTCGAACAGTGCGTCCCCGGGAACCGGATCGTCATCATCCGCAACGGGCAGGTGCTCATCTCCGGCCCGATGGAGGAACGGCTGCTCGAACGTTCCGACGACGGGGAGAACTCCGGCGTCGGCATGCTCACCGTGACGTTCGCCGATGACCTGGCACCGCTTGCGAACCGGAACGTGTACCCCGACCCGTTCCAGGGCCCGGCCGGGCAGGCGATCGACTTCTGGGAGTTCTCCGGCAACGCCGAGGGTGCGCTACGCACGTTGGTCAACGACAACGCCGGCCCGAACGCGCAGGTCCAACGCCGCGTCCCGAAGCTGATTCTGGGGACGCAGAACTTCATCGGGACGAACGTCGTGGTGAAGGCGCCCCGGATGACTCCGTTCGGAACTGTCGCCCGGGAGATCGCTCTCAACGGTGGCGGGCTCGGGTTCCGGGTCCGGCAGGTCGGCCGGCAGCTGCTGTTCGAGGTGTACCAGCCGGAGGACCGGTCGCAGCAGGTCCGGTTCTCTTTCGGCCTGGGGAACCTGCGCTACATCTCGTACACGATCAAGGCTCCGACCGCGACCGCGGTCGCGGTCGGTGGTCAGGGCGAAGGCACCGACCGGGCCATGATCGAACGGGTCAACGAGTCCGACGAAGCGACGTGGGGGCGGGTCGAGAAGTACCTCGCCCGGCCCGGGTCGTCGCCAGCGCAGGAACTCGAGGACGACGGCGACCGGGAACTGGCCGAGGGCGCCGCGACAACCCAGATGGCCGCGAACGTGTCCGACAGCCCGGACCAGCAGTTCGCGACTCACTACCGCGTCGGTGACATCGTCGCGATCGAAGCGTCGCCGGGCGAGGTCATCACCGACGTTGTCAGGTCGGTCCACCTGCAGACCTACGCCACGTCCGGTGAGTACGTTGCCGCGACCGTCGGTAGCCAGGCCGCGACGACGGACCCGGTGTGGGTGAAGAAGCTCCGCGAAATCGACGAGCGGCTCGGCCGTGTCGAACGGTCTGTTACCCCCGGATAACAGCCCCTCTCCCCTTTTGCACGTCTCGTACGACCCTGCCCTGGAAAGGGGACCTGACCTGTGGCTGAATCCTCTTGGCCGACGATTGCCGCCGGCCGGGCCGTCACCGATGACCAGTACGAACTCATGGCTGCGGGTTACGCCACGGACGGTGTCATCGGCCAGTGGACGGACCCGACGCCGGTGTACGCCGACTCGTCCGGCCGCCAGGTGAAGATCCGCGCGAACTTCACCGCCCTGGTCGGTGGGCATGGCTACACCTCCGGCACCTCCGACACGATCAAAGCGGTTGCGGCGAACTCGTCCGGGTCGACCCGGATCGACGCGATTGTTCTCGGGTTGGACCGGACCACGCAGGCGGTCACCGCCTACGTGAAGGCCGGCACACCGGGGGCGGGTGTGCCGCCGGCGTTGACCCGCGCCGCGCGCGGTTCCGGGACCGGCCTGTGGGAGGTCCCGATCGGGCAGGTGACGGTCGCGAACGGTGCGGCAACCTTGGCCAGCGGAACCGTGACTAACATCGCGTGGTACTCCCGGCACGGGTCCGTGGCGACGCTGTCGACGTCGACGTTGCAGCCCGAGGCGACCCTGTACCCGTTCCGGCAGTTCACCGACACCGGCGTCCGCTACGAGTCGATCTCCGGGGTGTGGCGGCCGCATCCGTGGCAGACCGCGTGGGGCATCGTCGGCGGCCGCCGGTATCACAGCAACACCACCGTCGCCGGCCCGATCGGCACCACCGAAGCGGTCGGCAACATCCAGTCCGGGTCGGTGCCGCTGGTCGCGGACCGCCGGTACCGGCTCCACGCCCACATCCAGGTCGCCGGCGACGGCACCGACCGGAGCTTCATCGCCCGGGTCCGGGAGACGAACATTTCCGGCACCGTCGTCGGGTACTGGCAGCAGACGATCCGCGACGTCGGCTGGTCGACGTACTACCAGCTGACGAACGAGTTCACCGCGTCGTCGTCGTCGACGAAGACGTACGTGCTGACGCTGGAAACCGACGGCGGGTTGATCAACTCGAACTCGGGGACCAGTACGGCACCGACCGGTATCTGGGTCGAAGACGTCGGCCCGGCTGTCCCGAACGTCGTCACGATCACGCCATGATGCCGGCCCAGTGGCTGGCCCAGTGGATCGCTGTCGACGCGGGCGCCGCCGGTGTCGATCTGACGGTGTTTGCCCAGTACGGCGTGCTGGGCGTCATCGCCGCGATCTTGATCTGGTTTGCGCGGGGTGCCCACCAACGCGAACGGGACCGGGCCGACCGGATGGAGCAGGAGAACAAACGCCTGCACGAGCTGATCCTGGACCGGGTCATCCCCGCGTTGACGTCGGCCTCCGCCGCGGCGGAGGACGCCGCAGAGCTGCTCCGCGCGATGCAGCGGGAGCGGGAACTGACCGCCCTGGTGCACCAGCAGACCCAGCAGCGGCCACGCCGCGGTGAAGGGGGTGGCCAGTGATGCCCGTTCCACCTCACACCAGCGACGTCGCGCAGATCGAGACCCGGCTCCTGATCGTCGCCGAGATGCTCGAGAACGCCGTTGCTGAGGTCCGGCGGGCCATGGCTGATATCCGCGACCACCCCGACGTCGAACCACACCCGCCGAGGGAAGCGGGCCCGGAAGATCCCAGGAGCGTCCATGAGTAACGTCCACCCGCCGAACGATCCGCTCGGTGCTGAGCCGGCAGCTGTTACTTCGCTGCGCCGATCGCTGACCGACCTGATTGCCGAGTCGCAGGCTCTCCGTGGGGACGTCCACACCGCGGAGAAGGCCCGCCGCCGCACCAACCAGATCAACCTGGGGTTGCTGGGGTTGCTGGCACTGTTCGTGGCGCTGCTGGTCGCGATCGGCTGGCAGGGCAACCAGGCCATCGACCAGGCCCGCGAGACGAACCAGACGATCGCGGACTGCACCACTCCAGGCGGAGTCTGCTACCAGGAGGGGCAGACCCGCACCAACGGGGCGGTGTCCGCCGTCGTGCGGATCTCCATCTACGTCAGCCAGTGCGGCCGGCTGTGGCCCGGCGAGTCGGGCCCCGACTACGACGCGAAGCTGCAGAAGTGCGTCCTGGAACGGCTCGCGCAGGCCCAGTCTGCGCCTCCAACGGCGCCGGCGCCGAGCGTGTCGCCGTCCGGCCGGGCCGGCTGACCCGGCAGGGGGAACACGATGTCTGATCTTCAGATGTGGCAGCTGATCGTGGCGTTCATCTCGGCCACGTTCGTCCTGCCGGTGCTGCAGCAGCCCCGCTGGACCGCGGCGACCCGGGCAGTGGTGACGTTCCTGTACTCGATCGTCGTCGGCCTGGTCACCGCCTACCTGGAGGGGTCGTTGACGACGATCCGGGACTTCCGTACCGGCGTGTCGTCGGTGCTGCTGTTCCTCGTCGCCGCGGTCGCCAGCTACAAGGGGTTTGCGAAACCGATCCAGATCGCACCGGCAATCGAGCGGGCAACAAGCCCCGGTTCCGGGCGGCACGCCGCCCCCTGACCTTCACGACTACACGGCCCGGCCGCTACCCCAATGGGGTAGCGGCCGGGCCTTTTTGCGTTCCCGGTACCGGGAACGTGCCTAAGGTGTCCAGTGCCTGTTCTACGCGGAACGGTGGGGATTTCAGCGCAGTAGCCCGGCCCGGGGAATCTGGCCCCCGGGTCGGTTTTGTTCCTGCATGCCGGGTGTGAGCTATCGTGGTCGGTGTCTGATTGTGATGGGTCAGACACATCGAGGTTGTTGCATAGTGGTCCCCCGCGGAAGCGGGAAGACAGTGAAGAGCGGTCCCAGCTGCCAGGCCCCGGGACCGCTCTTCGTCTTTTCAGACGCCGAGCCAGCTGCTGAGCGTGTACCCGACCGCGACCGCGACGATGAGGGTTCCGGCCGCGAGCGCGGCGAACAGGCCCAGCCACTTCCACACCGTTTCCCGGCGTGCCTGCCGGACGTCGGACCGGTCCACAGGGTCAGAAGCGGCCGGTGTTCAGGCGCCGCTGCAACGCCTGGACCGCCATCGACCGGGGCAGTGTCAGTCGACCGTCGACGGGGGTGTCCAGGTACCGCTGTAGCGCGGCGACGGTGTTGTAGCGCCGGCCGTCCTGGACGATGCCGCCGCCGTCGACGGCGAGGGCGGCCCCGATCGCGGTGTTGAGGTGCCGCTGTACGGCGATGACCAGCGACGACCGGGGCTGGGAGATGATCCCGTCGGCGGGGGTTCCCATGATCTGCTGCCAGCGTGTGATGGTGGCCGGGCCCAGTTCGCCGTCGACGGTGAGTTGCCCGGGCGCCGGCGTGACCTGGGCGGGGGCGGGGGTGGTGCCGGCGGGGGTCCACAGGTGGGCTCGTTCCCCGGCGCGGGACCGCCACCACGAGATGTGCGACCAGTGGTCGTGTCCGCTGCCGGTGTACCGCTTCAGTGTGGTGTTGCCGTTCCACCTGGCCCAGTAGTAGACGGGCTGGTCAGGCCAGGGTTTGCCGATGAACTCGCAGATCATGGGGAGTTCGCCGCGCATGAGTCGGGCCAGGACCGCGGCGTGCATCGCGCGGAGGCGCGCGTTGTTGCGGTGGGAGAAGTCGCCGGCGCACGCCCACGCCATGTTCGCCGGCCGGCCGGGTTCGTGGGAGCGGGAGTAGTCGGTGACGGGAACGTTGCCACCGGGGACGTGGAAGCCGTAGGTGTGGGCCTTGTTGCCGCAGCAGCCGGAGTTGGCGCCGCCGAGCGACACCCATTCGTCCATCTCCGCGTCGATCGCGGGGGAGCAGATGCAGGCGACCATGTCAGGCGTCCTGCTCGGGCAGGTCGACGGCGACGGTGTTGACCGCGTCGGCGGCGCGGGTGAAGTCGTCGTCGGTGAGGTCGTCGGTCCAGGTGTCCGGGGAGCTGTTCCCCGGGTCCGGTGCGACGTCTGCGATGGTCATCTGGCCGTCGAGCTGTTCGAAGACGGCGTGCTGGTCGTTCATCCCGTTCCCCCGTGAAGCGAAGATCGCTACAGGTTCACGTTACGTCCGATCCGCCCGGTGTGCCCCGAAATCAACGGGACCGAGTTTCACAGTTCGTGCCCGCCTGACCACCGTCCGGCACCAAAATGGTGGGCACGCTACGACCAGCGGGGGGCGTCGACGGGACACCCGGGGAAGCAGTGCACGGGCGAGGCCACTCTCTTCCCCCGCGCAGTCCCCAC
>JACCDR010149916.1_pt1 | contig 16803 bp, 25 predicted proteins | sample 7446431 | NCBI WGS metagenome assembly JACCDR01 (sample SAMN15323443, study PRJNA562643) | freshwater metagenome | isolation source: river surface water | place: USA:Blue River Watershed | collected 2017-08-17 | reverse complement strand
TTCTAAAATTTCACGTTCTTTTTTTAAGTTGCGATTGTTTGCATCGTATTCTGTGAACTTGTTGCCAAATCTTGCACGCAATTTTTCAATGTTCACTTCTTGAATTTGCTCAAAAGTAAATCCACATGCTTTTGCCAGAATAGCTTTATACCATTCATAGTCGCCCATTTCTTCTAGCAAATTTACCATATCAAGTTTTGATTGGTCAAATTCGCAATCTAGCAATGCTTCTAATAATTCGCCCGCTTCTGTTGCGCTGCCAATTATTGCATGAACTATGTTGCAATTTATTGTCAATTCCATGCCTGAACAATCTTCAGAGTAATTGTGACCTACTTCACCTTTCCCGTAAAAAAGAGCTTTCTTGATTTTGTCTAGGCCTTGCAATACTTGAACAGCATTGCGAAGTGTCACCATGAAATCAAAATAGCTTACTTTCTCTCCACAAAAATGCGGAGAAAGCGTTACATGTGCCTGATTGATATATTCATTATTTGTCACTTTTCAAAGTCCTTTGCGTTGCTTCACTCGACACCGCGTCAAGCGAGGATCGAACTGTGCGCTTGTTAAAAAGACTTGTCAAGAGGTCTTGATGCGGGCACACTTGCGGCTTCGAAAGGATCACATGCCGTGAACGTAGAAGAACTAGTCACTCGGCTAAAAGCCGCACACGAACACCACTCCCTAAGAGACATAGGGAAATGGTGCGATCTTTCGTATGAAAGCATTCGAATGATTTTGCAAGGCAAGACAAAAAAGATCAGCCTAGAAACTTTCGTCAAGATAAACCAAGGTCTCAAAAACAATGAATTTTGACAACATTCCACACGAACTAAGGGCCTATAGACAGTTCGTGTGTTGGCGTTACGAAGACCGTCAATCAATCAAGCCGACCAAGGTGCCGTACAGCGCATTGACGGGTGAGCTTGCCAGCGTGACCAATGCCCACACTTGGGCCAGCTTCGAAGAGGCTGTACAGTCAGCGGCGGGCTATGACGGCATAGGTTTCGTGCTGACGGACAACGACCCTTTTTCGTTCATTGATTTGGACGACACAGAAGGTGACGCCGGCATGCTGCTGCGGCAGCAGGAAATATTTCAAGACTTCCATTCATACGCCGAGCGCAGCCCAAGCGGCAATGGCTTGCATATCATCGTTCGCGGCACGGTACCGAGCGGCAAAAGGCGCAACAAAGTCGAGATTTATTCGTCCCTTCGATACATGACGATGACGGGGGATGTTTTCCGCGCTGCGCCAATCGAAGATTGTCAAGCTCAGCTTTATTCCCTGTGGGCAAGCATGGACAACGGCAGTCCTGCGGCAGCGATGTACGCCGGCACTGCAGAACAAAAAGAAACCGATGAAGTCGTGGTTACTCGCGCGATGCATGCGCAAAACGGACAAAAATTTGCAGCACTGTACGAGGGTCGTTGGGAAGAATATTACCCAAGTCAGTCTGAGGCTGATTTTGCATTAGTCGATATTGTTAGTTTTTATACTCAATGCCGCTCACAAATCGAACGCATTTTTCGCAAAAGTGCATTAGGTCAACGCGCAAAAGCAAACAGGCAAGACTATTTAAATTATATGGTCAACAAGTCGTTTGACCGAATGACGCCGCCTGTCGATCACGAAGGTCTTTTAAATCAAATTCAAGGCGCTGTAGAAAAATCAATACGTGAAAAAGAATTAGAAAATATAGTGCCTTTGGCAGAAAGAATTGACTTTGTCGCTCCTGTTTCGCCGGCAGAAGAAACGGCAGTTTTAAACCCCGAGTGCGATGTTTATCAATTGCCGCCAGGACTAGTCGGAGACATTGCAAAATTTATTTACGCTCAAGCGCCAAAGCCTGTAGCGGAAATTGCGCTTGCCGGCGCATTAGGCTTAATGAGCGGCATTGTCGGCAGAAGCTATAACGTTTCCGGTACAGGTTTAAATCAATATATTTTACTGCTTGCAAAAACAGGTGTTGGCAAGGAAGCAATGGCAAGCGGTATTGACAAACTAATGAACGCCATTCGCAAAGAAGTGCCTAACGTTTTTGAATTTATAGGGCCTTCTGAAATATCTTCGCCTCAAGCGTTGCTGAAATACATTTCAAAATATTCTTCTAGCTTTGTTAGCATCACTGGTGAATTCGGCATTCATTTGCAGCAAATGACTGCTGCAAATGCTTCAACTCACATGGTCGGTTTGCGTCGAATGATGCTCGATCTTTACAACAAATCAGGTGAAGGTCAAAGTGTTAAATCTTCAATCTTTGCTGACGTTGAAAAAAACACAACAGGAGCTTTGTCGCCGGCTTACAGTTTGCTTGGTGAATCCACACCTACTCGTTTTTACGAAGGTTTGAATGAAGGTTTGATATCTGAAGGTTTACTGCCGCGTTTTATTATTATTGAATATAGCGGATTTCGAGTGCCCACAAATGAAGATCGTGTAAATGTCGTTCCTTCTGAAAAATTATTAAACGGCTTGCGCGAACTGTGCGCCACTTCGTTGGCGGCAAACAAATCAAATAGAGCAACTAACGTTCAATTTTCGGCGGAAGCTGCTGCAATTTTTAAACAATTCGACAAACTGTGCGATGAAAAAATAAACAGCAACAAAGGCGACGTGCAAGATCAATTGTGGAATCGTGCTAATTTGAAGGCTTTAAAGCTGGCAGCGACTGTAGCAATTGGAATAAATATTTATAATCCGGTTATTACTTCCGACGAAGCTAATTGGGCTTTACGAATTGTTAAAAAAGACATTGAAACAATGACTGAACGTTTCAAATTAGGCGAAATTGGCAAACAAGTCATAAATCAAGAAACGATGCAGCTTGATAAGTTGAAAGAAATTTGCAAACGCTATATTGTTTCACCTTTTGAAGAAATCAAAGGTTACGTAACAGCAAGTCAAAAGAACTTGTATGATGCAAAAGTAATTCCACACGGCTACGTTCACAAAAGCCTCTGTCAAGTCGCAATTTTTCGTAAAGACAACATCGGAGCAACAAACGCTATAAAGCGTGCAATTAAAACGCTAATTGATAGTGGTGATTTGCAAGAACTTAGTAAAATGGACATGAGCAAACGATTCAAAAGTTCATCGGTTGCTTACATGATTGCAAATCCAGCCTCTTTTGAAATTTAAAGGATCGTCGTGAACGAAGTTACTTTGCTTGACTTTTCTTTGATTCTTGCATTGCATTGTCATTTAAAAAGCAGCGATAAGGAAATAACAAAGTGCTGCAAGCGAATCAGAAACAAAATCGATGAACAACATCGACACTTGGTTGATTGTGTGATTTTTTCACAAAACAAACGCAACTTCATCAAAATTTTTCTTTCGAACTTATAGACAAGGTTCGAAAACGCGATTACAGTACACACATCGCAACGGAGAACCGAAATGAGCAGCGTTCAAAAGTCAACACTTATGTTTAAAGTAGCTTGCTTGGGCTTCGCGGCGCATTGCGTTTGCGGCCTGATTGTCATTGCAATTATTTGGTGAGGTTGACATCATGCCTAAGCTAAACCAAACACCGACCATAGACCGCATCCTTCAACTTTTGTATGACTTCGGTCCAATGAGCAAGAAGGAAATCGCTCATTACCTGGGTCGTTCGGTAGAGTCCGTCAGTGCCACACTTTGGGAGGCTCATAAACAGAAGCGTTGGCTTCACGTTAGCCGCTGGGAAAAGAACCAAAAAGGCAAACCCTCGCCAGTCTTTGATGTGGGCAACGAAAAAGACGCTTGCAAACATGCAACACCAAGCGCAAAAGAAAGACAAGCGAAATTTCGCGAAGCCAACAGAATCAAGTTGAGAATGAAATGCAAAGCTAGAAGAGCAATCGAAAAAGAAAAATTAAAAAATCACTTGACTAACGTTAAAAATTGACGATAATAGATGCATAAACAGCAATCAAAGGACTGAACAAATGTTGCAATTTTCAAAGCAAATCGGCACAATGTGTATAACTTACGATGCTAAGATTGTTACAGAAAAAGATATCAACGACGATGATGTTTATCTATATAGCAAACTTTCATGGCAAATTAAAAAAGTTTTTCCATGCAGCAGTTCAGCAGCACGAAACGCCTTACTTAATAACCAAACAGAAGAAATAACAGCCGCAAAAGGCTTAGAAATGAAAAAACTTATGGAACGTGTTATTTTTTGGTATTTTTAATTTAGTTTTATCAACCGGAGCAGTTAAATGCCTCAGATTACTATGACGGAAGCGTTTGTTAAATCAGGCAATTACTTAAAAAGTGAAATTCGAAAGGAGGGTTCTTTTTATGTAACAAAACTGACTGGTCCGAATGATTTGAAAACTCTAAACAGCGGCAAATTAACTATTGAAATTTACGAACGTGATCTTGCTGTAAAATTCACACATCAATGGCGTGCTCAAATCATGCTATCTATTATGGGGGTTTACAATAGGTTTCAAGCCAAGGCAATGGAAGCCCACAGTTTCAAGCGCGGGCCGAATGTCGATCATACAGTCACTGGATTTATTAACGTTGCACTTAAAGTAGCGGAGTCAAAGAAATGAAAATTCCAAAAATCGAAGATTGTGTTTGGCGCAGCAGTCCGCCGCCAGGGATCGGGTGGTGGCCAGCGAGCCACTTCGAAGGCCTGAGCGCAGAAGTGATCCGATGGTGGGACGGCAAGTGCTGGTCGCATTGCGCGACCCCGTATGCCAACGCATACTACGCGAGCTACGTCGCAAGATTCCGTGCGTGCGGTCAGACAACAATAAGGTGGACCGACCGTTGGTGGGAAACCAAATAATCAACTCAGCCCCTTGTGGGCTTTTATTTTGTCTAAGGATGTAACAATGTTTAAGCAAAACAATCAAAATTTCGAAGCACTGCAGCTAAAAGCCGAATGGTTGCGATTCATTCTAATCAAACTTAATAACACAATTTGCAATGACAAAAGTGTCAGCAAATCAAGCGAAACTCTATTGATGATGAAAGCGAATTTTGAAAGAATGTTTCGCATGGGAGAATTCAAGCGATTGGCAAAAAATCGCGTAGCTGTTGAATCAGACTTTGAATTGCTGAATACAGATGTGTTTTATTTGAAACGCTTTTTGTTGCAACTTTTTTCTGTTGCACTTAAAGACGATGCTGTACACTTTGAATCGGAGACATTCAAAGATGCAATGTTTTTCAATCGTTTAATTAACAAAGGAGAATTTTGATGTATAAAAAGAAAGTGTTGGATCATGGTTACGTTAAGTTGCGTAACTTGGCTGGGCCTACGCGCAGACTTGACGCCTCGTTTGACGCTGACGATACGGATGTGGCTCAGGCCGCACGCATGTCTTTTGAACAGTCGGGCAGTGAACGCACGTACGATCAGGAAATGAAACTGACCAAGTATCTGATGGTGAACGAACACAGCAGCCCTTTTGAAATGATTGAATGCTGGTTTGAAATGAAGGTGCCTATCTTCGTTGATCGTCAATTTGTTCGCCATCGCACCATGAGTCGCAGCGAAAGCAGCGGACGCTACATCACTTTGCCGGAAGACTGGTATATCCCCGATTTAGCGGATGTGATGATGGCCAGCAAGGACAAAAAGCAAGGAGGGCGTTTGATCAATTTGCAAGATGAAGATGAAAGGTTGTTAGGTCAAGTCTTTGTTTCAACTTTGTCCAAGGCATGTCAAGAAAGCTACAGAGCTTATGAAGATGCTATAGAAGCTGGAATTGCCCCAGAACAAGCCCGCATGCTTTTGCATGTCAATCATTACGTTCATTATCTTGCCAAGGTTGATCTTCGCAATTTATTTCACTTTTTTAAATTGCGTTGTCATGAACATGCTCAGCGGGAATCGCGGCTGTACGCTGAGGCTATGTTGGAGTTGATACAGCCGCACTTACCTGGTCTAACCGACCTTTTTAATGAAGAAATGAGGCTTTGATTATGTGGATCATTGTTTTTTGGATATTTACTGGATACGTCACACCGCCTGAGTATGTCAAATTGGACAATGTTTACAGGTATGAAACATGCGATGCTTATGGAAAGAAATGGGCGGAGCAGCATCCAGACGGCGGTTATGCTTGTTTTGAAACTAAATTGCCACAAAGTTTCAAGAATGCAAAACACGATCCTTTAGTTCAAGAACCTGCAAAGAAAGCGAAGTAATGCGAATCACCCTGAACGTGGATGCGTCCTTTTGCCCGCAAACGGGTCTGGCGGCATACGGCTACTGCATTGACCTGCACGGCCGAACGCTGAGCGGTTCCAGGCCCATTCAGGGGCGTTGTGCCACGTCAGGGGAGGCTGAGTTGAAGGCGGTGGCAAACGGGCTCTTGTGCTGCCTTGAACTCGGCAAAGACGCCGTGAAGCGCGGAACGGTCATCAACGTACAAACGGATTGCCAGATTGCAATCGACGCGCTGACGGGCCGCAGAGGGCTCGCAGGGGGTGAATTTCAAGCCGCTAAGATGGTCATGATGGTTGTCGATCTGCACGCACTCAAGCTGCAATACAAGTGGGTTAAAGGTCACACAGGAATTGATTCGCCAAATAGCTTGTGTGACAAACTTGCAAGAAAGCACATGCGTTCAATGAGAGACAAAGTTGTTTAAAATAAAATGCCCACAGTAATCGACCCGCTTCGGCGGGTTTCTTTTTGTTTTATTTTTAACTTAAAAATAATTAAAAGATAATTTGATATAAAAAATAATATATTTTGTTAAATTAATAATTATAACAATTTTAAATTTGCTTAATTTTTAGGCAGCTGGAGTATGAGACTGGCCGAAAAGTAGGCCTCAGAGTAGAGCAAAAATAACGAGCAAGTTGTGTGGTTTTCATAGGTAAAAAGACGTGTTGTTTTTACGCACTACCGCAAAAAGTACAAAGTATGCTCTTAAGAACACATGTACTTAAAAATAACGAGTAATAAATAAATAAAAGAAATTCCTTTAATTATTTATTATAGCCATAAAATTATATTTGACTCTCAAAAAGAATACTCTAACTACTTTAATACTCTCTTATAAGAATTTACCTATGAAAGCAAGAATTTCATTACATTTTTCATTATAATTTCAGGTATATTATTATCCTTACGCTTGACAAGGAGTTCCCTTTGGTTGACAATAGGCTTTTCAACAACTTATTGGATCATTTAAATGCAAAAAGCTGAACAAGAAGAAGACTCACCTTACGCATCGGTATTTAAAAAGCACAACTTGAAAAATCCTGTGATCTTGGCGCAGGATGCTTTGCACCCTTGTTATCAACTCCCTGTGGGCTGTATGTTTGAAGTTGATTTGTCGCATGATTTTGATACACTGAGGCAAATTATTAAAGAAGATCATTCAGACAATAAAAAAGCAATCGTAGTTGTTCAAAAAGAAGATTGCTACGAAATTTGTCGTGTAGAAGACAGAACAAACGTTGAGTTTTTTTACAAAGATCGCAAAGTTAAAACGACAAATGTTTCTGAAACAAAAAACAAAAAAGTTTTTGTAAATGAGGAAAAATTGTTATCTCTTTGCGGTTTAATCAAAGAATCTTTGCAAGCGGATGATGAAATGCTTGCAACTTACGATAGAATGCAAGTAAAAGCTAAGCAACAAAGATGCGTGACACATACTTATTTGTCACGCAGAGTTATGTCTAGATATTGTTTCAAGGTTGATCCCGAAGGCCCTACTGCTGCAATGAAAGAAGCAATCGATTCATTGATGCAATGCGGTGCTTTGGTTAAATTAACACTTGAACAAACGCAAAACCTGTTCGAAAGCCGAGCGGCTTTTTACGGCGTAAATCCTGACTTGCTACCCACCCCTTAACCCGCCCCTGAAAACCTCACCAAGGGCCGATTAGGGGCCTTCCCGGCCCCTTCTTGAACTGGAGCAACCCTGTGTTTAACAAGATGGTCTTTGCATGGCGCCTTCTGCTAACTGTGGGCAAGCTTGTGTGACAAAGTTCACTTGACAACTTCAATTGATCGCGCTAAAGTTTAGCCATCAACTTCGCTAAAGGACCGATCATGACGCGCAATGATTTCTATAATCATCTTACAAAAGACCTTCTTTTTAATTTGTGCACTGCATCGCTGATGGTCAAAGAGTCACATGAAGCTGGCCGACGCATTTACAAAGACAAGATTGAAGCACTAGAAGGCTTTGCAACTTGGGACTACACTGAACAAGGCTATTTCTTTTGGGAAGATTTTCACAAGATGTTTAAAGAAAAAGCGTTGCGTCGATTGAATCGCTGTGCTAAAGTAAAGACTCATTAATAGGAGAACAAAGATGACGATCAAAATTGAGCGCAACTTGATTCAAATTGACGATGTTTATCTTGACACAAGCGAAATGGACACCGAAACTTTCGATTCAATTACTCGCCTGATTAGCGCTGCTAGAATTGAAGGATTTGGCGAAGGCGCGATGTTTGCGCATGCTCATATGCAGCGAACAATGGATGACATAAAGGAGCGATATGGCACGTAAAATATTTCGTGACGATGAAGTTATTGATGTAGAATGCAAAGAAGTAAAACAAGGCGATTCGTTGTTTGTTAGAATTTGCGTCCTTGTTTTATTCTGTTGGTTATTTCAAACATTCTTCAGAGGTTAAGATTCAATGAGCAACTGCAAGCGCAGTGAGTCAAGTGCTAGGTTTAGCGGGGAAAGCTTGACGATAGTCTCAGGTTGCGCTGGGATTGCTCACCCTATTTGAAAAGTAATTGCTTTAAAATCAATGGACAGCCGCAAGCGCGGTGAGATACGAACGTTTTTATCGGAGTGTCGTTCGGTCAATAGCCTTGGGTTGCGCCAGGGCTGTCCGCCATTCAATCCCCAAAACAAAGGCCTAGAAAATGACAGCACGTGCAGCAGAAAAGCCGTTTATTGTCAAACCTCTGAGTGAATCTGTAGTTAGTGAATTGCTTTATCAGACAGCTTTAGGTGCGACCAAAGGCGAGAGTTATTTGACAGGAATGACTAGATTTACTCGTCTCGTTGAGTTAGAATTGCAGCAGCAAGTTTGTGATGAATTTGCTAGGCGCGCCAAGCGTCAAACTGAACGATTGAAAGCAAAGGAAAATGCATTGGCAGCAATGACAAATTCTTTGAACTACAAAGGAAAAACGTGAAAAACTATCGACTAACTCTAGTGTTTAATTTGTCAAACGGTCGATTGCGTGCTAATATGATTTTGTTTTTGGAAAGCGATACGCTAGAAGCTGCTGATGAAACAGCCGAACACATCGCCGAAATTCATGAAGCAGATGCATATACTTTGGAGTTGCCAGATGCAATGTGATAATATTTTAGGTTTTGTCATTGGAATGGTTTTAGGATACGTTTTGAGAAAAATTATTGTTTATTTGAAGGATTGAAAATCATGTTAGATTTTTTCATTAGAATAGCAATTGCGGTTGTTTTAGGAGTTGCAATTAGCTATTTAAAGGATAGAAAATGACACCTGAACAACTTGCTAAGAGCAACACAGAAGCGGGCCACCAGATGGCCCTTTTTTGCTGGGCTGCGCTAAATCAGCATCGCTTCCCGCAACTGCGCTGGCTTCACGCCATTCCAAACGGCGGCGCACGCGGAGATTCAGCCCGGTCATCAGCCATTCGCGGCGCTCAATTGAAGGCCCAAGGCGTCAAAGCCGGTGTGGCCGATATCTTCTTGCCAGTGCGATCGCGCCTGGGGCTGACCGAATGCAGCGGCCTTTACATTGAAATGAAAAAGCCAAGCGAAAGACCAGTTCGTGTGGGCAGCAAGGGCGGTGTAAGTGCTGAACAATACGCGTTTGGCGATTTTGTAAGCACGCAAGGCTATTTGTGGTTTGTCAGATACGATTGGAAAGAAGCGGCTGATTCAATTGAGTTTTATTTGACGAATGCCTATTGACAATCATGAACAAAAAGCGCAAACTGAAGACTCATCAACAGGAGAAGCAAATGAAGGACTTTGAAAATGCATCTTTTATGGGCCTTGATCTTGTACCGAAGCGATTGGAAAAGCAATCACAAGCAGAATTGAACAGGCGCTATCGTCAAGAAATGAAAGGTAGTGTTTATTGTGTTCTTTGCGGACGCGAAGGTCATAACAGCAGCAAGTGCAAGTGGGGCAACAAATGACACCTTTTGAAGCAATCATAATTTCAATGGCTGTGCTTTGTGTTATTTTAATTGTCGTTGCTTTCTTAGACCTTATTTTTTGGACACCGGAAGTTGAGGAAGATGATGAAATTTTCTGAACTTTCAAAATGGGACATGCGGTTTCTAGGTCTTGCTGCACAAATTGCAACTTGGTCGAAAGGGCCACGAAAGTTCGTAGGAGCGGTGATTGCCCACAATGAAACGCATCGTGTCTTAGGAATGGGCTATAACGGGCCGCCCGCCGGCTTTGACGACGAAGCTTTTACGAGAATGAGTCGTGAAGAGCAACACAAGCATGTAATTCATGCTGAAGAGAATGCATTAAAGCAATTTTGGGAGACTTGCTCACCTGGGATGACTGGTTTACCACAGAGAGAGGTCACAATGTATGTGACACCTTTGCGGCCATGTTACGAGTGCGCAATTTGCATTGAGTCTTACGGCATTAAAAGAGTCGTTGCATACCAGGGCCCTATTTCTAGGGATTGGGAAGAGTCTGCAAAGAAGGCAGAAGAAATTTTTCATAAAAACGGCGTTGAGTTTGTCAAAGTTTTTGATTGACAACTGAAAGAACTTGCATACAATCAGCGCTGCGCAAGGGCGCAATCAAACTTAAAGGAAATTAAAATGGCTACCAAAAAGAAGGCAAAGGGTGTGAGTCAAGACTTGGCGAACATCGTTTCTGCAACGACCGATCCGGCTCGCGGTTTTTTGTACGTTTCGCGCGAAGTGTACGAACCGCTTGTTGAGCAAGGATTGGTTGAAGTCAATGGCGACATGGTCAACGAAAACGGTGAAGTTGCAGCACGCGCTACACAAATCGGTGTTGAATCTGTTGACAAGAACCAAAAACCGACTAAACTGCAAATCGTTGAGACCTCTCAGCACCAAAACATCCAAACACATCCTGACTTAATTCCTAACTCTACTGAAAGCAAAACGCAAATGAAAGAAGGCACTTTTCAATTGACCGCTGGTATTCCTGTTCCGTCTGTTAGCGGACGCGGCCGCAAAGGTTCAAGCTGGCCGTTTGATGAAATGGAAGTTACGGATTCATTTTTCGTTCCGAACACCGAAGATCGTCCGAATGCCGCCAAGTCCATGGCTTCGAGCGTTTCGGCCGCAACTGCGCGATATGCCGAAGTGATCGAAGGTCAATTCCGCACGAACAAGAACGGTGCTCAAGTGCCGGCAACTCGCAACACGCGAGAATTTACTGTTCGCGCATGGGAAGAAAACGGCGTGAAGGGTGCTCGCATCTGGCGCACTGCGTAAATAATGCTCACTCCTTGGCGCGCTTGGTCCTTGCGCGTCTTTGCCGCCGGCCTGTGAAGGCTTCGGCAGCGCTCAAAGCCCGACAACATCCTCCCTTGTTGCCGGGCTTCTTTTTTTTGCCTAAACAAAATCGCCCCCGTATACTCTCACCAATTTCGAGGCGATAAATATGCATCCCGATCTTCAATGGCTGGCAGGTTTTGTAGTTGCAATTATAGGTATTGTTGGTGGCGTTATTATGCGTGATCGACAGATAATGGACAAGATAACTCAAAGCTATGACAGAGTTAACGATCGAATGTCACAAGCTGAAGATAGATTAAATGAGCGAATAACTAAAGTTCAGCAAGACTACGTGCGTCGGGATGACGTTAAAAATGCAATGAGTAATTTTGAAAGCAGTATTAATCAAATGCGCGAAGAATTGCGAGAAACTAATCGTCGCATTGATATGTTTTTAGCTTCATTGACAAAGAAAGATTAAATGAAATTCAAATTAGTTGACAATTGGCAAAATGCTTGGCGTTGGTTCAGTATGAACGCGATGCTAATTGCTGCTTCAATTCAAGGAACTTGGCTGCAAGTACCGGAAGACATGAAGTCTCAAATTCCTTCGAATATCGTCAACTATTTGACTTTGAGTTTGCTTGTTTTTGGAATCATAGGAAGACTAGTTAAACAAGAGGGTAAATCAGATGATAAACAGTCGCAGTCTACTGGAACTCCACCCAACTGTTAAAAAAATGGCAGATGCATTTATTGAGAAATGCAAAGAGCAAGGAATTGATGTACTCATAACTTCAACTTACCGAGATAAGGAAAGTCAGGCGGCTCTGTTCGCTCAAGGCCGCACTGCGCCGGGCAAGATCGTCACCAACGCTCGCGCAGGTCAGTCCATGCACAACTGGCGAGTTGCGTTCGATTTCGTGCCAATGCGCAACGGCAAGCCCGTGTGGGGAACGCAAAACGAAGATGCTGTCCTTTGGAAAAGAATAGGTGCAATCGGCGAATCTGTCGGTTTAGAATGGGGCGGCAACTGGCGTAATTTTAAAGACATGCCGCACATGCAGTTTACAGGCGGTTTAACTTTGGCTGATTTTAATTCGGGAAAGACACTACCTTCATGAACTGGATAATTCTTGCGCGTCGGTTGATAACCGATCCTGTCGCAATCGTTTTCGCTTTGATCGTTGGAGTATTTGCAGCAATCGGAGGAATGTTTTACGGAAAACGAATTGAGGCTAAAGAGCAAGAAGCTGCATACGCAAAAGAACTTTCAGATGCATACGAAAAAGCTAGAAAAATTGAAACTGAATTGGGCAGTAAAATTGTGAAAGTATCTGATGATTATGAAAAACAAATTGATTTACTTGAGGTTAATGTTGCTAATGTTAACGACGAACTTGGTCGCTTGCGCGTCCCCAGGCCATCAGCCCGCTGTTTGCCCACAGTTACCGCCCCCTCCGGCCAACCTGATGCAGCCGCAAAAAGCGCAGCCGAGTGGCTTGGACCGAGCGAAATCAATCTTGACGGAGTTGCAGCAGAAATTATCAAGCTAGGCGCGGATTTGGATGAGGCTTACATAAAGATTGCCAAATTGCAGGAACTTGTCAGAGAATACGAAAACAGCGGCAAGTTACCTTAACCAATAAAATGGCCTGGAGTGCAGAAGAATTAGCGGCGGAAGAACTTCGACAAAAGCACGCTTTTGCAGTCGAATGGGCGAAATCGCCTGATGATCCATACAAGGCCGCATACGCGCTTTTTCCGCACAACCCGAATCGCGCACTTCTTGCCGGTGCTAAGTGGCCTGCAGACCCTGATGTGCTTGCTCACAAAGAGAAGCTGCAAGCCGAAAACAACGGCATGGGTCTGTTGCCGACAAAGGCGGATTTGGCTCGCTCCCTGTGGGAAAGGGCTCACAGCAAGTTAACTTCGGACGAAGACTTTACAAAAATGGCGAAACTTTACGCCGAAATAATGGATTTTGTTCCGAAGCAAGCAAAGGTGAATGTAAGCAACAATAGTGAAGGCGGCAAAGTAATTCAAGTGGTTGCTTCTGATTTGGACCAAGATTTGTGAAATTAACTGCAAAACAATTAGAAGCAAATTCGGTAATAGCAGGCATTGCGAAATATGTCATGCTGTTTGGCGGAAGCCGTTCCGGCAAAACTTTTCTGCACGTTCGCAATGTGGTTATGCGTGCGCTTAAAGCGCCAGGATCGCGTCATTGTATTTTACGATTTAGATTCAACCATATTAAATCTTCTGTTATTTACGATACTTTTCCAAAAGTTATGCAACTTGCATTCCCTGGAATTGAATGGAAGTTGAATAAAACAGATTGGTTTGTTGAATTGCCGAATGGTTCGGAAATATGGTTCGGAGGCTTAGACGACAAACAGCGAACTGAAAAGATTCTAGGTAACGAATACGCTACGATTTATCTAAACGAGTGTTCTCAAATAAGCTGGACCGCTGTCGGCATGGTGATTACTCGCCTCGCACAGCTAATTACGCAAAAAATTCAAGGTATTGAAGAAAAACGCTTAAAGCCGCGTATTTTCTTTGACTGCAACCCGCCCAACAAATTACACTGGACTTATATTCTTTTTGTAAAAAAGGAAGACCCTGAAACAAAACAACCTCTTCGCAACCCAGAAGATTATGTAGCATTCAAAATGAATCCTGGCGACAATAGAGAAAATCTCAGCGCCGATTATTTAGAGACATTAGAGGGATTGTCTGCACGTTTACGTAAACGCTTTTTAGAAGGTGATTTTGCAGATGCAAACCCCAACGCCCTATTCTCAGAAGAAACTGTCGAAAAATGGCGCGTACTTGATTCGAAAGTTCCCGATTTTGTGCGCATTGTTGTTGGCGTCGATCCTTCTGGAAGCGACGATACAGAAAATACGGAAAACGATGCAATCGGAATAGTCGTTGTTGGTTTAGGAACTGATGGTAATTGTTACGTAATTGAAGATTGTACAGTAAAGGCAGGACCGGCAGTTTGGGGCAAAGTTGCCACAGCGGCTTTCGACCGACATGAGGCGAATTTGATTGTTGGAGAGACTAACTACGGTGGCGCCATGGTTAAGCACGTCATCCAGACCTCTCGCCCTCGAACGCCCTTCCTGGCCGTTACAGCAAGTCGCGGCAAGCATGTGCGCGCCGAACCTTTCAGCGCACTGTACGAAGACGGCAGAGTGCGCCACGTCGGCTACTTCAGAGAACTTGAAGAGGAAATGATCGGCTTCTCTACTGTGGGCTACATCGGTGAAAAAAGCCCTAACCGAGCAGATGCTTTGATATGGGCGTTAACCGCGCTGTTCCCTGCTACAGTAGCACCGCCGAAAAAGCCAGTGGAAAACTTTGCTATTCCCACACGTAATTATTTCTAAGGTATCAAATGGCACGCAAATCTAAAGACGAACGCGACAGTGATATTATTGCAGAAGCGCGTGCGAATTTTAATCGCATTGAAACTGCAATGCATGACGAACGTTTGCAGTGCTTGCAAGATCGCAGATTTTATTCGATTGCTGGCGCGCAATGGGAAGGGGCTTTGTCTTCCCAATTTGAAAACAAACCTAAATTTGAAATAAATAAAATTCATTTGGCTGTAATTCGAATTATCAACGAATATCGTAATAATAGAATTTCTGTCAATTTTCTTTCGCGTGATGGTTCAGACGCAAAAAGTTTGGCAAATACTTGTCAAGGTTTGTATCGTGCTGATGAGCAAGATTCGTCAAGTGAAGAAGCCTACGACAACGCTTTCGAAGAAGCCGTTGGCGGCGGTTTTGGTGCGTGGCGTTTGCGCGCTGAATATGAAGACGAAGAAGACGAAGACAATGATAAACAACGTATTCGAATTGAGCCTATTTATGACGCAGACACTTGCGTTTATTTTGATTTGAACGCGAAGCGTCAAGACAAAGCTGATGCAAAACATGCATTTATTTTGTCAGCAATGCCGCGTGCTGAATATGAAGATGAATATGACGATGATCCTGAAACTTGGCCAAAGTCTGTAGATCAATCCGAATTCGATTGGTACGGGCCTGACATGGTTTATATCGCAGAGTATTACAAAAAGGAAGAAGTGAAGGAAATTGTTTACTTCTTCAGGGGTCCGATGAATGACGAGAAAAAAGTCTGCGAAGATGAATACGAAGACCCTGAATTCATGGAAATTTTGCGAGCAACCGGTTATATCGAATCACGTCAAAAGAAAATTAAACGAACCAAAGTTCGCAAGTATATTTTGAGCGGCGGCAAGATTTTGGAAGACTGCGGGCATATCGCTGGCAAGCACATTCCTATCGTTCCAATGTACGGCAAACGCTGGTTTGTCGATAACGTGGAGCGTTGCATGGGTCATGTTCGTTTGGCAAAAGATGCGCAACGTTTAAAGAACATGCAAACTTCTAAGCTGGCAGAAATTGCAGCTTATTCTTCAGTTGAAAAGCCCATTGTTACGCCAGAACAAATGCAAGGGCATTCGCAAATGTGGGTCGATGACAACATAAAGAATTATCCGTTTTTGATGTTGAACCCTTTGACTGACGGAAATGGTCAGCCGATTCAAACCGGCCCTGTCGGCGTGCGCACCGCACCGCAAATCCCACAGGCCATGGCCGCATTGCTGCAAACGACAGACCAAGACATGCGAGAAGTTCTCGGCGCGCAAGAAGCTATGGAACAAATGCAATCCAATGTCAGCGGCATTGCGGTTGAATTGATGAATCAAAGGCTGGACATGCAAACGTATATTTACGTTAGCAACATGTCTAAAGCTGTAAAACGCAGTGGAGAAATTTGGCTTTCTATGGCAAAAGAAATTTTTGTCGAAGAAGGTCGAAAAATGAAAACTATAGATAATTCCGGTGAAGTGTCGAATGTTACTCTTTTGACTCCAAATATCGACAAAAAATCTGGCAAGCAAGTTTACGACAACGATTTATCAGAAGCAGATTTTGACGTTGTTTCTGATGTAGGTCCGACTTCTTCAACCAAGAAAAGCGCAATTGTTCGTCGTTTGGTTGAAATGCTGCCAATGGTTCAAACCGATCCCGAAACTCTGCAAATTACAGTTTCAACAATTATGCAGAATTTGGAAGGCGAAGGATTGGAAGACTTGCAAGATTATTTCCGCCAGAAACTGCTTCGCATGGGTGCTGTCAAGCCCACACGAGAAGAGGCTGAAGCCATGGCAGAAGCTGCTGCAAATCAACAGCCTGACCCGAATGCAGTGTTCCTGCAAGCAGCTTCGGAAAAAGCTACTGCAGAGGCTGCTAAGGCCCGCGCAGACACCGTTCTCGTTGCCGCTAAGTCCGAAGAAAGCCGCGCCAAAACCGCAGAGATTCTTTCTGGCATC
>JACCDR011226207.1_pt1 | contig 16805 bp, 26 predicted proteins | sample 7446431 | NCBI WGS metagenome assembly JACCDR01 (sample SAMN15323443, study PRJNA562643) | freshwater metagenome | isolation source: river surface water | place: USA:Blue River Watershed | collected 2017-08-17 | reverse complement strand
AGGGCCCGAAGGGTGACCAGGGGCCTCAGGGCGCGATCTCCAAGGTCGCTGGCAAGGGTGACGACGGTACGGGCAACATCCCGCTGACCGCTGCTGACCTCGGTGCTGCGAGCAAGGCGGACATCTCCGCTGCCATCCCTCCGGGAGTCGTCATGTTCTCGGCTCGATCGGCAGCGACTACCGGTTGGCTGCTCTGCCAGGGCCAGGCCGTCTCTCGTTCGACCTACAGCGCGCTGTATGGTGCCATCGGAACGACGTACGGTGCCGGTGACGGTTCGACGACGTTCCTCCTCCCCGATCTGCGCAACCGCGTTCCGGTGGGAAAGGGTACGGTCTCATATTTCGACACGCTCGGCGAAAAGGGTGGCGAGTACACCCACACGCTGACTGATGACGAGATGCCGTCGCACAACCACCGACTGACGTCGAACAGCCTCACGGCTACCAAGTCTCGGTACGGTGGCGAAACCGGTGACAACGGCGGTAACTCCATCGCCCAAGGTGCTGACAGCGGTCGCTTCACGGCCAAGATCCAGGTCGACGGCTACACGAGTACGGTCGGCGGCGATAAGCCGCACAACAACCTGCAGCCGTACATCGTCCTCAACGCGATCATCAAGACGTAGACCATGTTCGAGATCTCCGCATCGGGTGGCTGGGAGAAGTCATTCGCATATTTGGAGAAGCTCTCTCGGGCAGACTTCTACTCGGCGCTTGACGGCGCTGGGCAGCGCGGTGTCGAGGCACTTCGCGCTGCCACACCAGTGGATTCGAGTCAGACCGCCAACTCTTGGTCTTATGAGGTCAAGAAGTCCGGCTCTGGCGCGACCATCACCTGGACAAATTCCCATATCGTCGACGGAGTCCCGATCGCAGTCATCCTGCAGTACGGACACGGCACTGGAACGGGTGGTTACGTCGCTGGACGTGACTACATCAACCCGGCGCTGCGCCCCGTCTTCGACAAGATCGCCGAAGACGTCTGGAAGGTGGTGAGATCGCTATGAGTGCAAGCATCGACGAACGCATTGTCTCAATGAAGTTCAAGTCGGACGGCGTCCAGTCGGGCGTTGCTTCGGCAAAGAAGGCCCTTCAGGACCTGAAGCAGAACCTGAACTTCGATAAGGCAAAGGGTGCTCTCAACGGCATCAAGGGCGAGTTCGGCAAGTTCAACACGTCCGGTATGCAGGGCGCGATCGAGCAGCTCTCGTCCCGCTTCGATGCGCTGAGGGTTGCCGGCGTCGCCGCACTTGCCACACTGGCATCTCAGGCCGTCGTCTACGGACAGAAGCTTGTCCAAGGTCTGCTGTCTCCCATCAAGCAGGGTCTCGAGGAGTACGAGACCAACCTCAACTCCATCCAGACGATCCTGGCGAACACCCAGTCGTCCGGAGCCGGGCTCAAGGACGTCAATGCGGCGCTCAACGAGCTCAACAAGTACTCCGACCAGACGATCTACAACTTCTCCGAGATGGCTCGGAACATCGGTACGTTCACGGCGGCCGGTGTCAACCTCGACGCTTCGACGTCAGCCATCAAGGGTATCGCAAACCTGGCCGCGCTCTCGGGTTCGAACTCGCAGCAGGCCTCGTCGGCGATGTACCAGCTCTCTCAGGCACTTGCTTCCGGCAAGGTCGGCCTGCAGGACTGGAACTCGGTCGTCAACGCCGGTATGGGTGGTACGGTCTTCCAGCGTGCGCTGGCACAGACCGCCGTCAAGATGGGAACGCTCTCTGAGAGTGCCGTCTCCCTGACCGGCGACATGAAGAACGTCAAGATCTCTGGCGAATCGTTCCGCGACTCGATCTCGGCGTCTGGTGGTAAGGCCTCCTGGCTCACCTCGGACGTCCTGACCAAGACGCTGGCGCAGTTCACCGGCGACATGACGGACGCACAGCTCGCTGCCGAAGGATTCAGCGAAGCGCAGATCAAGCAGATCCAGCAGCAGGCCAAGACGGCCAAGGCCGCGGCTACCGAGGTCAAGACCTTCTCGCAGCTGATGGGTACGCTCGCCGAAGCACAGGGATCTGGTTGGGCAACTTCGTTCCAGCTGATCTTCGGTGACTTCGAGCAGGCAAAGAAGCTGTGGACCGGTGTCTCCAACACGCTCGGTGCGGTCGTTCAGGACTCCTCGAACGCTCGTAACCGGATCCTGAAGGAGTGGCAGGCAGCTGGCGGTCGCGATGCGGCTATCCAGACGGTCACCAACCTGTGGTCGGCCCTCATGGCGATCGTCAAGCCCATCGGAGAGGCGTTCCGGGAGATCTTCCCGCCCGCCTCGGGCAAGACCCTCGCCGACATGACGAAGGCCATCCGAGACTTCACCGCCGGCCTCAAAATCGGAGGACCTGCTGCCGAAAACCTGAAGAGCACGTTCAAGGGCTTCTTCGCGGTACTCGACATCGGGTGGAGCATCCTCAAGGGTGTCCTCGGAGTCATCGGCAGAGTCTTCGGAGCGTTCTCTTCCGGCGGTGCTGACGCTGGTGGAGGTATTCTCAACCTGACGGGCAACCTGGGTGACTTCCTTGTGAGTCTCCGGGACTTCCTGAAGGATGGGAACGTCCTCACCAAGTTCTTCAGCGTGCTTGGCGACATCGTCACCGCTCCGGTCAAGGGTATCGTCATCCTGGCTCGAGCAATCGGTGATTTCTTCAGCGGTTTCCAGGGGTTCAACCTCGACGGACTCGCTGATGCGTTCGGTCGTCTCGGCGATCGGCTCGCGTCGTTCAAGAACGTCGGTGACTGGCTCGGTGGAGCTGCTACTGCGGTCGGTGAGTTCTTCGCTGGCGCTGCTAAGTGGGTTCAGCCGGCTCTCAGTGCACTCGGTGACTTCGGCAAGCAGTTCTGGGGAGCAATCCAGGACTCGATCGCCTCGGGTAACTTCAACGCCATCCTTGATCTCATCAACACGGGGTTCATCGCCGGTATCTTCCTGGTGTTCCGTGGGTTCTTCAAGAACCTCAAGGGACTCTTCGGAGGCGGCAAGGGTGGCGGGGGCCTGCTGGACTCCGTCAAGGAGATCTTCGGCGGTGTCACCGACACACTGTCGGCGATGCAGTCCCAGCTCAAGGCGAAGACCCTTCTCACCATCGCTGCGGCGGTTGGTATCCTCGCGCTGTCCGTTATTGCCCTGTCGTTCGTCGACTCGGAGCGACTGACCGCTGCTCTCGTCGCCATCACGGTGATGTTCGGGCAGATGGCCGGCACTCTGGCGGTCTTCTCCAAGATCGCGGGCATGGGCGGTATCGCCAAGATCCCGATCCTCGCTGGCGCGCTCATCCTTCTGGGTGTCGCGGTCCTTATTCTGGCTGGCGCCGTCAAGATGCTGGCCGATCTGGACTGGGGCGAGCTGACCCGTGGTCTGGTTGGGCTTGTTGTCATCATGACGACGGTTACGAAGACTGCTGGTGCGCTCGCGCCTCAGGGTAAGGGCATGATCGCCTCTGGTGCTGCTCTGGTTATCCTGGCAGTAGGTATCAAGATCCTCGCCTCCGCGGTGAAGGACCTTGCGTCCCTCAGCTGGGGTGATCTGACCAAGGGTCTGCTTGGTGTCGCGTTCCTCCTGAAGTCCTTGCAACTCTTCACCGAGTTCGCCAAGGTCAACAAGGGTGCCGCGATCGCCGGTGTCAACATCCTGCTGCTGTCGGCGGCCATGAAGCTGTTCGCGTCCGCGGTCGAGGACTTCTCGTCGATCGACCTCCTCGCGATGGCTCAGGGTCTCCTCGGCGTCGGCGTGATGCTGAAGATGCTCAGTGGGTTCACCAACAACGCCAAGTCGTTCGCTGGGATGATCCAGACGGGCGCAGCACTCGTTATTCTGGCTGCCGCGATGAAGATCATGGCGTCGGCGGTTCAGGACTTCGCGTCTCTGGACTGGAACGAGCTCGCTCGAGGTCTCCTCGGGATGGGTGTTGCGCTGCTGATGATTGTTGTCGCACTCAACGCGATGTCCGGTCCTGCGCTTCTCGGTGCAGCGGCCCTCATCGTGGCGGCAGCTGGTCTGAAGATCATGGCGTCTGCCCTGCAGGATATGGGCAAGATGACCTGGGGCGAGATCGCGAAGAGCATGGTGGTCCTCGCGGGCTCCCTGATCATCCTCGCGGTCGGTCTCACGGCGATGATTGCGGCACTTCCGGGTGCTGCAGCCCTCATCGTGGCGGCTGGTGCTCTGGCAATCCTGGCTCCGGTTCTTATTCTGCTCGGTTCGCTCGAGTGGAGTACGATCTGGACGGGTATCGGTGCTCTGGCGCTGACGCTCGGTACGTTGGCGATCGCTGGTATCGCTCTGCTGCCGGCTATCCCTGGTCTGATCGGTCTTGGCATCGCGCTGGGGCTTATTGGCCTTGGTGTCGGTATCGCAGCGCTCGGTATTGGCGTTCTGGTGACTGCTCTTGTCGGTCTGGGTACCGCTGGTCCCATGGCTGCTATGGGCATCACCATGATGGTCACCGCCATCCTCAATCTGCTGCCACTGGCGATGCAGAAGCTGGGTGAAGGTATCGTCGCGTTCGCCAACGTGATTGGTCAGTCGGGTCCGGCTCTGGTGGCTGCGTTCGTCGCACTCATCTCGTCGCTCCTGAGTGCGATCAACACGGTCGCACCGCAGATCCTGAACACGATGACGAACCTCATCAATGGTCTGCTCAACACCATCCAGAAGAACCTGCCTGGCTTCATCAACAAGGGCGCGGCGATCATCGTCGGGTTCCTCAACGGTATTGCCAGCAAGCTCGGTGCCATCATCACCGCAGCAACCAACCTCATTGTCGCATTCATCAACGGGATCGCGAACAATGCAGACAAGGTGGTTACCGCTGGTACAAACCTCATCATCAAGCTGATTCAGTCGCTCTCCAAGAACGCAAATAAGCTGGCTGAAGAGGGTGCCAACGCGGTTATCTCGTTCGTGCGCGGCCTGGCCGACACGATCCGCACGAAGTCCTCGGAGATGCGTACCGCTGGTGGCGAGCTCGCCAGTGCGATCATTTCCGGTATGTCTGGTGGTCTGACTGACGGTATTAGCGGCCTCGTTCAGAAGGCCAAGGATATTGGTGGATCGATCATCAGTGCTGCTAAGGGTGCCCTGGGTATCCACTCTCCATCACGCGAGTTCCGAGCAATCGGTGACTACACGATGCAGGGTTGGGTCGAAGGTACCGAAGGCGGTGGCAAGAAGGTCATCAGTGCGACCGAGGGTGTGGCGAACGATGCCATTTCTGCGATGCGGGACTCCGTTAAGGGGATTTCTCGCGTTGTGGGAGAGGAAATGGACGCCACCCCGACCATCCGACCTGTTCTCGATCTGACCGGGGTCCGCAAGGACGCTCAGTCGATCAACGGGATGATGGGTGTTGCTTCGATCAAGACCAACGCGACGATGACTGCCATGAGCAGCGCGGCGAGTGGGTTCGAGGCGAACCGGATCGCCAACCAGGCACCGGCTGCTCAGAACGTGACGAATGTCAAGAACATCAACTACGAGCAGAACAACACATCGCCGAAGGCTCTGCCGGCTGGCGAAATCTACCGGAACACGAGAAGCTCGCTTGCCGAGCTCGAGGATGAATTGAGTAACTAATGCTGAAGTCCGTCGTCATCAAGGGACTGTCACAGGCTCAGAGTCGGAGCCTCACGCTCCCATTCCGAGACGCTGTTACAACCGGATCCCCGATCTTTGCAAACAAGGTCTCTGGATTCGGCCCGGTGAAGGCGGACGTCAACATGGACGCCTACCCGGAGATGGACGAGGAATACCTGCAGTCCACCCGGGTAGGCGGCCGCACCATCCAGATCCAGTTGTCGCTTCGACCGAGGCGCAACCTGGGTGAAACGGTCCAGAGTCTTCGGCGGTCGCTGTACAAGGTCGTGCCGCCGAAGACTCCGGTTCGAATCACCATCAATGACGACGAGATGGTGCAGACGTACGTAGACGGTGTGGTCGAGAGCCTCGAGCCGACCATATTCGAGAAGAACACCGATCTGGTGCTGACGATTCGATCTGCTTCGGCATATCTGTCCTCTACGACAGTCGTCAAGAACCAGACGTACCGCCTCAACACGTTGAACGCGGTCAACTACGCAGGTGATGCCCAGACTCCCATCGCGGTCGACATGACCCTGGCTCGCACCACGGGCTCGATCGCGTTCCAAGTCAACGGCAGCACCCTCCTCCAGGCCTCGGCGTCGTTCAGCGCCGGCGATAAGGTCTCCCTGATCACGACACCGCGCGCGAAGGTCTTCCAGCGCACCCGTGGGTCGTCCAAGACCAGTCTGCTCGACTCAATCACGTCCGGCAGCCTCGATATCTTCTTCGACGCTGCCACGGACACGATGAAGGTCATCACGGATGTCGGCGCTGCTGGCACGAGTGACACATATTTGCTGTCGTACACGCCGAAGTACGTGGGGGTCTAATGGAGTGTTACGTCCTCAACAGTAACTTCGAGCAGAACACGCTGTTTGACGGATATCTCAACTTCATCTGGACGGAGCGGTACGCTTCTCCGTCTTCGTTCAAGATCGAGATGCCGAACACGTACGCAAACCGCAAGCTGATGTCGATCGGCACCATTCTCATGATCAGCGAGTCTGAGCAGCCGATGGTGATCGAGACGTACTACATCAAGAAACAGGAAAGCGGCGCACGTACGTATATTGTCGAGGGACGGGACCTCACGACGTGGCTCGAGCTGCGTCTGGCGCCCTGGAACAAGTCCTTCAACAACACGCGTGTCTCTGCGGTCGCCGCGAACATGATCGATAACATGATCATCAGCGGCAATGCCATCGATCGCATTCCGAACGTCTCCGTACGCAACATCGCGACGGATGGCGCGGGATTCACGTTCGAGACGACGAACGACAGTCTGTTGGCCAACGTGCAGGACGTCCTGAACGACAACAACTGCGCGATTCGGGCCGACCGGATCCTGTCAGGCGGATCATATTCGTTCCGGTACAACATCTACAACGGTACTCGCAAGAGTCTGACGTTCGATGACCGGAACGACACGCTAGTGCAGTCACAGCGAGTCCGATCCAAGAAGAAGCTGCGCAACGCCGCATCGGTTGCCTACAAGGCGTCGAACAAGGAAGATTCCCCGACACTCTTCCGCTACGTCTACGCCAACGGCGGGTCGTCCAGCAAGACCGGGCTCGACCGTCGTGTTCTGCGCGTCGATGCGACGAATATCAACCCGAGTGACTACCCGGGTGACCGTCTGCTTACGGTTATCGACCGTCTGGGGCGTGCTGCCCTTGGTAAGCAGAAGGAAGTCAACGCGATCGACGGGGAAGTTCCCGCATACGTCAAGGCGCAGTACAACAAGGACTACAAGCTCGGCGATATCGTCAAGTTCAAGTCCGATGACGAGGTCGCTACCGACGCTCGCGTCACCGAGTACATCTGGATCGTCGATTCGACGGGATTCAAGGAATATCCCACGATCGAAGTCACAACCGACATCACTGTGTAAGGAGCACATCATGGCGGACCACGAGGCCAACACCGGCCGACTCAAGCTCAACAACACGACGTACGACATCGCCAAGGAAGCGGTCACGCTGTGGCTGCCGGCCCTCGCGACGTTCTACTTCGCGATCTCGAGCATCTGGGGGTTCGACCCGAACCCGGACAAGGTCGTCGGGACGATCACCGCGGTGGCGACGCTGCTCGGTATCGTCCTGAAGGTCTCGACCTCGTCGTACAACAACGGCAAGCTCGACAACCCGGACAACCAGAAGCTCACCTCGCAGGATTAGCACGGGCTATAGTAGAACCTCATCACTCTTGAAAGGAGTTTGCCCCGTGCGTTTTTTCCGTAAGAACAACGACGACATCGACCTCGACGAAGTGATCCGTGACACACTGAACCGCACCTCCAACATGGACAAGGCGTCAGCTGAGTTCGACGAGCACCTTGCTCGCATCGAGAAGCTCTACAAGCTCAAGAACACCAACCGTTCCTGGGCTCGTCCGAGCGCCGATGCGATCCTGGCTGCTTCGGCGAGCATCGCTGGCATCGTCCTCGTTGCGAACGCGGAACACGTGGGTCTGATCACCTCGAAGGCGTTCAGTCTCGTTGTTAAGACGAAGCAACCGTAACACGCAACACCCAACTTGATCGTTGGATTCAAAATCGAAAGCATCTGCTGCCGAGACCTCACCCGTCAACGCAGCAGATGCTTTCGTTTTTATCTCGCGCTCGCACAACTAACAGAGGCTATAATAGACCCCCATCTGAAAGGAAACACTCCAATGGACTCCATCGTTCGACTCACCGAACTGCAGACCCGACACGCCAAGAAGGCCACAGATGTGATCCGTATCGAAGAACGACTCTCTGATGCTCACCGCAACCTCGACGCCAAGCGCTCGCTGATCGCGCTCGAGCTGCAGGACGCGTACTACGAGCTGTTCACGCTGAAGGACCAGATCAACGAGTTGGAAGCTCAGATCGAGTACGACACTCTGCCGTTCTACAAGAAACTGTTCACCAAGAAGCCCTAAGGTCAAGAAGGATTGCATCTCACTGATGCTTTCCTTTTTATCTCGCGAGTTTTGCAATGACTATAGTAGAACCCATCTGTATTCCAGTCCTAGCTGCTGGGCGGTTCGAGCAATGCCGCGCTCGAAATGACAGATGCTTTCATTTTTATCTCGCGAGACTAACAGACCCTAGAGTAGAACCCCATCTCTCTACGAAAGGACAACCCCATGTCTGAGCAGAAGAAGACCCCCGTCCGTAACTTCATCAAGAAGCACCGCAAGGGTCTTGTCATCACCGGCCTGACCGTGAGCACACTCGTGCTTGCTGCCAAGGTCCACGAGTACAAGACCGCTACCGGTGTTCTTGCTGAGTTCACGCTGGCGAACGGTCTGACCGCTGACGACCTCGACGCGTACCTCACCTCGAAGAAGTGATTCAAAAAGGGAGCATCTCACCGGTGCTTTCCTTTTTCGCGAGATTCACTGAGCCTATAATAGACCCCTACCGAAAGGAAATCCCATGTCTGACAAGATCAAGGCCCTCCTCATCGCCGGTACAGGCGCCGCAGTCATCGCAGGCGCGGGCGTCCTCGACTTCCTCTACAGCAAGCACCAGGTCGAGCTCAGTGAACTCAACACTCACCTGCTCTACCACGGCCTGCCGCCGGAGGGTTCGTTGAAGAACGCTCGCGCCGTGTGGCAGCAGCACCTGGCCGAGCACAAGGAAGCACAAGACTTCGCCGACATCATCAACTTCAACTACCAGGACTAAGAAGGTCAGCCTCCTCACCGAGGCTTTCCTTTTTTCGGTTCGCGAGTTTTGCAACGCCTATAATAGACCCCCATCCGTTTCTCCGAAAGGAATCATCATGGACAACGAACTCAACATCCCCACCACCGACCTCTCCGTCGGCCAGGAGGCGACCCGAGCCCTGTTGGTGTCCGCCGCATCCGTGGCAGGTACCTTCATCGGCATCGGTGCCGTCCTCGCGGCCGTCGGCGTCACGTCGACCATCAAGGACAAGATCCGTTCCAAGAAGAACCAGAAGAACAACGACTAACGTCAAGGGGAAAGTCTCTTAACCGAGGCTTTCCTTTTCGGCTCGCGAGAATAGCTGACGCTAGTATAGAACCCGTTACATAACAGAAAGGAACCCCCCATGTCTGACAACGAGACCACCACCGACTCCACCTCCACCGAGCAGAAGCCGCTCACGCGACGCCAGAAGATCGCGAAGGTGATGATGAACCCCTACACCATCTCCCTCGCAACCGCCGGCGTCACGATCGCGACCACCTACGCTCAGCTGAAGATGAAGCAGGCCGGTCACTCGCACCCCCAGACCATCGTCTTCCCCGACGGTTACGACCCGTTCAACCTCAACCCCATCGAGTAATCGAGAAGGTCAGCCTCCCAACCGAGGCTTTCCTTTTATCGCAGGGAGAACAGCGTGCAAACATTTCTTCCGTATCGCAACTACGTGAAGAGTGCCATATCCCTCGATCCGCTGCGTCTCAACAAGCAGTCGGTCGAAACGTATCAAATCATGCTTGTGCTCACCGGCAATATTCGCGGTTGGCAGCATCATCCAGCGGTCAATATGTGGCGTGGCTACGAGGCTTCGCTCATGGAGTACCAGGAGGCTGTCAGCGACGAGTGTATGCGCCGTGAGATCAAGAATACGTGTCTCGACAAGACCAATGCGGTATATCGTGCAAAGTTCGGTTACAGACGGCGTGTGACAGACCCCGCGTGGCTTGGATTCGAGCCGTTCCACCTGAGTCACCGGTCCCGACTCATTCAGAAGTTCCCCGAGTACTACCGGCCGCTATTTCCTGGCACTCCTGAAGACCTGGAGTACCGTTGGCCGACCGATCCCGATTTTAGGAACCCTTGATGGAGAAACTACCTGTCGAACGGCAGATACAAGCGGTTTACGGCTTCGAGCTCTTCGAGAAGAGCGATATTCCGTGGTCGCATGACGGTAATCTCGACGAGGCGTACTATTTCTTCGCTCCCGATGACGTTGTTGGTCGTATTCCGTGCTTCGAATGTGATTGCACGGGCTGGTACGCCCCTGACAACTTCACCAGCGAGCGATGCAACGCCTGCAAAGGCACCGGTCGACTCTACGTCGGCCTCATCTGACTTCTCTTGAAAGGAGAAAACCATGCAGACTGAAGAATTCAACGACATCATCGGTGAGCGCATCTCGAAGAGCCTCGCGGTCCTCGTGAAGAAGGCCGGCGAGTACGCCCAGAACGACGACCGGCTGCACAACTTCCGTGCGGCACAGGGTCTCACGGGCAAGTCGATGCGTCAGACCCTCGGTGGGATGATGCTCAAGCACACCGTGTCGATCTACGACATGATCAACTCCGACCAGGACTACCCGAACGCGGTCTGGGACGAGAAGCTCGGTGACCACATCAACTACCTGCTGCTCCTCGAGGCTGTCGTCGCCGAGGAGAAGAAGGAATCGGTCGAGGAGGAGGTCCTGCCCGTCGATCCGAAGACCCTCACCGACAAGGACCGCGAGTTCATCCAGGAGAAGCTCTCCGAGCCGGCAGAACCGCGTGACGTCCAGGAAGCGCGCATCTGGAGCCAGAGGTACGCCGGTGAAGAGCCCAACGCGATGCTGGCGCGCAAGTTCCTTCCGTCGATCCCGGTCTACGCCGAGGTCGTCCGGGCCGAGCCGCGCTACACGTTCGTGATCGACGAGGACGGCTCGTATTCCAAGGTGGACACGATGCACGTGCTGTGGAACACGTCCGCAGAAGCCGAGAAGGCGGGACGTCGCCCGGGCTTGATGGCGAACGACCACCAGGGCGAGATCCCGCTTCTCAACCCGGGCACTCAGCGTCGTGCCGAACTCCTTCGAGAGCTGGCGTTCAAGCTCGAGCAGGGGCACATCACCGACGTCGTCGAGCTCCGAGCAGCAATCGACCGCGCTCTCTGATGACCAGCAAGAAGATCAAGTCGGAGATGACGGTCGAGGAAAAGCGAGCGTACAACCTCCAGCGGACCATCAAGCGGTCTGCAAGGGAACTGATGCGTCAGAACCCTGCCCTCAAGTACACACAAGCGCGGCGCATGGTTATCGCCGCAGAAGAGGCAAAGAGAAACTAATGGACACCACCCCCATCTGGCTGATCGCGATCTTCATCGTCATCGCCCTGGTGATCTTCTTCGGACTCGAGCTGGTCAAGCAGTACAAGGACCCGGAGAACACCCACTACGACTTCAACATGCTGTTCGGAAAGGACAAGCAGTGAACCTCGTCGACGCCATCAAGAACAACTCGACCCATATCCTGACGGCTCTCGCTGTCGGTGGTGTGGTCGGTACGTCGGTCCTCGCTGCCAAGGCGACCCCGGCAGCCGTTCGTGAGGTCGAAGAGCTCCGCGAGAAGGTCCCGTACCAGCTCAAGAAGACCGAGATCCTCCGAGTCACGTGGAAGCACTACGTGCCGGCTGCGATCGCCGGCGTCTCCACCATCGCGTGCATCGTCGGTGCGAACACCATTTCCTCCAAGCGTGAAGCTGCGCTGGTGGCGGGTGCTGCGTTCACCGAGCGTGCGTACAAGGAGTTCCGCGAGTCGGCCAAGGAGGAACTCGGCGAGAAGAAGGTCAACGAGCTCCACGAGAAGGCATATTCGAAGGCTGTCGCCGAGAACCCGCCCGCTCCGGAGCTCATCCCGACCGACGCCGACAAGATCCTCTGCATGGACGCCTGGAGCCAGCGATATTTCCAGGCGAACCGCAACATGATCGACAAGGCCGTCAACGACGTCAACTTCCAGGTCATCAACAACGAGTACGCGTCGGTCAACGACTTCTGGCGCTACCTCGGTCTCGCTCCCACCACTCACGGTGAGGAGTTCGGCTGGTCCACGACCCACAAGATGGATATCTGGTACACGTCCATCCTCACCAGCGAGGACAGCAAGCCCGTCCTCGTCTTCGACTACCACAACCCGCCCACGGCGGACTACCGCAACCCGTTTGCGAGCTAGGAGCGAGAGGAATATGACAGAAGAGAACAAGCCCTTCGATCCGGACTACTCCGTGCGGTTCCAGCCGCCTACGGACGACTTCAAGGACGTGGCAGCAGTCAGCGACGCGATGGCGCAGGAGGACTCCGTTTCCCCCGACGCTGAAGCGCCCGTCCACGTCATTTCCGGCATCCCGTTCAGCACGCCTGACGAGGCCCGTGGCACCGAGCCGATCGAGATGTCGATCATGTTCGTCCAGGGCGAGATCAAGAACCAGCTGAACGTCGACCCGGGCGACTACACGGCCTACGTCGTGTGGTTCGCCTATATCCTCGGCGGCTTCAAGTCCCTGGTCAGCACCTCGCTGCCCGACGGTCGGTACTACGAGGTCACCTACAACAAGGACGCTGACGAGTTCTACGTCGACACGTACGTCAAGGTCCGCAACGCCCAGTACACCCAGAACAAGGAAGAAGAGACCAATGCGTAAGTTCAAGAAGCTCGCCGCCATCGTCGCCGTCGCTGCCGCAGTCACCGGTGGGGCCATCCTGCCGGCCGCAACCGCCACCGCCGCCACCGTCTCGCCCCAGGGCCTCAACACCTGCAAGGTGTGGTACACGTACGAGCAGAAGTTCCGTGGTGGCTCCTGCTACCTCATGCCGAGCAACACGGCGTGCTGGTACACCGTCAAGGTCAAGCACACGTCCTGCACGCAGTACTGACCCTCGTCCCACCGACCACCAGCAAGCAGAAAGCACACAATGATCAAGAAGACCATCACGTTCGTCAACGCACTCGACAACGAGGTCACCCGTGACCTCTACTTCGGGCTCACCAAGGCCGAGTACCTCGAGCTCGAGGCGGACTGGTTCGAGGACGGCGGCATCGAGGGCAAGCTCGAGCTCGTCCAGCGCCAGGACAACCCCAAGCTCATCATGTCGACGTTCAAGGAGATCATCGGCCGGTCGTACGGCGAGCGTCGCGGCGAGGACTTCGTCAAGACCCCCGACATCAAGGCGGCGTTCCTCGCATCCGACGCGTACTCCGAGATCCTCTTCGGTCTGATCCAGGGCGACGACGACCCGGGTGCGTTCATCCGTGGCATCCTCCCCCGTGGTGGCAACGCAGACGGCTCGGTCAAGTCCCAGTCGCAGCAGGCCCGTGAGGCCTCCGAGGCGCGCATGACGGGCTTCCAGAAGAAGCAGGCACCGCAGCAGCGCTTCGAGCCGGCACCCGAGCTCAACACCGCGGACCCGGTCCTCCAGGACGACCCCGAGTGGGTGGCCAAGCAGCGAGACGAGAAGCTCGACGATCTGACGGCCGACTTCGACCGTCTGCACCGAGAGGACCAGGAGCGCCGACAGGCCAACGAGACGCCGGCCGAGCGTGATGCCCGTGAGTTCGCCGAGTTCCAGGCGATGAAGCGCGAGCGCGGCCAGTAACACCCATCCCGATTGGGGATATCCCGGTGACTCTGTGCCCGCACTCGGGGCCGGAGCGCAGAGAAGTGGTGGGATATCTTAAACGACCGCCCGATTCGCACAACAGGCGCCCTTTCACCCACTCGCAAGAATAACAACCCCTATAGTGAACCCCACAGAGGGTTTGCATTTCTCTTGAAAGGAGAAAACGATGGCAAACAAGACTCCCAGCACCGGACGGGTGCTCTTCAACTTCATCTTCGGACTGCTGACCGGGGGCCTCTGGTGGCTCTGGCTGCTCGTCCGTTTCCTCTCCAAGAAGTAGGTACTCATGCCACGTCGCCGACACCCCAACTACGGTCGCGGCGCGGACTCCCCCGAGGTCCACGCGATCAAGGAGCACCTGCGAGAAGCGCGGCAGGTCGTCGAAGACACCAGTCGTGATGACGGACCGGGCTTGGTCAAGCTCTGGGAAACCCGTCTCGCAGCCCAACTCAAGAAGGAAGATGCCGAGAATGGCTGAAGGAACGAACAAGTACGCCGGCAACAGTCACACCGACAAGGAGACCCGCAAGGCAGCGGTCCCGTCGATCACTGACGTGCCGGAGAATCCGCCTGAGAAGCTCGACGCCGTCATCGGTGCGGGCAAGGCCGTCACCAAGAAGCCCTCGCTCGGCAAGCGTCTACGTGAGAACTTCGTCGGTGAGGACGCCAACACGATCGGAAGCTACATCTTCCTCGAGATCGTGGTCCCGTCGGTCAAGGGGCTCATCATCGACGTCGTCCAGCAGGGCATCGTCCGTGCCATGGGCGGCAACCCGTCGATGGGTCCTCGGATCCCCGGCAGCAAGCAGGGTGGTGGCTACATGCCATATTCCACCATCTCGACGAGCAAGGCCATGCGTCCCGACCCGCGTGAGCCCGTCCAGCAGGCAATCCGCCCGCAGACGTACGACCAGGTGGCGTTCGCCGAGCTTGGTGACGCTGAGGTCGTGCTGGACCGCATGTTCGAGCAGGTGCGCGAGTACAACGTCGTGACGATCGCCAACTTCTACGACTTCGCCGCCGTCTCGAACATGAACAACTTCCAGGACAACAAGTTCGGCTGGAACGCCGACATGCTGCGCGGTGTGCGCGTTCAGGGAACCCTCCGACAGGGATATTACCTGAACCTGCCTCGTCCGCTGCCGCTCGACTGATGCCCATCAAGAAGGGTGCGCTGACGGTCTTCGTGAACGTGGATCTCTCGAGAGTTCGCGTTACCGAGTTTCAGCAGCGATATCCGGAGCAGGTCGAGCGTTACACGGAGATCCTGGATGAGCATCCCGATGACCATCTTGGTCTGATCCTCCTCAAGCCGTCTTCGGACGGTTATTTCGAGATCCTCGACGGTCACCACCGGTACCTCGCCTACGTCATGATGGGGAGGCAGCGGGTATTGGCCGTCATCATCGACGAAAGGCATATTGATGACCCGCGAAGAGAAGATCCGGGCTTTGTCGAAGGGGTATGCGCCGAGCTGGCAGCGCAAGCTGGAGACGATGTCCGACGCGCAAGTCTCGGCGATCTATCAGCGGAAGCTGAGCGCGGGGCAGCTCAAATAGCAGCCGTCAACCGCGTCGTGGCGGACTGGGCTGTCATGAGGGAGAACGAACGGTCGTATATTCGGACGAACGACCCCGAGTTGGCCGCTGCCCTCGACGCACTCAAAACATTCACAGCATTCAACAAGTAGGAGAAAATACTGATGTCTGACATCAAGCAGATCACCGCAGGTGCCGGAGAGGCCCTCAAGAAGTTCAGCCCCGAGATCCTCGCCGTCGTCGGCGTCGGTGGAGTCATCACGTCGGGTGTGCTGGCAGCCCGTGCCACGCTCAAGCTCGAGGCGCTCGTCACGGAGCTGGAGGAGCGCAAGCAGTTCCACCACTACCGTCACCAGGAGGGGCTCATCTCGGACGAGCAGCTCAAGAAGGACCTCTTCCGGACGCAGCTCCAGTTCGTCGGTCAGCTCGGCAAGCTCTACGGTCTCCCGATCTCGATCGGTGTGGCGTCGCTCGGTGCGCTCCTCGGTGCGCAGGGTGTGCTCAAGAAGCGCAACGTCGCCCTGGTCGGCGCGTACAAGTCGCTCGAGGGTGCCTACGCCAAGTACCGCGAGCGTGTCGTCGCTGAGGTCGGCGAGGAGAAGGAGCGCGAGATCCGTCTCAACCTCCGTGCCCTCGAGGACGACGAGAAGAGCGACACGCCGATGGCGCTCGAGGACCGCAAGCACGTCCTGCTCGGTGCGTCGGCATACGCCGTCTACTTCGACCGGGAGTCGTCGAGTGAGTGGTCCGCCAACTCGGACTACAACGTCGCGTTCCTCTCGGCGCAGCAGAACGTCCTCAACCAGGACCTCAAGACGAAGGGCTTCCTCTTCCTGAACGACGTCTACAAGGCGCTCGGGATGGAGACGACGGAGGTCGGTCAGCAGGTCGGCTGGATCTACGGCGACTTCGAGGGCAGCAAGGACGGGGTCATCGACTTCGGTACCGACCAGGGTGCGCTGCTGCTCCGTGACCGCTACCAGTTCGAGGAGGACGGCGGTATCTTCCTCGACTTCAACGTCGACGGCTACATCGCCGACAAGGCCTGGACGCTGAAGAAGAAGCGCCAGATCTGATGACGGCCAAGTCCCGTCGTCGCAAGGCGGCCCAGCGCGTAAGGAGGCTGGGCCGTCAGGAGGAACAGAAGACATATTCCTTCTACCACAACACCCGGATCGTGGAAGTGGTCGCTCACACGCTCCAGGACGCAGAAGATCATTTCCAATCGGTGTACGGGTACCACCCGGGCGCCACAGTACAGGAGCGACTGAAGTAATGAACACCATCACCGTTTTCACCAAGCCCGCGTGCGTCCAGT
>JACCDR011513897.1_pt1 | contig 16809 bp, 17 predicted proteins | sample 7446431 | NCBI WGS metagenome assembly JACCDR01 (sample SAMN15323443, study PRJNA562643) | freshwater metagenome | isolation source: river surface water | place: USA:Blue River Watershed | collected 2017-08-17 | reverse complement strand
GCGAGCAGTGTCCGAAAAAGTATAATAGCCTACTTTCAACAAAATAAGTACAGCCAAAACACTGGTCAGTTGTGTAGCAATGCGTATAAAGGTTGGAAAGAATGAATGATATTTCACAAATTTTGGTGTTAAATCAACCTAGTTGTACTACGGATACAGCAAATACTTTGCCCGAATTGTTTTGTATTGCTGCAAAGCTGGTTGCCATGAGGCTTTGATTTTCGCTGCCGACCACCCTTCTTGTAGCTGTTTGCGTAATTGGTCGGTGCCAGCGAGTTTATCGAAAAAATTAGCATTCGTAAAAAACTTATCTTTTTGTGGTATTTTTTGATAAAAATCTAACAAATACGTCAGGTCTAAACCCATCTTTGAGGCATCTACTCGTGTCAAATCTAAGCCATAGCACAGCACGCCTTCATTAGGTGGATTCACAGCGCCAGGCTTATCGACGGGCGTAAATTGAAACGTTCCTGTTTCAGGATAAGGCGAGCCAATCACTTGAAACTGTAAGTCAGTTCCTCTGCCTACGCTCACTTGTGTAGGTTCAAACAAGCAAAGCGATGGGTACAACAAAATAGCTTGTTGGTTGGGTAAATTAGGCGAGGGTGCTACGGGCAAGGCATAAGGCGTTTGGTGGGTATAATTTTTACACTTAATGATTTCTAATGTACATTTTACACCATTTTGTAGCCAGCCTTCGCCATTAATCATTTGGGCCAATTCGGCTACGGTACATCCATGCAAAATGGGTACGGGATTCAAGCCCACAAACGAAACAAAGGGCTTTTCCATCACAGGGCCATCTATGTACTGGCCATTGGGATTGGGACGGTCGAGAATCAGCAAGGTTTTTTGTTGCTCGGCACAGGCTTCCATCACATAGTGCATAGTAGAAGTGTAGGTATAAAAACGAGTCCCCACATCTTGAATATCAAATAATACTACATCTATATCGGCGAGTTGCTCGGCACTTGGTTTTTTGTTTTTACCATAGAGCGAAACTAAAGGAATACCCGTTTTGGCATCTACACTATTATTGATGTGTTCGCCTGCACTGGCCGTACCTCGAAAGCCGTGCTCTGGAGCAAAGATTTTTTTGATATGAACGCCCTTGCTCAACAGCGTATCAACCAAATGAGTATTGCCCACCACCGTCGTATGATTGACCACCAAGGCAATGTTTTTATGGGCAAGCATAGGCAAATAAGCCTCCAATTGGGCTGCTCCTATTTCGAGAGAAGGCGTTGTTTTTTGTCGAACACCCTGTGCACAGGCAAACATGACCCATGTACACAACATTACTATGAAGAAGGTTTTATTTTTCATCCTAAAAAGCTTGACGGTTTATCAACCAAATTTACAACATCACTTGCGAATACAAGGCTTTTGTCGGTACATTTATCCGCTTTTTCTCCCTAGACAATCGTTGTAAAGCAATAAAAGCGTAAATTTGTCTTTAACTAAGAAGAATGTTTCATTCAAAAACTTTGTGTTATCTTCTTTGTAAGCCTGATACAATATGAATTTTCCAAGATATATCTCCCAACGAATCCAGCACACCAAGTCGAATACCTTTTCTGCTACCGTCACCAAAATTGGCGTAGGAAGCATTGCGGTTGGGCTTATGGTGATGATTGTTTCTTTTGGGGTGTTGTTCGGTTTTAAAGATGCCATCCGACAAAAATTGTTTAGCATCATGCCTCATATCAAAGTGACTAAGTTTTCGGCAAACGAATCGTTTGAAGAATACCCCATCACTAAGCAAACCACACTTTTTAAGCAATACCATACGATACCAGCCATCGACCACCTACAGGTATCGGCTCATAAAGCAGGTATTCTTAAAACACAGGAAGATATGCTTGGGGTAATTATGCGAGGCGTTGACAAAGACTTTGATGTAGCTCATTTTCAGTCGGCTATGCTCGAAGGGCGAAGTATTCATTTTAGCGACTCTACCTACAGCAAAGAAATCATGATTAGTAAAGTGATAGCTAAAAAATTACAGCTAAGGATTGGCGACAATACTATTATGTATTTTCTCAATGCCCCCGACCGTCCTCGTAAATTGGAAGTCGTAGGGATTTATGAAACGGGCTTAGAAGAACTCGATAAAAACCTCATTCTGGGCGATTTGTCCTTGGTGCAGCGTATCAATGGCTGGGGTGCCGACTCGGTAGGAAATTATGAAATTTACCTCAAAAACTTTGAGCAAATCGACGCAGCGACCAAAGCCGTACAAGAAAAATTACAGCCCGACATGAAGCTCGAAAAAGTAACCGATAAATTCATGGGGCTTTTTGATTGGCTCGGAATGCTCGACCGCAACATGGTGATTTTTTTGTTCCTCATCTTGTTTGTGGCGTGCTTCAACATGATTTCTATTTTGCTCGTCTTGATGATGGAACGCACCCCAATGATTGGCCTTTTCAAAGCCCTTGGCAGCTCGAATTGGCAAATCCGAAAAATCTTTTTATGGAGTGGTTTTTCGATGATTTTCAGAGGATTAGCTTACGGCAATTTCTTTGGCATAAGCTTTTGTCTGATTCAAAAATATTATAAATTAATTCCGCTCGACCCCGTGAATTATTACATGAATACCGTGCCTATTACGATGAACTGGACGGTCATTTTACTACTTAATTTGGCTACTATTTCGTTGGTGATTCTGGTATTGGTTATCCCAACATTTGTGATTACCCGCATTCAACCTGTAAAAGCAATTGTTTTTAAGAAGTAATCATCACACATCAACTCATTTATCCATAGATTTTACCTAAAAATCTATCAACAAAATTATGGCATCTTGTGAAAGAGCCTCAAATTCTACCGCTTCCAAATCCCATAAATACAGGGCATCTTGGGCATGAAGTAGGCGATTTTGTACTTCAAAAACACCTTGTAATACATATACCCACACTTGTTTGTTGGTTTCTTGCAATTGGTAAGTGTCTTCGGCACGTCCTTGGTATTGTCCTATCCATACCTTGGCTTGTGTATGCAAAGCGATAAGTTGATTTTTTTGTATCGAAAAATCAAGTTTTTGTATCGTTTTATTATTGTCGGAACTGCCCTCACCAATCAGTACATAACACTGAATGGCATCTTCGGGATAGGCATTTTGCAAACGTACCAACCGCTCGGTAGCACCGCCTTGTTGCCATACGTGGTCTTCTTCTACAAAATATGTTTCTCCTGCCATTGCTACAACCACATCGCCAATAAAAGGCAGTATCCACAAGGTGCTATTGGCCGCTACCGAAAACTGCCAGTCGCTTTGTGGGTCTAGCACGAGGCGTTCAAATTGCCACGTGGCATCGGTTGTTTGGGGCATAATATGCGTTACCTGTGTTTGTTTATACAAGGTTACGGGTTGTTTGTCTTCGAGTAGGATAATCCCAGTGGTTTGCGTCAACATAGTGTAACAGGTTGAAATGAAGTAATACTCAAATAGGGTTGTAAAGCGATTAATTCTGTAGCATACATACCTGCTTCGTCGGCAGGTTGGTAGCTCAACAACAAGCGGTCTTGCAGGGTGTCTAGCCAAACGAGCGGTTTGCTATAAAAATAAATCGCTACTTTGTGGGCTTGTTTGTTGCTTACATGGGAATGAACAATTTCAAAACTGAATTTTTCAAAAGACAGTCCCAACTTCCCAAAAGCATTCGGTATGTCTGGCATAATGCCTTGTAACTGCTGAATATAACCAACAGCCGCCGTGCTTACCAAGGCGTGAAGTTTTTCGGCCTGTGGGTTATGGGCAAGTATTTCTTGGAAGGTTTGAAATTGCTTTTGCTGGTTGTAATATTGTGCCTGCATAAAAAACTCCATGTAGGTGTCTTCAAAAACGTATTTGTCCCAAGCTTTTGTAGCACTGGCATCAATGAGTTTTCGGTAACAAAGCGTGATTTGCCCTTTCATAGCAAAGGAGATTTTTGGTAAAAACTTTATTTCGGAGGTTGGGTTCTTGATGTCGGATTTCAATATCCGACATCAAGAATCAACGGAACAATTAAGCCGAAACTACAATGTTATGTTTCAATACAAAGCCGTCGGTTGTACTACCTGTTACCGTTGACATTTCGTAGGTTACGCCATCGCCAAATACGTTGTCGGCGGCATTTGTCGTATCAGGCTGACCATGACTGGCATACACACCTTGGGCATACACCACTTTAGACACATCTTCTGGGAAAGCAATCTGTGTCACCAACAACGATGTTCCCGAACTGCTGTACACGTGTACGTGAATGTGTGGTGCTCGGCTCGAATACCAACCCGGATAAATGCTCGTAAAAGTCACTAAACCCGTACTGTCGGTTACTTGTCGGCCTCTCAAAAAGTGTACACTGGTATAATTGGTTGCTTGCATGGATGTACCACCATATTCAGAGTACTCGCCTTTGGCATCGCAGTGCCATATATCAACAATGGCATTTGCCAAACCGGCACAACTGGCATTTTTGTTTTGAATCGTAATCTTAATCGTCAACAAAGTACCTGTGCGGTCTGAACGAATATCAGACGTTACTAATGACGAAGGTGTTTTGGTTGGAAAAGGGCCTTCGGTTTCGGCTGGCGTACTGGTACAACTGGTGTTGGTCGAGCCTCCCGTCACTGTACCTGTGGTGGTGGTACTTGTAGGAGAAACATCTTCTGTTTTGCAAGCTGCTACTGCTTTGGCTGTAAGTAAACCTAATCCTGCTCTTTTTAAAAAATCAATTCTTTTCATGGTTGGAGACTTTTTTATGGTTGCTAATACCTCAACTTATATTTTAAAAGTTTATATAAGCATGACGGTCTGCTGTTCTTTTTCGTTACGAAACGAGAAAAAGTAGAGGTAAAAACCATAAATGTGTCGGTAAACAAGCCATGTAAAATGATTACGTAAAATACGCTAGTACTTCTTTTTCATACCTTTGTCCGATGGGTACTTCTAAATTTTCTAAGGCCAACAAGCGATTTCGTACCGATTGTACCTTTGCCAACGCCACAATATACGATTTATGCACCCGCATAAATTGGCTGGGGGGAAGCTTCTCTGCAAGGGCTTTCATGGTCATACGAGCTACCAAAGGCTTTTGGCCTTGAAGGTATATTTTGAGGTAATCGTCAGAGGCTTCGATAAACAAAATGTCTTTGTAAGGTATTTTATGTAGCGTATAATCTGCCCTGATGTGCAAATAGGCCTCTGCCGTTTGAAGCGAAATGGCTTTGCTTTGTTTTAAAATGAACGCCTTCTCACAAGCCTGCCTAAATCTCTGCAAATCAATAGGTTTCAACAAATAGTCAACCGCTTGGAGGTGAAATCCTTCTATGGCAAATTCGCTGAAGGCAGTCGTGAAAACCACTAAGGGTTGAGGAATACCTTCGGCAGCAAGCGATTGATAAAAATCAATACCCGAAATAGTGGGCATATTGATGTCTAAAAAAAGTAAATCTATCGCATGGGTTTGTAAGTAATTTTTTACTTCCGAAGGGCTGGTAAAGGTTTTTTCTAATATAACGCCCTCTGTTTTCGCACAAAGGTTGTGTAAAATCCGCAACGCAGGTGGTTCGTCATCGAGGGCTATAGCGCTGAGTTGTATCATTGTAAGAGAGGTTAAGCTGTAATATTACTGTAAAAAAATCTGTTTGCTGAATGCTTAATGTATGCTTTTGTGGATAAAGCAATGCCAAGCGTTGTTGGGTGTTCGATAAGCCTAGTCCATTTTTTTCATACTTGTGTGGGGTATATGGCTGTATGCGATTTTGCACAACTAACCGCAATGTTTCATCGCTTTGTACTACTATTTGAATCTGAATGGGCGAAGGTCTTTCTGGATTTACACCGTATTTAAAGGCATTTTCAATAAAAGGAATCAACAACATTGGGGCAATTTGTTGCCAAGGTTTGACACCTTCTACCGAAAAACTCACTTGTACGGTATTGTCAAATCGTAGCTTTTGTAAAGCAATATAGTTTTCGATATAGGCAATTTCTTGGACTAAATCTACTTGCGACTGGGTCGTGTGGGCCATGATATACCGCATCATACTCGACAACTTCGTTACGGCATCACTGGCAACCAAAGAGCCTTCTTCTAAAGTTAAGGCATAAATACTATTCAAAGAATTAAATAAAAAATGAGGGTTGATTTGTGCTTTCAAAAAGCGTAACTCGGCATCTATTTTATCCTGAAACAAGGCTTGTTCGTATTGCTTACTTCGAAAATGCGTTGTAAACAATACTCCTAACAGATACAATATCAACGATTTACCTAAATCAAACTTCCCCATACCTTCATGAAACCCACCTAGTGGTGGAGGTGGTGGTGAGCCTTCTCGCCACGCTCGTAAGTGTGGCGGAAGATGAGCCGTTTCAGCCGAAAAACTATGTGTATGAGGCCAATCAATATGGTTGGCAACCCAATACAGTACAACAAAATTACTGAGCAAAACCACGCCAAACCAAGCGTATTGCGCCGTAAGGTACAACCGTGGCGTAAAAATATAATAGTTGGCATAAAAAGCCAGCAACATCAGTCCATACAATAGTAAGTTGCTCAATTCGTGTGGGTTATGTACGAGGTTGTTCCAATCCCATAGATTTTCGGGCGTAAACACATAAATCAGGCCGATGTAAGCCAGACAAGGCACTATATGCCGAAGCGAAGATGATAACCGTGCTTTCATGATACAAACATAAGATTTTGTCATGAAACAAAAATCCCAAGCGACTATATATTCGCTTGGGATTAAAACTCTTACTTAACAAGCAAGAGAGTGGAATTCCACTTTTTTCACCTTAACTAAATTAGACTGTCAGTACCCATCCATGTGGATGTGCACAAAATATTTATATCAATACGGATGCCCGTTTGAGTGCCATTAAGAAAAATACATAACATTAACGATAGCCATACAAAATTTGTATGTACTTTATAATAATCAAGCGATTAGGAGTTTGTTGAAGATTTAGTTTTGGTTGTGCCTACAAAACCCAAAAGTGAAGTATCAAATGAGTTTATATTGGTTTCAAACTATTTACGTTCATAACGTTATTTTCCGTAGAGTATTGTTGTTTGTATTAAAAATTTACCACATATTTTACATTTAGTAAAGTAATATTTGCAACAAAAATACTCATTTTCAATAGTGCGTTACTGATAATTTGTACAAAAATACGTCTTTTTTATTTTTCAACCAATTATTGATTGATTGTTTTTTTGAATAATCGTTCAGAAAATTCTGCACAACGCTTCTCTTTTCAACATTTCGCCACAAATGTAAGAGAAAAATTTCAGGAGAATGTTAATAAATTATTAGAATACGGTTAAAACCCCTACAGCACCCTATATCCAATTTTTTCTTTTAAAAAACCAAAGAACCGCTACCGACGACGTAAACATCAATACAATAGCCAGATAAAACCCATAAGGGTGCATGATGGTAGGCATGACTTGGTAGTTCATCCCAAAAATCCCTGCGATGAGCGTTGGAGGCAAAAAAACGATGGTAACAACCGTAAAAATTTTGATAATTTGGTTTTGTTCCAAATTAATCAAACCCGTGAAAGTATCTTGTAAATATTCGAGTCGTTCAAAGTTAAACGTAGTATATTCAATCAAAGAGCCTATATCTTTCAGCACAATACGCAGGCGTTCTCGGTAGCTATCAGGAAACAATCGACTACGCTGAATACTCGAAAGCACCCGTTGTTTGTCAATAATGCTCTCTCTGAGCATCATGGTATTTTCCTGTAACGTATTGATTTTTAGCAATATTTCTTGTTTGGGTTTCTTTTCGTTAGAAAGCGATTTACTGATACTGGTAATTTCACGAGAAATATTTTCGAGCAAATCAGCATCGGCTTCGATACGTGTTTCGAGTAATAACAAAAACACATCTATGCCCGTATCGAAGGGTTCGTCATAAACTTTTAGTTTTTTGACGGTATCAGCAAATGTTTTAGAATCACCATGCCTGTAGGTAAACAAAACATTGTTTTTTATCAAAAACGAAACGGGGTAGCTATGATAGCCATGCTGGTCTATTTTAGAAAAATTAGAGTTTGCCACCATCATATCGCCTTGTTCAAAAAAGCGAGCACTGCTTTCAATCTCTACAATTTCTTGGGGCGTTTGAAAACTCACTTGGCATTTGGTTTCAATCCATTCCTCCTCTTCGGCTGTGGCTGATTGTAAATCAACCCAAATCAAGTTTGGAAGTTGCGCAATGGCTCTCACATCCGTTTCTTTTCTGATTTGTCTTTTCTCTTTATAAAAAATTCTAACCATCGCAATATCTTATATTTTGCTCCTTTTTATCGTACAAAGGAACAGCCTTACACCTTTAGCCCGTCTGAAAATTAAAAAACAAGTTTGAGTATTACAAATAAACAGCCCATAATTGCCCAACTAAAGGCAATATACCTCATTAAATTTTATTTTTACCAAGCATATTTACTTGCATCTTCGCTTTGTGCTTCCGTATTTTGGACTTTATTTACTTTTTCTGCCATCGAAGTATGTCTGCCAAACCTAAAATTACTATCGAGTATTGTCCCAAATGCCATTGGCTCTTGCGTGCCGCTTGGATGGCCCAAGAATTGCTCAGTACCTTTACCGAAGAACTAGGCGAAGTAAGCCTCAAACCATCTGAGGTTGCGGGCCGTTTTCAAGTGAGCATCGCCGAAGAAGTGATTTTCGACCGTAAACGAGCAGGACGCTTTCCTGAAGCCAAAGAGCTCAAACAATTGATTAGAGATGTCGTGTGTCCAGACAAGCCGTTGGGACATTCAGACCTAAAGCAATCATCTTAAACCCTTATTCTTTTATGAAAAACATCAGTTTATGCCTTTTATCCTGCGTCGGTTTATTGGTAAGCTGTTCGCCTAAAAACAAAAAAGAAAACGACCAAGCAAGCACTCAAGCAGCACTTCCCTACGATTTGAGCCAACCCACCGAAAAATACAAAATGCCTCATCATTTAGAGGAAATTTCGGGCTTATCGTATTATAAAGGCAAGCAATTGGCGTGCATCAACGATGAAAAAGGCGTAGTGTATTTTTATGATTATCAACAAAAAAAGGTAGCCAATGAAGTAAAATTTGGCAAAACTGGCGACTATGAAGGCGTAGAAGTAGTAGGAGATGAAATATTCGTTTTGCAAAGCAATGGCTTCATCAATACTTTCAAAATAGAAGAACCCTACGAACGCAAAATAGATTGTAGCTCGCCCGATGTCAAAGAATACGAAGGCTTGAGCTACGACCCTAAGCGTCAAATGCTACTACTGGCAGCCAAACAACGCATCAAGGAACGAGACGACGTAAAAATGATTTATGGCTACAGCCTGCCCAACAAAAGCCTTTTCAAATACATAGGGATTCCCGAATCACAAGTAGCCGACGAATCAGGCAACAAAGTTTTTATGCCTTCGGGCATTGCCATTGACCCCGAAAACCGAGATGTATATATTCTTTCGGCACAAGGACATAAATTACTGGTTATCGCCAAAGGAGGCATCAAAAAAGCCCTCATCAAGCTCGACCCAAGCATTTTTAAGCAACCCGAAGGCATTTGTTTTGCTCCTGATGGCACGTTGTTTATTGCCTCCGAAGGCGACGGCAAAGCAGGTTATATCTTACGTTTTCAGAAGAAGAGCGAGTAATTAGGGTCGTTGAGGGAAAAAATGAAGAAGAAGCCCCATTTTTTATCCACCTTCACGAGGTTTTTTCGTTTTTATACAAAATAATCTCGTACAAATTCTATTCACAAACCTTTTATAAGATGAAGCATTTACTTTTCTTAGCCCTTTTCTGTGTAGTATCTGTTGTGGCAAACGCCCAACACCAAGCCGAAGACAAATCAAAACGTGCTTCGCCTCCTGCCGTAGCCACAGCTACTATCAACGGAGCTACGCTTACCATCAATTACAGCCAACCAGCCGTCAAAGGGCGTAATGTATGGGCAGGCGACTTAGCACCTTATGGCAAAGTATGGCGTACTGGAGCTAATGAAGCAACGACTTTTGAAGTAAACAAAGATGTAAGCATTGAAGGAAAAACCTTAAAAGCTGGCAAATATGCCCTTTTTTCGGTTCCTGGTGAGAAAGAATGGGTCATTATTTTGAACGCCAAAGCCAACCAATGGGGTGCATACAATTACAAAGAAGCCGACGACGTATTACGTGTAACTGTTCCTGCTAAAACAGGTGATTTTACAGAAAGATTTACCATCACCGCCAACAACGACGGTACTGTAAAACTAGCTTGGGATAAAACAGTGGTGGTGTTTAAGGTGAAGTAAGACACAAAAACCATCTTGAGGTAGCCATTGTTACCAAAAATAGCCTATTGCTTTTGCTTAGATAAGGGGGAAATTTCCCCCTTTTTTTATGGATGCTATGTATTTGAAAAGTACTTTTGTCTTTCCAATATTGCGACACTAACCTCATGAAAAAATTACTCTTTCTTTCCATCTATTTTGGTGTTTTGAATGGCTTTGGACAAACCTTCACAGCCCAAATCGACCCGCCTACTATTGGGAAAATTTGCCCTAATTTTACGGCTACGCTCATGGGCGTTGAACAATCGCCCGACCGCCAAGTGAGTCTTGCTTCGCTGCGAGGGCAAGTGGTGATTCTTGATTTTTGGGCAACGTATTGCGGGCCGTGCATCCCGTCGTTGAGCCATTTAGATAAACTCCAAAAACAGTTTGGCAACGCCTTGGCTATTATTGCTATTTCTGACGAACCCAAACCAACGATTGAAGCTTTTGTACAAAAACGCAACCTTACGAATGTTCGTTTTGCTTGGGATTCGACGAGGGTACTCAACGAGCTTTTTTTCCATCATTTTATTCCTCATACGGTGGTGATTGATAAAAATGGCATCGTCAAGGCATTTACTAGCCCCGACGAACTCGACGAAGATATTATAGCAAAATTGATTAAAAATCAACCCGTAAACATTGCTCTAAAGCCCGAATTACAACAAAAACAACCGAATCAATACACGCCTGTAGTCAATAAAAAAACGCCTTCGACTTCTGTAAAAACGGAACAGACGCAACTATCGTTGACGGGTTTTCAGGCAGGCAAAGAAACGAGTTTTCAAAAGCTTTCGCCTTATGAATACCAGTTTGTTAATTGTTCCTTGGTATTAATTTATCAAATCCTTTTCGAGCAGAAAGAAAATCGCTTGGTGCTACAAGCCGATAGCAGCAAGTATATAGATTCGCCTCAATTGTATAATTTTCATATTCGTATTCCCGAAAATTCCGCTCAGTCGCTCGCTAGTGCAGCCCTCTCCTATTTGGCTCAAAAGGTTGCCTTGAAAGCCATGCCCATTACGACCAACCGCCCGAGCTGGGTTCTCGAACGCCAAGACAGTACCCTCCGCAGTGTCAATACCCCATCGTATGTTGCCGACAAAGGATTTGTGTTACGAGATTTAATCAATTATATAGAAAGCAATGCCCATTTAATCAATTATTTGCCCGTTGTAAACCAAACAAACCTCGCCGATAGCGTGTTGATAGACTTAGATTGGTTTCAGAACAGTTCTTTAGAATTAAAACAAAAACTAGAAACATTAGGATTAAAAGCAGAAGAACGAGTAGTTGAGTTGCCTTGTTTGCTCTTATATGAAGAGAAAAAAGTACGGAAAGACGGATAAGAACAGTTTATTGCGTATAAAGTTGTACTTTTGCCTACTTTTTGATAAAAGCATCAGGAAAAGCCTTCAAAAGTAAGTACGGTGTACATTTGGAGCGTTGTTGGGTGTGTAAGAAGCGTTTTAGCTGTGCAAAAAAGAGAACGCTTGAGGTTAAAAATGGGCGTTAAAAACCTATTTCGCACAAAGTAAGAAGCCAATCTTGGATTTTAGACAGATTGTTTAGTAAAAAAATCTATTTGTGGCGAATATTTTGCAAGCTAAATACACAATTCGCACTCGAAAATCCGAAATGATTTTTTATCTTTACCACGAAAATAATCAAATTATTTACCTAAAAAATATGAAGAAAGTCCTCATCGCTGAAGATAGCTCAGTTATTCAAAACCTTGCGAAAAAGATTTTGGAATTCCAAAACTTTGAAATCCATTCTGTGAAAAATGGCCAACAAGTAATGGATGCAATGGATAAAGAAGATTTTGATATTTTATTGCTCGATATAAATATGCCAGTAATGGACGGAATGGAATGTGCTAGAGCTGTGCGTGCACTTGCCGACAGCACCAAGGCCAATATCCCCATCGTAGCGATTACGGGCAATGCACGTAACTATACAATGGAGGACTTCAAATCGGCAGGGTTCAACGATATGTTGGCAAAACCGCTCAATTTCGATGCCTTGGTAGCATTGGTTAAGTCGCTTACAGAATAACAATTATCATTTTATAAGTAAATGATTTCAGGCAAAAAAGTGTAATGTCTTACTTTTTTGCCTGAAATTATTGTATTTATTTGAGGGCAGTTTTGGCTCTTTTATTGTATTATCCCGTCGCTGAAGTGCTTTATGAAAATTACCTTTCTTGGTACGGGGACTTCTCAAGGAGTGCCTGTCATTGCTTGTAATTGTGAGGTTTGTCGTTCGTTAGATTACCGTGACAAGCGTCTGAGGGTAGCCGTTCATATAGCCACAGAAGGCAAAAGTTTGGTAATAGACGCTGGCCCAGATTTTCGTCAACAAATGCTACGGGCACGCATCCATACACTCGATGCCGTTATTTTTACGCACGAACACAAAGACCATACGGCTGGCTTAGACGACGTAAGGGCGTATAATTTTCACCAAAAAAAAGATATGCCTGTGTATGGTCGTTTGCAGGTATTAGACCAAATCAAGCGGGAGTTTGCCTACGCTTTTGCCGAAATTCGCTACCCGGGCATTCCTCAAATCAGCCTTTTTCCTATTAGTAATCAAGCATTTAACATCGACGGCGTTGCTATTACGCCTATCGAAGTACTGCATTATAAACTCCCCGTTTTTGGCTACCGAATTGGCGACTTTACCTATATTACCGATGTGAATTTTATTTCGGAAGAAGAAAAACAAAAGCTCAGAGGTTCTAAAGTATTGGTGATTGGTGCTTTACAAAAAGAAAAACATTTATCTCATTTTACGCTATCAGAAGCCCTACAACTGATAGAAGAAATTGCCCCTACAAAAGCGTATTTGACGCACATCAGTCACCGCATGGGCTTGCATCGCTTGGTAGAAGAAGAACTTCCAGCCAATGTCCATTTGGCTTACGATGGCTTGACGGTAGAGTTATGAGCCAAGGAAATGTACTAGGCAAGAAAAATAAAACGTCCGAACTGATTATTATTTTTAATTCAAGTAAAACCTTTCTCGCAAAATGTCGTTTACCTATAAGAAAATAGCAGCCAAACTCTTTAATTATTTCATTAAAGGTATGTTGTTACTGGCCCCTGTAAGTATCACGTGCTATATCATCATTAAGATTCTCTATTCGCTCGACGACATCTTTTATTTTCAGTTTAGAGGCTTAGGCTTATTGGTATCGCTGGTCGTAATCATGTTGGTGGGCTTTATCGGAACAACCTTTATTGCAGTGCCTGTTTTTCGCTTATTTGAAGGAGGACTTTCGCATTTGCCCTTGGTGAGGCTTATTTATTTTTCACTCAAAGACCTTGTACAAGCTTTTGTAGGCGATAAAAAGAAATTTAGTCATCCAGTGATGTTTTTACTAAATCCCGACAGTGGGGTACGTAAAATAGGATTTATTACCCAAGCCGATGCTAGTTTTTTAGCTATTGAGGGCTATGTATTGGTGTATTGCCCACATTCGTATGCCTTCTCGGGCGAGGTGTTGGTTGTGCCCAAAGCCCACATCACGCCGCTCAATATTCCTTCGTCTGATGTAATGAAAATGATTATTTCAGGGGGTATTTCTTTGACCCAAGATGCCGAGAGCGATAAAAAATAAGCCCCTGCACACAATATTAAACCACATCTCAACTATTCTTATTTTGAACAAAAACAATTGCTATGGAAAATCAAACTTTCAATTATTGGTTGTTAATACCTATTGCCTTGGTTTTATTGGCACTCAGAGACATCCTTCAACGACGACACACCATTCAGCACAACTTTCCTGTTGTGGGGCATATTCGGTATCTGCTCGAAAAAATTGGGCCTGAGTTGCGGCAGTATATTGTTGCCAACAACCGAGAAGAATTGCCTTTCAACCGTGGCGAAAGGGCTTGGATTTATGCTTCTTCCAAAAAAGAAAACAACCTACAGGGCTTCGGTTCTGACCAAGATTTTTCGTCGGTAGGCTACATTTTTATCAAACACGCCATGTTGGGCTACAAATTACCAGCGGCACACCCCAATCTCAAAGACCCCAGTGCTGTGCCTTGTGCCAAAACCATCGGCGAGTATCACCAACGCAAACGGCCTTACAAGCCTTATTCGATAGTAAATATTTCGGGCATGAGCTACGGTTCGCTTTCGGCAAAAGCCATTGAATCGCTGAATGTAGGGGCAAAAAAATTTGGTTGCTATCACAACACAGGCGAAGGGTCGTTGTCGCCCTACCACCAATTAGGGGCAGATGTGGTACTCAATATTGGTACAGCGTATTTTGGTGTAAGAGATGACGAAGGCAATTTTTCGATTGATAAATTGGTGAAAATGAGCCAAGATAATCCCTGTTTGCGTGCCATCGAACTCAAACTTTCGCAAGGAGCAAAACCGGGCAAAGGAGGCGTGTTGCCTGCTTCAAAAATCACCCCAGAAATTGCTGCTATCAGGCATATTCCTCAAGGCAAAGATGTGATTTCTCCAGCTTTTCACTCGGCTTTTTCTACCATTCCCGAAATGGTAGAATTTATTGAACTAATGGCTGAAAAGACAGGCTTACCTGTGGGTATCAAGTCGGCGGTAGGTAAAACTGAGCTGTGGGAAGAATTAGCGAAGTACATGGTCAAAACGGGCAAAGGACCCGATTTTATCACCATCGACGGCGGCGAAGGCGGTACTGGTGCTGCTCCTCATGCTTTTGCCGACCACGTGTCGTTGCCTTTCAATTTTGCTTTTTCAAAAGTATATAAAATCTTTCAACGCTACGATTTGGCCGATAAAATTGTTTTCATTGGCTCGGGTAAATTGGGCTTCCCTGATAAAGCACTCATGGCATTTGCGATGGGCTGCGACTTGATAAATGTAGCCAGAGAAGCCATGATGTCTATTGGTTGTATTCAGGCACAAGTATGCCATACCAATCGTTGTCCGACGGGTATTGCTACGTCTAGCCAATGGCTTCAAGCAGGCGTTGACCCTACCCTCAAAAGCGAGCGTTTTTATAATTATGTAAAAACATTGAATAAAGAAATCCTAGAAATTACCCATGCTTGTGGCTACGAACATCCTGCCCAAATGACCATGAAAGATGTAGATATGGCGATGGGCGACAATAACAAAACGCAATCGCTGGCAACGACGTTTGGTTATGACAAAACGCCTGTGCCTTTTGAGCATGTGTCAACGCTTTTGCAAAGTCGTCATTTGGGTGGAGGGAAGGCTGTTTCTTAACCTAAGATAAGAAGGATAGAATTTTGTTGATTGCTTTTGGTGTATTACGATTTTCAGTAAATTTTCTTATATTTTTGTACCATATTGCCCCTGAGTACTTAGCCACGATTTATTGCTTAATCAATCGTAACACAGCACTATATGCACAAACTTATTGAAGACGTAGTTTTACAGTTTGTCCCTGATTTTTCACGAGAAGAATTAGATGTCATCAAAACAAAATTCTATCCTAAATCTTTGCAAAAAAACGAACATTTAGTTAATGTCGGAGAAATCGCCTCAGAAGTAGTTTTTATTAAAAAAGGATTAATGCGTAACTATGTGCCACTAGCCAAAGGACAAGTGACCAATTACTTTGCAGAAGAACGAACCTTCAATACCTCTGCTACGAGTTTTTTTACGCAAATGCCTTCTTATGAAGCAATTCAGGCGATAGAACCTTGCGAAATGTTTGCGATTAAGCACGACGATTTACAAGAATTATACCAAACATACCACAACTGGGAACGCTTTGGGCGTTTATTTATTGAAGCACTGCTGGTCGAGCAAGACCTTCGCATTCGTTGGTACGTAGAGCTTTCGGCCAAAGAACGCTATGCGGCTTTTGTCAAAACGTACCCGCATTTGATTCAGCGTGTACAGCAATACCACATCGCTTCATTCTTAGGTATCACCCCCGAATCACTAAGCCGTTTACGCTCTCGAAGTTAGCTTTTTTGTTTACGCAGTAGCTTTTCAAGTACTGCGTAAACAAAAATGTATGGTTATATCAAATCATCAATCCGAAAATTTTTCATCTTTAAGTAATCATACAAAATAATATTTAATCAAAACCAAGTGTAAAACCCTAAAAACAACACCTTACCCCCAAAAATCCGCATTCACAATTCAGTACTCATACTCACTTGCTCAATTCAGTATTGTAAACTACTTTGCCTTCTTCGTTGATTACTTGTACAAAAAGCTTGTCGGGCGTTGCCGAAAATACCATAAATCCGTAGTCGGAAAGGGCCAATTTACTGATGGGCAACGTACCAATGGCTGTTTTTTCAGAGGCTGCTCCCGAAACGAAATAATGTGTTTTTCCTTCGGGTTTCAAATGTTGTAAATCGTGGTCGTGTCCGCACAAATAGGCATCTACTTGGTATTTATCCAAAACCGATTTCAAAGAATTACGCACGGCACGAGTGTCATAACTTTCTCTTCTTGTTTCGGTAGCGGTATAAAGCGGATGATGCCCCACTACAATTTTCCATTTAAT
>JACCDR010613321.1_pt1 | contig 16810 bp, 24 predicted proteins | sample 7446431 | NCBI WGS metagenome assembly JACCDR01 (sample SAMN15323443, study PRJNA562643) | freshwater metagenome | isolation source: river surface water | place: USA:Blue River Watershed | collected 2017-08-17 | reverse complement strand
TGTGTACCTTTAGAGGCCCGCGTTTCAATTTTTTAGCCCCTTGGAGTCCCCCTTGCCAATCCGCTAGTTACCCTTAAACATGGCCCTACCGTGGATATTTGTGGTATTTATAGTGCTTATGATGCTTTATAATGAGTATAATAAGGCCCCATTATCATGCATTATATATGATGGCCCAGGCCTGCAGCTTGCAGTCTGGACCTCCAATGAGGATTAATATGATGATTAGTATCGTGCATAGGGCGGTTATTATGGGCTTGTTGTGGGGGATGGGTGGCTTGTGAGGGGTATATCTTGGTGAGTAGAGGCTGCTTATCATTCGCCTGTAAATGCCCCTTGCTATATAATGAATGCCCTTTACTGTGTGATGGACTGGCCCTTGCTACGGGGGGATTACCTTGTGCATACATGAGCTGCGTATAGTGCAGTATATATACAGCGGGGTATTTATATTCTCATAGAGGAGGATAGGAAGTTATTACTATGAGTCACAAAAAACAGTCCCACGTCGCATCGGTGTGGTACCTCTAGGTGGACATGGCGATGAATCGTTCGCGTGCTGCAAACATTATATCCGCTACTTCAGCCGACATGAGGAGGTCATGAGCTGCATCGCGCGATAGAGGTTGCACCATGCATTCCATGGTTGTGCATAACTCGGTGTCGAAGACCATTTGCGCGTAGTATGACGGAGTATCATAGTATGAGTCAATAAGTTTATATATATTTGAATCAGTGGAGTGGCCGCACGTGACTATACCTCGGCACTGATGGTCTTCAGTTAGGCACCATGTTCCTGGCGATTCACGCAGTATATAGATGTATACAGTATAAGGGGCAGCACTTAAGCATAATATCATGTAATGCTGTAAATGTGACCGCATGAGTACATTTTTACCCCCCTTGAGAACCTTCGTGATCCCTGCATGATAGACATAATGCAGCTTGGGCCACTCATAGGTAGTTTCATAAATATTGACGGCCGAGTTACTATCGGATACTAATCGCGTACTACGCGGATCAGTGATTCCCAGTAGGTGATCCATGCGGGTGCACATACGCGTGCTTAATTGCTTCATAGCGAGCACTTCTGCGGGCCTTAACTTGACGCATATTAACGCAATAATATCACTCGGTAGCAAGCTCATAATGTGTTGTGTAGGGTTCATTACGCATGTATATATACACTAAAGTACAGAGAGATTCAACTTTAAGGGCCCACAAAACGTAAATAGTGGCACCCCTTGGTCACATGAGTCATGGAAGTATGTATGGGGGGGGGCTCAGTTTTGCGCTAGTATATCGCTAACTGAACACGAAAGTAAGGTGCTTTCGACCCTATCCATGCGTGATGAGCTGGTAGACTCTGGTCTATTCGTGTGGACGAGCCCCTGTACTATACTAGTCAAGTTATATCGCATACCCAGTAATATGCTCAATCCTGGTGTATAGGTGCTTCCCACGTACTTACTATAATCAATCATAATGTCGATAATGGGCATATATGTCCCCGCATCGAGAACATTCAATAGGCCTGAACTACTCGTAATGATGTACTTGGCGATGATTGCGCCGGCGTCTGTCTGTTGGGTATAAATGTAGAGGCGTGGGGCTCTGGCAGGGGTACGTAAGCGTATTATATTAAATAAGCCACCATCGCACCTCATATACTTCACTCGATAGTAGCACCATACCTTACTGCGCAATATAGATACATTATGTATTGTAGATGTGTAAGTATATGCGAGTTTGGTCCACTGGTAAGTAGCACCATATATAATGATACCACCGCTTGCTATAGTAGTGTGGACAGTGCAACCGGTGTGCTGCACGTCATAATTATTCATCTGGGAACGTGTAGTTCTGTCGATTGCGCAAAGGTTAACCACATCGCTGGGAGATAGCCACTTGCAGACTATAGGGACGATATCGCGGGCAGTAAAGAGGGTCATATATGTGCTTATAACGTCATTAAATTCAATTTTATGGGTGGGGATTCATGGCCCTGATGAGCACTCTGTGGTCGGGAGTGATGGTGAAAGATGAGGATCCCGTGTTGAAAGAATTGTGGTATAGGTTGCATCACTATGCACTGTGCGAGCATAGATAACACTAGAATAATAACTGATATCGCGATCGAGCGGCCCGTGTTGTTGATTAATAGGGGCCTGAGGGGGTCATGCAGTGCATTATGGCGCGCATGGGTGGCCACATATACGGGTCAATGCGCACATCATGAATACATGGCCGCCACTATACTTTCACTTCCCTCGCCGAGGACTATTGACCCTCTTGGTATTGCGATATCTCCCGTGTTTACATGGGGCCGAGTCATTATTCCGCGCAAGATGACCGATTGCATCACCAAATACAAGTATATATTGCATCTTCCTCGTGAAGGGGATATTGATACCGATACCGATACCAACACTGCCACTGCCCTCACCACAATACTCTTCACCTATAGTGCGATAATCACCATGCGCTATCACTTCGAGGATGTATCCTACCGATATTACACGTATATATTTACCAAGATTGACCACGCAAGACAGCTTACTATTCGTCAAACGCTATCACTCAGTTCACTGTGCTTTGATATGGCCTCAGTGCTTGCTCTTACCGGTGGTTATAATGTAACTATTACTGCAAAAAGCTCACATCACAGTTATCGCATCAATAACAAGCTCAATATCTGCATGCACGATAGGTGTACATACCCCATATCCATGGTAGAAACCAAGCGATTGGAGTCATTTATGAAGGGGAGTACGCTCGATTTTCATCGCGCAATACCCGTGGCAATACGGGGAGATACACACTTCGAGTGATAAGGGCGTGGTTTATGAGATGGGCGCGATTGATTGACCAAAAAACTAAGAAATTGAAGGAAGTTAGAAGGCAAGTGATTATTACTTGGTTACACTCCTATACTCCGCCGCGCGCGGTACTGTGGTCATCATTTTAATAATATTGGGGCGAGTAATATGCCTTAATGTCTCGTATATACTGTAAGTTTTACGAAGAGTAGTACGAGCATGTTTTATTGGTTTCTTCATGTTTACCTTGTTGTCAATGTATAGGCTCGATGCAAGTAATGAATAGAAGTACTCACATATACCATTGATTTGATAGTGAGAACTCATAGAATATCTGCTACATAACACAAATAGTTGGCACTGTGATGTTATGATGATACTCCTCCGGGCCCGCGTGGGGTCGATCATATATATAAATGCACGGGAGTCATCGTGGAATCGTAAACATATGATCTCATGGCCATTATGAATGAGGCTTCGAGCAATGCATAATAGACAACCTCTATCGTTATCATAAACATAAGCCGCCTCCCTATATACATATCCAATCTCTGGCCAAAGCACCATTCGAACTGTTATATCCACGAAATCCTCTTTACATGTGCGCTCCTGCCATTTATGTGGTAGATTGAGTGCGTCCACGAGACCACAAAGGTGCTTGCACACAGTGCGTAGTCGGCCAATATCAAATGGTCGAAGACCGCGATAGATGTGCGGCATGATATCCTTTGGAAGCTGTAATAACATTACTCAGGGTATGTATATGTACGGCCGAGGGGTTCAACTTTACACCGTGTGACCCCCCACACCACTAAAAAATTGAATCCGCGAGGCCTATTGAGTATTAAAGTGATATGTTGGACGTGATAGGCCTTGGTATGATTGTAGTCATGGCACTCGCCATAGTAGTCATAGTGATATTAACGTGTGCTGTCATATACAACGCAACGTGCAATAGAGAGTCCTCATGTATGGCTCGGTGCTGCAATAGAGTGAGATCAGCATGAGTGCGGCGCAAATAATAGTCGTTTTTTGTGGTATAGTGGAGGGTATGTGTCCAATAAATATATACACTTGAGCCCGTAATCATACACATATGGCCGCATGCGCTGGAGAGATAGGGGCTGTAATATACGACAGAGCGGCACCTGAGACACTATATAATGAGATTATAGACATACGAAATGACATAACGTTGCTTGAGTGGGGGTGGATGGCGGGCCGCTTTGAGGCCTTATATATCACGTCTGCACAGTTTCCAGTCACCATCGGGTTCGAAGAGGGACCGGCGGAGTATGATGACGCGCGCCCAGAGCCCGATATTATTATCGAAAGCTTACCGAAAGAGGACTTCGCGGATACGTCACTGTGGCTGGGAGCAGTGATGCTCGAGCTCAAAGTAAAGCTTACGAGTGAAATGCATAGGATTGATGACAGCGATATACGCGATACTGTAGACCGCACACTGTGGCGGGCATGTCGGTCGACTACGAGTGATTACGCTATCTGTGCGGCCGAAGCACGTTACTGTGGATGGGAAGCCAGCAATGTGCCACGTATTGATATGTGGATGAACGACTGTCTGCGTGATTCCACTGGGGCGGATGGCCCTCGCAAGCCTGTACACGGGGTGAAGAGTGTAAAGACTGCAATATAGAGAGTAAGATACTGTATTCTTGTGTATATAATGCTATCCACTACCGCCACTACTCACTGATCATTTGAGCGAGTACGTTCGTATATAGGCCCCGCAGCGTTGTACGCTACACTGTTTCTCGGTGGGATTATGATAATTACACTTCTTATTCCCACTCTGCACCCTGAAGGTGTGAAACTGGATGCTTTTATGATGGCCCTTATAATTATCTATCTAACCTGTGTGTACGGCATATTCCCCATCATAATGCTTGCGTGCGCCATGGTAAAGGGTATTCATTATATACAGAGTGCATTGGGACAGCAGTATATCCTCCCCTCCCACGGTGACCGCCATGGCACGACACCCAATGTATAAAAAAATAAACTTCGGAGGAGGTTATTCGTCCGACATGCACTTCTCTCTTAAGGCGTGGCGCTCAGCGGATGCGACTGTAATTATATATGAATCTTCTCTGTTGCGCAGTGTATTATAGGCCCATAACGTGACCTTTGCGAGCGCGTTCTTTGATGCCCCACGGCAGGCGAATGACCACACTGCAGGATTGCCAATGGTGCTTACTATATGCATGCGATACACTGCACATGTGTACATTACTGCACGAAAGTATACTAGGCAGTTCACTAAAGTGTGAATTTTTGTAGAGAGTACATGATCGCAGAACCACTCAGCAGTAGATTTGCTGCTCGTTATCCAGGCGAATGCATCATGCCAGGAGACTATATATTCTTTTTTAAGAGGTGGAAGTGCGACGTCAAGTGTTTGGGCCACATCATTACACAGGCATATACGCTGCTTCATGGAGAACATATGATAGAATGTTGGTGACACTGAAGATAAATCCGAGGTCACACTCTCGTTCATTAGGGCCGACATATTAGTGTGCACCATAGCGCATAGTCGTTGTGAAGTGAGCATCAAGGCTGTACTACAGTGCATACCCGCGGCCTTGATAATCATCAGTAGTATGTCGTTATTGCACTGATCCAAGCCAATGATTCTGCTCATATTGGGTGGATATTTATGAGAAAGAGACTAGTGATTCAATTATAAAAAGCATAATTACATATTAAAATAGATCTACAGCGGCTATGAGCAAGCCTTTCATCATAAACTCTGCATTAATACTGCGCAGTGGGTGACATGCAGTACGCATGTGATCATATACTTCGATAGCAGCGATGGCGATCCCATTATCGAAATCTCTACTCGGAGGTGATGCAGTTGAGTAGATACTCAATATATCGCGAGCAATGAGGGCACATGCACGAATGCGGTGTATATTAATGCTGGGAGATGTGGTCCACCTGCGAACTACTCGTGTAAACGCGCCACATGCAAGTCTGCAAGTACAACATAGTGTGCGTGCATCAAGTATATTGAGGCGTTCTGCGATGAGGCGTCGTACCTCGGGCGGCACATGATCTATTAATGAGGAACTTATGAAAGCATCTACTATGGGCTCTCTTAACAGCATACTGTGTATATAAGATCAGAGGGTGAACATTCAATTTTAATCAAAAAAAACAGTGGGTAAGATAGAGTAATGATCGCGATGGTAGGGCATATTCATAGCCCCCCTCACATGTAACGTGATATACGCAATACACGCCCTCGTGAAGTCCTCATGACCTCATTATATAGTACTGGTAAGTATTTTTGTACGAATAACATGGCTTTCCTATCGTGCGCTGATGTGCCCTTACCTTGCACTGCGACGTAGCCACCATCGCGGTAGTGAAATACGACAGTGTGGCCATTGTATACAATGGTGAGTGCACGTATACTTCCCCCATTGTTATAGCATATATTATTGTGTGCGGTAGAAGAATAATATGATGGTACCTGCACGGAGACCGAGACATTTATGAGTGCATTATGATTATGGATAGTGCATTCATAGCTAACTTCGATGTGCTTTATGTGAAACACGATGCATTCTATGGCATGCTTAGGGTTTCTTTTATGTCCATCACTGCGAAAAGAGCGCATTATTAGTGCACTTCTCAGCGAAGTTAATACCCCGGTGATAGCTTTGCATGTGAGTATAAGGCTGTTGTTATGGTGCACATGGTCGACACTATACATGTAAATCTTCAATAGTATCTCTTCACCGCAGGCCTCAAGTACACTAGTTAGCAGTGAAATAGCATTATTTTTGTTACTCGAGTGAGGGCCTGATGCTCCCTCGGCGGCTGAACGTAGTGGTGTTAGGGCACTGGCAAACATCTTGCATGTAAGTATGAGGCCGTTATTATGATGCTTATGATCGATACTATACATGTATATCTTCAATAGTACCTCGTTGCCACACCACATCATCACACCTTGCAACGACGGTTCGGGTGTGTTATGTGTGAGTAATGATGGCGCAAATAAATCAGACATTTCATGTAATGAGAGTCCGTGGATTCAATTTTATGGATTGCGCAGAGTCAAAAAGTAATGCTTGCGAGGCTTACTACGTGGGCGCCACAGATGTGTTCGCTAGGAGCTCACGATGTAGAACTGGTACATATTTTTCGATGAATCTGACTATACGTGTCCACTCCGATGTATCGGGTAACTTTATGTTTATAAGGCGGTCTTTATGTTCGTCCGAGGGTCGCCATTGAGCGTTATCATATATAAATTCGACACCCCGAGAATCTAAGTATATCTGTATAGTGCGATGCATGTACATATTAAACGGCAGCCACTTAGCCAACCATTGTGTCCTTCCTATAATCATAAAGCCCACTGGGTTACATATGTGTGTATAGGCGAATACCTTTCTATCGACCTTGACGGCCGAAATTATTTCCCCCAAGTAGGGGTCAATGCGTTGCTGAATTGCATCTCTCACGGCGGCATCTCGCGCCCCCGCTATGGCATGCGCCGCGTGCTTACACGTTAATACTAGTCCATTATTGTGCTTTGAGAGCATATTATATATCACGAAGAGTACCTCTTTCGGTAAGAGTTGTAGTGTCATTGTGATGATATATTTGAGAGTTTGTATTCAATTTTATGTGATGATGAGGGCCTCAGAGTGCGTGAGTGGACCCTGCGTGGAGACAAGAAAGTACTCTATATTATCTATGTTTGGGCATTGGGGATTCCCCGCGATAGCGATTGGGAGGGCTTTGCAGCATGCATGACACCAGTCATATCTGTGAGTAGCGTCGGCCATTGGTCTTTTATTAGTGTTGGAGTTGGGGGTGTGGACATCACGCGCCGCAACAAGGTCTATTCTATGCACTATGCAACCGCTATACAGTGCGACTACTGCGTATGTGTGAATGGTGTCGTATTGTCCTATCCGCCAGGTACGTTTGAGCCCCCATATAGATGGCCTGCACCAACGTGGAGGTGGTTTCACGTACTCCTCCCATGCAACTATATGGCCTTCATTATAATGAATAGTATATACACCTGTAATCCACTCGCCGTGACGTTGCCCTTGGGAGGTCATCAGTCCCAATACTCGCCCGCACTGCACTTTAGTATGGCGCTGTAAGTGCATGTATGTGCGCCTATTGATCAATCCTACAGTGAATATGTATCTGAGCTTATAGCAAAGCAGGTACATGAGCTTGTAACATATACTTTCATCGTCAATCACATTGCGCCTTGAGCTGTCGTCATATACAGTACCTCCATACATTTATATTGATGCTACTATCTTCGCGCATAGTCGGGCGCCCATGCCGTGAGGTCAAAAAAAGAAAGGCACAAGCCAGTTACTCATGGCTACAACCAGTGCATTGGTGATGCAATACTATCAATAAGCAACCGAACACTATCTCTAATGCTAACCTAGCGACTATCAGCATTATTGACCATATGACAACACTAGCTATTGGTACTATCAACCAGTTGACTGGTAATAATGTGTCTAGAGTTTTATAGATATCACTCATGTGCTGTATGAGATAGATGGCCGTAATCACTGGTAATGCTAGGGCTAATAAGAACACGATGATAGTGCACGGGGTATGTACCGCCGCATGACATGCAAATGATAGGTAATCAGTGGGCTTCATTGACGTGAGAAATCGTTTCATTAGATGAATATAATGATAGCTTGTAGATTCAATTTTTTATATACTTATGGTCCTACTTGAGTGTAGTCACGTCGCGAACAGTGGGTCTAACTATGACAGCGGCAATACGTCGCATAGCCCCATCAAAGTACTGACTAGCTATATATACTAGTAATATTATGGCCCCTACAACTGTAAGTTGGCCCGCCCAGTACATGATCGAGTGCTCCATCAAGGCGCGATAGAGCGTCACTACGGCCCGCCGTGTTATGAATAATATCGCACCTATGAGTAAAGTGGCGGCTGTTATGAGCAACACGGGGGTCGTTATGATGTAATATACTACCATAGCTAGTGGGCTGAGGCGGATACGACCGCAATGATTATTGGGCATGTAATGGGATGGGTAGTGTACTCAGCACATATATTTCTATATAATGCGCTCTAGTACAACTGCAACGATGTAACTCAGTATCACACCGCACATTAGTAGGGCCGCATGGTGGGCAACGATATCATTGCAGAGTGCCGCCCATATATCTTTTGCGTGCATTATTACTGATACGGTCGATAGTAATGCCATAAACATAAGTATAGCCAGTGCACGTGAGGTTATTAATATACGACCCAAGTGCACATCAGTAGCTGCATGAGTGTTGTCAATTACGAGCCGAATATCCACCTTCAAGTGCGGTTCGTGTTGCATGATGGTGGGTATGGGGTATATGTATATATGACTCAGCCGAGTCATGCATTTAAATGTGGACCCATGTGAGCCCATTCATAGCTCAAACACTGTGAGCTCATAACACAGCACGTTGCTCGATAGATACTTGTAGGGCAAATAACAGTACCCATGATCACACCATGTGGGGCCCCATGAGTTTTGTACTTCAAACCGCTTAATTACGTCATTGTACCCTATAATACACACCTCATGCCCGCCAAGTAGGCGCTCGGAGGCAGTATCGGGGAGCGCGACAAGGCCACTCTTTGGGGTATTTTCGAACGATTCATACACTCCTATGGCTGCGAGCACTGGCACACCGGCTGCGAGGAAGTTTTTTATACTTTTATATGAGATCTGAGAGTATCGTTTGATGGTGTGTCGGGCGGCATCTTGCGCACACTGAGGTGGTGGTTCGATGTTGTATCGTGCCACATCATAGGGCCATAAGTGCTCGGAGCATACCCCATGTGAGTGCACATATCTCTCGGCATCGATGACATCGGCCCCTGTGTCGGCAAGGTTATGTGTATTGTGGGACGGATCCTCCATCAGTCGCTCATAGAAATACACCCATAAGCGAGAGGGGATGAATGTCTTATCTTGCTCAAGTATCCTGTACGCAGCGCAGAAAGCATTCGCTGTACATGAGCCAATGGGACCTTGATCATATACTTCTTTAACATATTTACGCAGTGAATGGGCCTTGGGTAAGGGACTTGGGCTTGTTGGCGGAGTAATCCGCGCGTGATGTACTCTGTTATTAGCGCGATTTACAAGCTTATCAATGGGTGTAAACACATGAATTGTAGATGTGTCCATGTGTGAGAGTAGTGTATATATTAGAATGTATAATGATAGGGTGGGCTAAAAAATATGATGGTTAGGAACGATCGTCATCGCTCTCACATGGCCCGACTACTGCACCGCCTATTGTGTCTACTGTGAATCCTTGGGCCCTAAACTTATCGATTATATTCGCATCTATCATGAACCTCTGTGACGCATACTCACGCCGCGCAATGGGATTATAGATGTAGTATGTATATACTATTACTCCACGATTATTGATATCAGAGTACTTCTTGATTAAGCTTGAAGGGTACGGTGCAATGAGCTTCGAGCCGTCATACATAACCTTATAGAATTGCATAGCGCATTGGTTCATATATTCGTCATTACCTGGGTCAGTTATGATAATATCGTAGGTTTCCGCGGATGTTTTTAGTATCCTAGATATGCATCCATGCGTGAGGGAACTACTATAATCCTGGCTTATAATACAATCCCCAAATACTCTACATCCCGTTGTCAACATTAAATTTGTCGTAAATGCGTGCATTGGATGGGTGACTGGGTCACTTGGTGGTTTTTCATGGAAGCATAATGCATTCCTATGTTTCACTCCCACGTCAAATACAATCGCGCATTCCTTGCTGTACTCGGTGTCGTAAAGACAATCAAGCAAGAACATGCCGCATATCTTGCCCCCATAGTTGAATACAGTGCGGGCATATTGGTCTTTGATGCGCGCCCCGATAACACGACCTATGATGCGAAGTTCAGGGTCTGCGGCATGATAGAGGGTCCTGCAAACCATCGAGAACTGTATACGGTGGATTGGGGCTAGCATGCGGTATATATAGGCCAGCACATCCCCTAGCGTATCCAATGTGTTGTGTGAGAGCTCCATGTGTACGTTAAAGGCACTGGTAAATCAATTTTTATGGGTTACAGAGAGACACAAAAGTAAAGTGCAGACCAGCAATATCAATATGCACGTCTAGGCGTTCTCATAGGAGAACCCATAGACTGCGTAGTCACTCGCGGCTCTACGAATGGGAGCCACACCGGTGTCACGCATATGCGGATTGCCATGCTCGTCTACATCCTGATAGTAATATAGAGTTCGTGGTGCATTGGGTGCAATATCAATGCTCTTTTGTTTGATGAGAAGGTTGGGTTCTGCGGCTATGAGTCCTTCCTCAACGTAGACAACCTTTAAGAAGGGTAAATCATGCAGTTCTATATAGGAATCTATACCCGGCTCGGTAGTAATGATATCGCATTCAACGCCCTCGATCTTTATGCGTCGGATAGTGAAGAGTATTTTCGCATCGGATGTAAGATGGAAACGCCTGTTATACGAGGCGACTGATGTATTGTTACCGTTAATTTTCAGATTGCTAACGAAAGCACCGAACCCTAGTAAAGGCTGCGGAGTGGCAGAAGAGTCGTATTTTACGCATGGTGCCTTCCCCGTATTGATCAAGATGGAGACGTATTGGGCTCCTACATCGAATACTATGTGCGCCACTCCGCCAGTCTCAACCCCATATAAACAGTCAAGTAAGAAATCTCCGCCGATAGATGCTCCATGCTTTATAGACTCCCATAAGCACTGATACCTGAGGCGTGTCTTTATTATACGCCCTACGATGCGAAGGTCAGGGTCTGCGGCATGATAGAGGGTCTTGCAAACCATCGAGAACTGTATACGGTGGATTGGGGCTAGCATGCGGTATATATAGGCTAGTACATCATTATTCTTTATTTTATCCAACGTAGTCATGGTAATGTGTAATTCAAGGGCACATGATTTCAATTTTGACCGCTATGACCCATAAAAATAAGAGACACAAGGTTCATGCGGTGTAATACGGCGAGTCGGGCGATACCGTGATAGTGAACCCTCGGCTCCTGCATATTTTAATTACTTCTATAATTAATCGAGGATCACGCTCGGTGGTCGACATCGCGCGCCCAAATGAATCAACAACACTCATGTATTCATGCAGTAAGCCACCGCAGATATCCAAATGCTTCTTGATGATACTCATCGGGTGCAATACAGTGAGATTCTTGCCATCATAGACTATCTTATTGAAGGGTAACGTGCACATGTTGGTGATATTATGTACACCCGGGTCCGTAGTACCGACATCTATATGTATACCGTCAATATACAATGCGCGTATAGTAAAGTCTGGATACATTCCACTGCTGCATGTGTACACGAAACCTTCCCCACCGCATGATGTATTCTGTAGTTTAGCGAAGTATGCATTAAATTGGTTCTTTTTATCAGTGTATGGTGGTGGTGCAAGTGTGTTGAATCCTGATCGATAATCGGCGCCAATGTCGAATACAACATCAATAACATTGGAATGGGTAGTGTCATGAAGGCAGTCAAGTAGGAACTCGCCCGCTATATATGCGCCATGATCAAGCATATCTATCACACATTTATGAGGCACTCGGGCACGTATGATAGCGTTCATATCGCGCATGTCTATGGATGCCGCGTTGTACCACAGGCGACTGACCCTGGCGAACTGCACGCGGTAGATGGGCGGCAAGAGGTCATAGATGAGGCGTAATGGATCAATGATGAGCAAATGTGTCATTGTCGTAGGACGCGCTTATAATACACACGCGAAGTGAATATATATGCATCATGAGTGGCGCCAATTCAATTTTAATATCACAAAAAATAAGCTCCATTTATACGGCGGTAGCAAGCTCGGTCCTATCTATTGCGAAGCCTCTGTCTACATAACTCTGCAATTCCTTGTTGATCGAGAGTGTATTTATATCCTCACGACACTCAATGTCTGCCCCGCTGTCATCTACTGAAGTGAGTATCAAGTTACCTACGTCCTTAACTGATGATTCCCTGCGTATAATACTCATAATATCACTGATAATGAATGTTGTTCCGGTATATAGGATCTTACTAAACTCAACAAAGCAGGCATTCATGTAGTTGTGTGCCCCAGGAGCAGTGATGATTAATTTTACCCCAATGGCATTGGGTATATATATACGTCTATAGTTAAAGGAAGGGATTCGCAATTCCACACTACGTACTTTACATGTGGTAGTCTGTGTAGTCCATGTATTGTGCTTTTGGAGCACATGAATACCATTTACAAACCTGTTGAATGAGCGTAAAGCATCGTTATGTTGCTCTTCTTTTAATATTTTATCGGGCCTCGGCAGGAGTAGATATGAGTGATGCATAACACCGATACCGAACACGAGATTAATAAATTTAGTATAACTAGTGCCGTAAAGGCAGTCAAGTAAGAAATTGCCCGCAATATAGCCTCCACAAGTGAATACTTCATTAATGTATGGGTGCGGTAGTCGGGCCCGTATGATAGCGTTCATATCGCGCATGTCCATGGGTGCCGCGCTGTACCACAAGCGACTGACCCTAGCGAACTGCACGCGGTAGATGGGCGGCAAGAGGTCGTAGATGAGGCGTAAGATGTCAATAGTAATTATATCCACTGATGTGTTCATGTAGTGCGTAATGATATATTAGAGTCAATTAATTTCAATTTTAACGAGTTTTTTTACAAAAAACAAAGCTGTTCGCATGAACAGGTCACTTCGAACTAATCGATTGGCGGAGGGATGATACCTGCTTCGGGCCGCATGCCTCACACATAGCAGGCCCTGGACTACCATATCTAATGACCCCACCTATACATCTGTGGAACACTAGTCCGCATTCTTTACAGCATTGACTGCCCCCATCCATCAATATGGTGAACCTTACACTACGACACCAAGGGTGGGCTGGATGTGTATCTATTGTGTTATAGGTGAGGGAAGTACTCATGTATGTACTTTTGTGGGCCCAAAGTTTCATTTTTTTAGAAAAAATGAAGTCCAACACACAAAGGGCATCATATGGTGCGAATTAAGCGGACTGCGGTCAATATAGGGGACCATGAGTCTGTAACGGATGGGTATGAGTCCATCAAGCATAAGCGCGTAAAGCAACGATGTAATGCTACCACTGCAAAGGGTAGGAGATGTAAACGATGGGAAGGCAAATATACATTGAGTGGAATGTGTTATCATCATGACCACATGCAGACCAACAAAACTGCACCCCGTACTATCATAAAGCCATCATCGAGTATATCAACATCCGATCTCAGTGATGATGCATGTATTAATCATTCATGGGAGGGTATAGACCTCAATCAAGCCGTCAATATGTGATACTTTATGATAAAACTGGCTTATTGTCCTGCGCAATAATGGATTTTTTTTGTTTTCTGTAAAATTGAATCCATTCATCCCAATAGGTACATATACTAGCGCAGTCAATGGATACACAGACAGGCAGCGTATCTATCGGACTGGGCATGAATTTCATGGAGTTGGACCTAACCAAAACGCATAGTAGTAAGTTAACATTCACACTCGCCGTGAATAGTGGCTCACGTCCCCGATGCAGTGGGCGCACAGCTAAAGGTGAGAAATGTATGCAATATCGAGGCCTCAACCCAGCTAATGGTATGTGTTATGTACATGACCCTCTTGACCGCACGAATATGCCTCGAAGGCGACGACGGACCCAAAAAACAGAATCTACTCCCCGCAAGAAGGCCAGACGCACACCTAAAAAACAAGTAATAATGCCGAATATACCTCACGCGGATACATTACTAGACACATCTGCCGCCTCACGTTCTCGTTATTCTCATCATTCTCCTATCAAACCGTATGGTGTACTATATATTGAGTCCCCTGCAGTTGTAAGTAAGCCTCACTGGGGGTGTTATGATATCACACAGGAGACAATAAAACCAACGAAATCCATTATATATGGGGATAGCATTGTGCCTCCTCTTTACCCAGTATGTAATAGAAAAGCACCGAGTAAGTGCGCTATAGGATTCATAACACACGATACTAGTAATCCTCTACCTAGTGACCACTCATACTTATGTACGTGGACTGATGTCCTCCACCAGTAATCTTTTTTGTATGTGTGCGGCGAGAGGTTCGCTTGATGGTAAGATAGGTTCTGCATGTATCACTATAGGCTGCCCTTGCGGTGGATTTACCGTGACATACCCATTCAATGGCGCTATCCTCTTCGACTCCATTATACGTCGTTTGCGCATAGTCTTGGCATGCTTTAACACATGATGCACGCGATATACAGAAATACCAAGGACACCAGCTATCTGTACTGGCGTAACATGTTTCTCCCTTGCGTAGAGTACTGCTTGTAGTTGAGTGTCAGTTAACTCAACTTTATTACGCTCGCTGAGTCTAGTATCAGGTGGGATCCATCCCATGAATATCCTCGTCAATCTAGTGATTTCTACACGTATGGCTGGATGTATACTCGTATCTATTTTGCGGTTTGATTGGGTAAGCCTCTTATATACTATTCTCTCCGGTGAACTACCGCCGGACTCTACTACCGGTGGTCTTAGTGTTGTGGTTGGGCTGGTAAGAGTCTCACATGGCGGTATGGACGAGCCACTTACAAGGGTATCATCGCCACTGCAACACACATCATTAACATACACATCATTACAGGGCGCATCATTATCAAGATAATCATGGCGATGCGACTCATTTTCATCCCCTCCACTGCTATATGTAGGTACCACTGACATACTGTGCACGATAGGTGGAGATGTGTAATGTGTAGCTATAAGGCTCTCATCGTCTAACACATGGATATGCCCTTTATCAGTAGAACACATGTAAGTAACGAGTGTATACATTAATGTGGATACTTGATATAACAAAGCAATTAACTACTGGTGCCACTAATTACTATGTGTTTAACCCGTCGGTGTTGGCGTGGGTCGGGCCGGATATCATCGGGCAGACAACAACTGAAGCTCGCGATATTTACTTGATATCATACCGCATCGCCTCATATAACATACCTGTTCGCTATCATCCGTGGAAGATATGGGACAATGGTTATAAGTTTTTTAAGAATGCGCATGAGGCGGCCACCACCAAGTATAGAAACAGTCTTGGAGGTCCACTTGTTCGCAAACTAGAGTCCGCCCCTATAGTACAACGTTACCCTGAGTATGATTCTACAGGCCTTGCTGTAGCAGTATGGTGTAATGGGTTCACCATAAAGTACAATATAGCCAACCTCTTCCCCGATGAGATGAACCAAGATGCACGCCTGGTGTATTGTGAGGGTATATACACAATCATATATAATGTATTTGAAAGCGGTGGTATTAAGCTCCGGTGCCGCGATTTCACTATAAACAATGGTGTGATATCATTCTCAGGCGAGCGCTATTTGTTCGACCACATCTACCGGCCGGTAGAGAAACACTGTTGTTATGGCTCCAGCAGAAAGGTCATTCAATATGCTATCGGCGATGCGTCTATTGAGACAATAACTGGCGGCACATTACGTAAAACACCCATATCTATTAATTACTTTCAATACTTATATAAGCGATACGGTCGCGAAAACGTTATGGTATCGCTATCCACCCCACTAGCACGATATCGCTCGGGGCATATCGGAGTGGGCCACGTGAAGATACAATACAAACAAGTAAAGGGCGGCACGTTCGACTTCATAGCCGGCATTGATATGTCTGCCATTACACGGCACGGTAAATACATCTACTTTATGTATATTTATGAGTATGATGCACGTGGTACGGTCACTCGTGTATCCCCTATATTTATACCTTCCACCAATGACTGTCACCTGCCATACTTGCTCGTGATGCCCATAGGTTTGACGTGCGTAACCGGTGGTAAGTATCTTATTAGTTAT
>JACCDR010868903.1_pt1 | contig 16811 bp, 30 predicted proteins | sample 7446431 | NCBI WGS metagenome assembly JACCDR01 (sample SAMN15323443, study PRJNA562643) | freshwater metagenome | isolation source: river surface water | place: USA:Blue River Watershed | collected 2017-08-17 | reverse complement strand
TGCCGGCAACGCCCGACGATCTGCGCGGCCTCGCGTATGACGCGGAACGCTGGCAGCGCAATGACCTGGCCGGCGCGTGCGAACTGGAAGCCCGCATTTGCGCGGCGCTGCTGTCGCATCAGGGATGGGAATACGTTGCGCCTGTGCCGTATGCGCCGGCTGTCAAGGAAGGCCGCAAGATCGTGCAGAAGGCGCGCGAGGCAGTCGGGCCGCGCATCCGCCGCGCCTATTCCGAACCGGGAGACGGTCGCGGATATGGCGGCATGTCGGGCAGCGATGAAGCCCGCCCGCCGCAAGTCCTGCGCGACATTGCGCAAGCGTGGGGCCTGATGCATGGGCGCGTGCTGCTGCATCTGTCGGACATTAGCGCGGATGGCTTGCCCGCTGCGCATGTCGGCGGTGGCGAGACGATGGTTGCGGAGGGTAAGGCGCATGGCGGCGCGACCGTCATGGCAACGCTGGTCGCGGCAATCTTGCGATGCGAGGCGATGGCGCGCGAGGTGACGCCATGACCCGACGCGATCCCGCGCAGCGCGTGCCGCTTTGGTTTGCGCTGCTTGTCATGGTGCTGATGTCGCCGCTCGCTGCCATCGGCTTGGCGCATGTGCTGGCGAGGGTTGCGCCGTGAGCGCCGTGCAGGCCGTGCGCCAGGCAGCCGGCGAGCGCCGCGATGATGATGGAGAGCAACGATGAGTGACGTGGACACGAGCCGCGAGGCGGTGGAGCGGCTGGCGGGCGATGTTGATGACTATGCGGCTGATTGCCGCCGCAATGTCGAAACGCATATGGACCTCAATCACCCCAATTCTGCGAAGGCATTTGCGAAAATGGCAGCGCACCATGAGCGCACCGCCGCCACCCTGCGCGCCCTGCTTGCCGAGCGCGAGGCGCTGACGGCGCGCGTTGCCGAACTGTCCACGTCATGCGGGCATTGCGGCAACCTCGAAACCGCATGGGAGGAGCGCGACGCGGCGCGGGCCGAGGTGGCGCGGCTGCGAGAAAGCTTAGAGTTCGTCGAAGGATACGCGGAAGGTTTGATTGAAACTGGTCGCGATACTGTAGCAGGCAAAACCCTACTTGAAGAAGCCCGCGCCGCGCTCGCGGAGCCGACGCCATGACGCGCGCGGAACTGGTCGAGGCGATGGCCATAAACGCGCTGCACCGCCAAGGCTTCGGCTACTACACGGACCCGATGGAAGGCGGGCAGAACGCCTATGACCTGTCGTGCGAGGCTCGCGAGGAAGCCGAAGCGCACCTCGCCGCCATCGAGGCAGCCGGCTTCGCGGTGGTGCCGAGGGAGGCGACGCCAGACATGAACGCAGCGCACATGATGAGCGTATGCGCGCACGGTAAACGCGAAGCCCATTTGCATTGGCGCGCCATGATCGCCGCGAGCCCGGTGGAGGCGCGCGATGAGTGACGCGGAACGGATCGCCGCGCGGCTCAGCCCGGCGCAGCGGAAGGCGTTGCTTGCAATGGAACAGGATCACCGATGGCAGGTAGCGCCGAAGGGCGCCCGATGGGCCATGTCGTTTTCATTGCTGATGGACACTGACGAGCGATGGTGGCGCTTTACTTATCTCGGCTTGGCCGTCCGCGCGGTGCTGGCACGGGAGGCGCGCGATGAGTGACCTTCTGTGGCCGATCCTGACGCTCGGCGCCTACTGCTTCGGCGTGACCACCGGCGTTGCGTGGGCAGCCGCGTGGAGGCCCGGCAAGGTCGAAATCCGGGTTGAGGTGGCGCGCGATGACTAGGGAAATTCTAGTCGCCGTGCTGCTTGTGGCGCTTGTCGTCGTGTCCGCTCTAGCCGCGAGGATGCAAGAGCGCGTCCGGTGCGCCCGGCTGTGCCGGCTAGAGGCTGAGAAGCAGATCCATTCGGCCAAGGAAACGGAGTCGCCGTTGCTCGTGGGGCTATCTTTGTCCAGCGCGTCAACGGCTCTTGACTTGGCCCAGAGCATTTTGGGGAGCAAGCGCGATGAGTGACGCGACCGAAACCGTGCCCGCATGGTCTGTGCCGCTCGCCAATGGCGGCAAGGTTACGCTTGTGCATCACAAAGATCGCCGCATGGCCATCCTAGAGTTTCAGCGCGACGGCAAAACCACGACCATCGGCCTAAGCGAGATGGCTTTGGGCGCCGTTGTGCAGTTGGCCGTCAGTCGCGTCGGGGTGCCTGTGCTTGTCGATTGGGAGGCCGCGCGCGATGACTAGCCCCGCCCGCTGCCAGCCCGTGATGGTTGAAGGCCGCGTGATCGGCCGGACGGTGCGATACAACGATTACGAGGTCCACGCCGTTCTGGCCTGCCCGGATCGGCCGTGGGATCGGCACCTTGGCGTTTACCGGGACCGCCGCAAGGCAGAAGCCGCAGTAAAGGGAGCCGCGCAATGACCGCGCCCGCCCGCTGGCCGCGCGAGGAACAGGCCGCCATCGCCAAGCACGGCGACCCCCTGCCCGAATACCTGCGCGGCGTGATCGGCAAATCGGTGCAGCTTCGCGTGCCGATGCGCGACGCCGTGGATCTACGCAGAACCGCCGAGGTGCTGCGCGCCTTCGCTAACCGCATGGAAGTGCTGTCTCATTCCAAGCTGCCCTCCTCCACCATCATGATGACGGTTTACGTCGAAGGCAGGCACGCACAAGCGCGCTTGAACTCGCGGCCGAAATCGGGCTAAGAATATCTGCGGTTCTTCAATAGGTTATTGTTCTGGAAGAACTACTACATGTAGAGCAGACAAGTGTTCTTTCCCGTTTATTCCCTATGCGACAACCTCTCTTTGTTCCTCGCGTTACCCACAAGCCTTTGATTTGATTGCATAGGCTTGGCGCGGTTATCCCCGCAATCCCCGCACCATAGACAACCGATCTACATCTAGCGCTGCTCCGGCATTGCGTCCTAACGCCGGCAAGATTCGTGCCATAGGAGGCGCGGCCTAGGCGGTGGTTTGCTGGGCGCTCATGGTGTCAGTGCCTCCCGCGCCCGGATCGCTTCGCGCCACGCCTCATCGGCAGCCAGCAATGCCTCCTCCCAGGCTTCGAGAGGCGTCCAGCTTTCAGCGCCTTCCGGCACCTTCACATGGACGCTAAGGCTGGCGCACGCTTCGCGTTCGGCATCCACCAGGTCTCGTATTTCCTCGATGATCCGGCTGGCTGTGGCATCCATCGGCAAGCCTAGATGTTCGGTCACGCGCCCCACGCGGTTCATATACTCGATGCGCTCAAGGTCGCATTCCGAGCCTTCACCCGGCAGCAGGCATTGCCTAATGTAGCGCCACCGCTCCGCGCACTCCCAGGCCGTCATCAGCGTGCCGTCGCTCAACTCCCATCGGTCAATGTTTGACCACCAAAGGCGCGGCGTGGGCTGGGAAACACCATGCCGAACCTGCAACCAGTGCCAGCCATCCCGCTTCGGTTCGACAGGACGCCCATCCCAAGGCGTCGGTTGTTGGATCGGGTCAGATGGCATTGCGAGGGTTCCCTATGGCCCAAACGCGGGCATCCGTTTCGTATTTCGGGCGCCAATGGCGCAGGGTCGCCGCCGCTGATCGGAGCGACCGAAACCGAGCCAGGACGCGCCCGGAGTAGGCTTCCACGATGCCTGCCTCGCCGTCATCCGGGTCGAGAAGCACCGCCTCGACCTTCACGCGGATGGTGGTTTCGTTCGGGCTATCGGGCATTGGCAGCCTCCCACGCGGCTATCTGCTGATCGAGGACCGCACGGACCTTGGCCAGATCATCGCCGCTGACGATGACGCTGCAATCATCGTTGTATCTGAAGCTGACCCCGAAGCGGCCCAGCGCCTCCACCGTCAGCGCCTCGGCATCGCCGGCCATGAAGCACGGCAGGACCACCTTCGCGGCCGTGGTTGCCGGAACGGGGTCAGACATTGGCAGGCTCCCGCAGCGGCGCCCACTGGACCGGGTAGATTTCCCGCCGCGTCCCCTTGATCGCCCAACCAGACCGATTGAACCGCACCCGCTCCGCGATTGCTTCGGTGCATTCGAGGTTGCGCACCCACGCGCATTGCACGGCGTTCGGCATCGTCTCGGCTGGCTGCCAGCCCGTCGTCTTGGACTGGTCGTCAGCCATTGGCAGGCTCCCACACCTTGATGCCGGCGGCAGTCGCCCGGCGGATCATGTCGGCTGTCCCGATCCCGCCAGGGAACGCGACCACGCCATCCGGCTTGCCTTCCACCAGCATGCGCTGGTTGCGGATAGGCCCGGCTGCCCGGCCATCACGTTGCCAGTCGGCAGGGAACGCATGCGTGAACACGCCCCGCGAAGCCGCCCAATCGCCGGCCAGGGTGTCGGCGCCACGCGCGGCGCCGTGAATGAGCAAGGCAACGCCTCGCTCACGCGCAAGGCGATCCAGCGCGGCGAACACGGCGGCGCGGTCGGTGAAATCCCGCCCACCGCAGACCAGCACGCGCATCCCGGTCGATTGTTGGGCGTCATTCGGCATCTGGCAGGATCTCCATAACCGGATGCGTCCGCTCGAAAGCCGCATCCATGAATGCCTTAGCCTCGGCCCAAGTATAGCCCAGAGGCGGATCGAGGCGCAGGCAGCCGCGCGTTTCGCATGCCTCGCCCTGCGCGCAGACGCCGCCAGCCGGGCAATCTGTGGTTTGGTTCTGGCTATCGGGCATTGTCAGCTTCCTTTTCCAGCCACATCGCGACTTGATACAGGCTGCCGGCGTTTTGGCGCCAAGCCACCGCCGACGCGGGCAGGTTTTTCATCCACTCATCGGACTGCGCCCGCAGCACGTTGGCAGCGCGCCGAAGGTCATCGGCAGGCGGGGTGGTTTGCTGACCACCCGCAAGGATTCCTTGCGCGTGGTCGGTCGGTTGTTGGTTGGAATCGGGCGGCAGGATCGGCCTGCCTTCACTGTCCTTCGGCCACTCGACATCGCGTGCGCTCGGGTGCCCATCGGCCGACCAGACATCGTAGGCGCAAAACTCATCGTCGAACTCGATGACGATGACGGGTTCTCCAACCCAGTTTTCGCCCATCGGGGCGACATAGCGACGCATCGCCTCTTCAACCGAGACGTCAAGGTAGCAGTATCGGCTGCTCAGGAAGCCGATCACGACCAGGGTGTGTTTCGACGTTGCGCTCATGTGCCACTCCCTGTCTCTCTGCGCTTCGCTGACACACGGCGCGCAGGTTTTTGGAGCCGGTTTCTGGACGCCAGCAGCCTCGACACCGCCAAGCGGATCAGGTCGGCCGGAACCTCCCCCTCTCGGCATGCAGCGCGCAAGCGGCCCAGGGTTCCCGCCGGAAAGCGGGCGATGGTGCGGTCTGGATAAAGCGGAGGTCGTCCCATGCCGGCACGGTAAGCGGTATCGGTTATCGAATCAAGCGTTGACTGAATAAGCGGTATCGCTTATTGAGTGGGTTCCAAACCCCGCCCAGGAGCCGCCCATGAACTACTGCATTAAAAAGGTTGGCATCGGCTCCGGGAAGTGGGCATGGCGCGTGACCAAAGGTCGCGGCTTGAACGTCCGCGTGGTCGGCCACTATGAAAGCCGCACCGAAGCAGAGGCGGCGGTCGCACACCTGACCATCGTCGCCGTCGCCAAGCTGTCCACCTAAGCCCGGCTTATGGATACCGCGCCCGATCTAGCTCGTGGTGCGGCGGGTCCACAAAGCTGCGCCAATCCGCGCCATGCACCACCGCAACGCCTTCTGCCTCCGCAGCCCGTCGCATGGCGCTGATAACTGGCGCCATGTCGCGCATGGTCATCTGCGGCACAGGCACATCAGACACCGGGTAGAGGTCCACCGCATGGCCCGTGATGTGCCGGCTGTTCATAGTGCGGCTGGCGCCGATCCGCACAAGCTCGCGCTGGCGCTCGACGCTGCGGACACCTTCGCTCACATAGAACTCGACATCCCGCCGCGCACGCTCCACCACGCGGATTAGGTCAGGATGCACGCCGCGCAGCCGCTCCCGGTCGCGGGCGGTCAGCATGGCGGCGCGCGGGATCTCGACAGCAGGCGTCGCCATCGGCAGCGGCTCAGGCTTGGGCGGATACGGCTCGGGCAGCGGGTCCGGGTTGCGGAATGCGGCGAGGATGCGACGAAGCAGGCTCATGCGCTGCCCTCGCCAAGCAGGTCATCTAGCGTTTCCTCGCACAGTCCGCGCACCGTGGCGCGGCCCGCAAGGATAGGCGCGCGCCCGTCGCCGGTTTCGGTTTCGTAGAGGATCACGCCGCGCTGCATGCCGTCTGCGATGGCTTTGGCAAGCGCCGCCTGCGCGGCTTCCATTACCGGGCTAGGTTCTGCCTGCTCGCCCGGCTTGATGACGCGAAACTGGCTCATGCCGCCCTCCCCGCCTGCACCCGCACGCGAGGCCGGCGCAGCCATGTCAGATACGCCGCCGCCTCGCTCACATCTGCAAAGCACGTCATCCGGCCCGTGGCGGGGTCGCAGATGGCCGCGATGCTCTCGCCCGTATCCTGCCGCTGCCCGTGGCCTAAGAGCGTGGCGTAACTGTCTAGCGCCTTGTAGCCGCGCACGCGCGCCAGCCATGCCACGCGCCCGCTATGCTCGTCTTGTTCCTGTGCCAGCCCGAACGTGTGGCGATGCGCGGCAATGTAGAGGTCGGCATCGTGGCCTGTCAGCTTGGCACGCCGCATCGGCGCGTGCAGCCGGTTCCACATGCTGTTGCCGGGGAAGTCGTGCGCCGCGTGGATCTTCCATTCAGCATCACCGCAAGCCACGCGGAACTTGCACGACCAATCGATCAATGGCGCGCGGCCTTCCTTCGCCATCCACCGCAGCGGCGAACCGGCGCCGCTCCACATGTCATGGTTACCCATCAACAAGAGCATCCAGATAGGCTTGGACAGCATCCACTCGGCAAACCGCCACGCATCCGCATCTGTCGTGCCTTGATGCGCGTAAAGCCGGCTGAGGCGCCCGATCCAGTTGTTAGTCCAGTCGCCCATGCCAATCGCGCTCATGCCCGGCGTGGCCTCGATTAGCGCCAGATGACCGCGCAGCCGCGCAAGGTCGCACCCGTCATCGTCGGCGTGTGGATCACCAACAAAGACGAGCCCAAACGGCGCCACCTCCGGCACCTCAAACCGCATCCATTCGCGCGATGCCGCCGCAGCCCGCTTGCGTTCCGCCGCTGCAATGCGCCGATCTAGCAGCGCCTCGAAAGGCTCTGAGCCGTCCACAAGCTCGGGCGCGATGAACTGCGCGGCGGCAGGCAGCGGCGCATCACGTTCCATAGCCTGCATCCGTGTCTTGCCTTGGTTGGGTGTCAGGCCGAGGCTCTCAGCCGCGACCCACATGGCAGCGCGCCGGCCCGTCCCGACCGGCGCCCCTCGCGGCGCGTGCCCCTCCGCCACCGCGCGCTCATAGGCGGCGCGAAAGGCGTCAACCTCACTCTGCGGCAGCGGCGGGGCTGGCATCAGCGGCGCCCCACTGTCTCGCGGATGATGGTGTTGGCTGCCTGAACCTGCGCCGCTGCGTCAGGCGGCAGCGTGGCGAGAGCTTGCTTGCGGGCGTAGCGCATCCAGACGGCGCCCACGATTGCGAGAATGCCGCCCGCAATTTCGCCCCATAGCGCCACATCGCCGATGCCGCGCGCGGCAAGCGCCGAGCCCCCAGCAAGCAGCGCCATGCGGAACACCTGCATAAACAGGTCCATGTCAGCCTCCATTTTCGTGATGCCGCGCGAGCCCAGCGCGGCGAGGGTGTCAGCCGAGTTTCCGCTTCACAGCGTCAACGAAGATGTCGAGAACGCGCGTGCCGATAGCGCCAGCCGCGCCTGCCGCAGCCGCGACGATCAAGACCGGGTATCCCATGTCCCGAAGCGATGCGTCCCACCACACCGCCATGCCGGCCGCCACAACGCCCAGGACGGCGCCTAGGCCGAAGTCTAGCGCCAGTAGCGGCCACCGCTTGCCGCCGCCTTGCAACGCCACCAGAACGCGCGCAGCGCCGCCCATGCCGCCGGCTACCGCAGCCATGCGGGCCGCTTCGGTGAGATCATCGCCGGGCATTAAACCGCCCTCATCCCCAATAGGATCAGCCGCGCGGATCGGCCGACACCATCCCAGTTACCGGCGCTCCACCCAAGCCGGATTCTGTTCGCCCGCCCAGTCGTGACGCAGTAGGCCGAATTCGTCCACGGCGAAGGGTTGGCGTAGATCGAGGCCGAATTGATGGCGGTCATGCAAGACCGGAACATGGCAACGTGATTGACCGCGCCCGCATCGAGATCGATGGTTCCAGACACCGCGCTATTGGTCGCTGTGAGCGTCGGGGCGAAGAATGCGGAACTTGCCGAGGTCGGCAGACTGCCGGCCGGCGTGCCTGACGTGCCGACGCCCATTTGCGTGTTGACGTAGGAGGCCGCCGAACTGATCCAAGTCGCCCCCCCGTTCTGCGAAAGCTGCATCGCGCCGAAGGCCGAGGTGGTGGATGCGCCGCGGGTGACGAGGATCTGAAATTGCTGGAAAGCGGAATCCAGGGCGAATTCTTCCCACGTTCCAGAGGCCAGCACCCGCACCCCGAGGCGTTCCCACCCCACGCCGAGGGTTTGGCACGCGGCGCCGGCGCTGGTGTCGTCCAGAAGGCCGCGGCTGAAGCTGGTCGTCTCGGCCCGGGTAAAACTGTCCGTGAGCGCCGTGGCGATGTCGTTGAAGTTGCTGTTCATGTCGGTCGGGTCGATGGCCGTGTTCGCCACAAAAGGCGCCTCGGGCAACGTATAATTGTTCGAACCGTCGCGGGGCATGGGTCACTCCTGCATGGCAAAGCCGCGTCGCTTCGGGTAGAAGCGCCGGCTATGGGGACAATCCTGTTTCTGTTTCTGGCGGGCTTCGCCGCCGCCTTGGTCGCGGCCTATCTGGATCAGTCGCGCTAGTCGTTGGCTTCCAGGGACACGCCCACGCCGATGCCGCGCTGGATCTGCCCGGCCCGACCGGCGTTGCGCAGGCGCGTGAGTTCGTCCGTCCGGCGCTGCTCAAGCAGCCTCCGCACCGTCTCGGCATTCTGTGCGGGATCGTCGCTTAGAAGCCGCCGCGCCAGGCTGTCGGCCGTGCTGCTGTTGATGCCTTGGGATCGCCGGTAAAGCATGCCTATACCCTGCCGCGTCGCCTCCAAGGGGCGCCCCATGAGCAGCGCCGCGGCGAGCCCGCCCGGAGGGTCGATCGCCATATCATCCGCGCCGGCCTGTAGCCGCGCGGTCTGAGAGCCGGCCCGCGGGCTTACGGCTTGATCCACCGCCGCCATGTTGGCTTCGCGCTGCATCGCCCCGATGAACTGCGCACGCTGCGCCGGGTCCGTGATGATGTAGCCAAGCCGGCGCTGCATCTCGCGGTCTTCGACCATGCGCCGGGCCACGGCAGGCGCGCCGCGCGGGTCGCGCGCCTGTTGGGTGATGGCGCGCCCGGTGCCGAGGCGCAGGAAGTCTTGGTTCGCCGGCTCCATCCGCGAGACGATGCCCCGCACCACCTCCGGGTCTGTGGTCAAGGCTCGGCGCCCTTGGTCCATAGCGTCGAGCGATTGCGACGGCCCGGCCCATGCGTCGAGAGCGCGGGCGTAGGGCTGAAGCTGGTTGTGGTTGCGGAGATATTCGACATAAGCCGCGCGCTGCCCGTTGAGCGCCCGCACGGCTTCAGTGTTGGGTAGCCGCAGCGTCACCGGGTCGCGGTAGTCTTCCAGCATGTCATCCATGCCGCGCTTGATGGCATCGACCAACCGCATGTTTTGCACCCGGCCGGCAAGCTCCCACCGCCCCCCTTCGCCCCGGGACAAGCCCATGTCTTCGGGGTTGAACAGGTCGCGCGGGTTGCCGCTTCGGAGGAACTCCGCGCGCCCTTCCCGTTCCATGATGGTCACGGCCCGGTTAAGCGCCTCTTGCCCTTCGCGGCTGCTCACCACGGGCTCGATGCGGTCTTGCACGGTGTTGGGCACGCGTCGGCTGAACGCGCGCTCATAGAGCGGCGCCGCGGCCGTGCTGCGTTGCTCGCGGAGCGTCGCCGCCTCGTCCGCAAAGCGCGTGCCGCCGCCACCCCCGAAGCCGTCATCGACGGCCGCGGCGATCCGTTCAGGCCGCGCCATGCGGCGCGTCTGCACGAGACGGTCGGCCGCTTCCATCGCCGCGCCCGGCGTGTTCGCCGCTGCCGCTGCCAAGTTCACGGTGTTCCGGCCGCCGAGGTCTGCCAGCGTCACCGGGCCAGGAGCAGGCAGCGCCGGCCCTTGCTGCGGGCGCGCGATGGTGGCGGGGTCGATGCTGTCGCGTTCGAAGGCGCGGAGGATCTGGCGATCTGCCGCGCGGTCGGGATTGCGAAGCCCGGTAATATCCAAAAGGCGCCCCGCAAGCCCGCTGCCGACAGACACGCCCGCGCCAATGGTGCCCCCTACAGCGCCGCCCAAGGCCCCGCCAGTGACCGCGCCCCCGATGCGACCCTCGATGCCTTCGCCCTCGCCCGCACCCGCCAGCGCCCCGCCTGTGGCGCCTGCGACGGCACCGCGCGACAAGCCCGACCGGCCGAGGCGCGCCAGCGTGCCGGCGCCTTGGGCGGCGGTGCGGAGCGTTCCCACAGCGCGCGCCGGCCCCGCAACGGCACCGGCGACGTTCGACAGGGTGGAGGCGATGGGGTTGTCTTCGCGGAAGGTTGCATCTCGCGCGCGCTCTTGTGCCAGCGCCTCGCCGTAGTCGCCCCACAGGCCGCCGCCGGTGCGGATGCCGGCGGAAATCTCATCCATGAGGCCGAAGGTCGCGCCCTGGGCGAGTTGCCGGCCGAGGCTGTCCACATAGCCGCCCACGCCGCTGTTGGCTTGGCGCGCCTCTACCATGCGCGGATCCGGAGGCGGCGGGGGCGCTGCGCGGAATGCGGCCCACGGGTCGCCCTGCGCCGGCGCGGCGCGGAACGCCGCCCAAGGATCGGAACCGCTCATGGAACAACGCCCTCCGTCCCGTCAGGAAGCAAGATCCGGGTTCCGCTCGGCAGGGCGCGCGCCTGCTCCGGCGTGGTAACGCGCACCGGCTGGTTGCCGAGTGGCGCCCCCTGCCCCGCCGGCTGGCCTGGCGCCGGCGCGCCTTGGATACGGGCGTAATTCCCCGACATGACCTCCTGAAGCCGAGTGCGAGCCGCGGCTTCCCGGGTCGCCACCGCCTCTTGCGCGCGGCGGATCAGCGCCTCGCGCTCGATGCGCGACATGCTGGGCGATGCCTGCATGTCGATGAGGATCTTGCGCTCGCCTTCGGTCGGGTTGCCGCCGAAGATCGCGCGAAGCTGGGACAGCGCCTGTTCGGTCATGATCGAGCCGAATTGCGTGGTGGCCGCCGCGGTCGCGGGGTCCATGCCCGAAACGCCCGCGATCCGCCCGCGCGTCTCGGCTAGAGGGCCGGCGTAGGCTTGCGGCGATAGCGCCAGGGCCGCATCTAGCGCCCGGCGCGCCGAGACGGTTCCTGCCAGACGGTCTTCGGTTTCCTCCCGCAGCGTGATTTCCGCCGGCGTCAGGCGGGTGCGCTCCTCGGCCCGACCTTCGCGGGCAAGGCGTGCGGTAAGCTCGGCCTGCGAAACCTGCCCCTCGCGTGCAAGGCGCGCCTGTTCAGCCAAGAATGCGCGCTGTTGCTCGGCCTGCGCCGCGCGCTCGGCCTGGGCTTGCGCTGCCTGTTGAGCCTGAAAGCCCTGCTGATCCGCCCGGCCCTGTTGCTGCAACATCACGCCGCGGCGGTCGCGAAGCTCTTGGAGATAGGTTTGCGCCATCGGGTTGCCGCGTGCCGCGAGTTGCCCGACGCGCTCGATTTCGAGGTTCAGCGCGTCGAGTTCGGGCGTGCGCTGGGGCTGCGCGACAGGCATGGCGCCGGGCTGCTGCACGGGCTGCGGACGCTGCCCCGGCATGGTGGCACCGACTACGCCATTGTTAATCGCCATGATTTGCTGCGGGTAGTCGGGCGCGTTCGGATCGAGCCCGCGACGCGCGGCGATGCCTTGCACCACGGCCGCGGGCGCTTCCCCACGCGGCGCCGCGGCAGGCAGGGGCGGCAAAGGCTGCTGCCCGATGGTTCCCGGGCGTAGATCGGGCGGCAATGCTGGCGCGAAGGATTGCGGCTCCGGCATCGCCCCACCGGGCTGCGGATTGCGCACCGCCGCGAACTCGGCCGCCTGCGCCTGCCGCTGCTGGTTCACGAAGTTGCTGTAACGCTCGAAAGCCTGCGCCTCCCGCGCCATGTCGCTTTCTTCCGCATCGCGCATCATGCGCCCGCCGACGAAGCCGTTGAGTCCCTGGGTCAGCGCATAGGCCAGCCCGGCGCCGGCGTTGTTGATCGGCGCGGGCGGCGGCGACAGGCGCATAAGCGAAGCCGCAAGCGAGCGCCGGCCGTCCTGTCGCGGGCGCTGCGTGATCTGGCCGAGCAAGGCTTGCTGCATCGGATCGATTGTTGCCATGTTGTGCCCCTGTCGTGAGGAGAAAGCCCATGCGCCTCGGCGCGGTCTTGTTGGTCGTCTTGGTCGCGGGGTGCGCCGATGACGGCAGCACGCCAAATGCCGACGCTGCCCGGCGCATCTGCATCGAGAACGGTAACGCCCTCGGCAGCGAAGGCTTCAACCGATGCTTCGAAGGAACCTACGCCGCGATCATGGGAAGCGGCCGATCCGTTGCCAGCCGCCCCGCCACTGTCTGCAATCGCGTCGGAAACGCCGTGATCTGTAACTAGCGGGCGCGCGGAGCGCCGCCGAAATACATGCCCGCCGCGCCAGCACCCGCCCCCAACAGCCCATAAATGTTGGCGTTGGTCGCCTGCTGCTGCTGCACCTTCTGGTTGTAATTGTTGTAGATCGCGCCCTGAAGGTCCGGGGCATCCACGCCGACTTGGGCAAGCTGCGCCTGCTGCGGCATCTGCGCCGTTCCTGCCAGGCCGAACATTGAGCCCAGTTCATTGATGCGTTGGCCGCGCATCTGGTTCCGAAACGCCGCCGAAGCTCGGCTTTCGCCCAAGCCTGCCTGGACTGCCTGAAGGTTCGCGTCCGTTTGCGAGCGGTTCAGTTCATCCGCCGCGCGGTTGTAAGCCTCACTGCCTGGCGTAAAGCCTTGCGAAAGCAACCGGCTTTCCAGCCCGGCGCGGTCCCGTTCAAACTGCGGCTGAAGCCGGGACATGATGCCCGCCGTAGCCCGGTCCCGCGCATCGGCATCGTCCATCGCCATCGGCGCCTGCAACGCCGAGCGAAACTCGGGCAGGCTATCAAGCGCCACCTGCCCCACGCCGATCTGGCCGCGCTCCTGCTGATCCAGGATCGCACGCTGGTTCGGGCTCAGGTCGTAGGTCGTTTCCCACTGGTCGCGCATCGGATTGACCCGGTTCGCGCTCTCGGCCCACTTGGCGATGTCGAAGTTCGCATCGCCGGCGTTGTCGCGCATGGCTTGCTCGCGCCGCGGCGCCAGCCATTCCTCGCCCATGTCGCGCTGCACCACGGTTCCGAAGGGCGTCGTGGTGATGCCGCGGTTCAGCCGCGCATTCGTCCGCGCCGCGTCGGCGCTCACCTGGCTTTGCGCCTGCGCCACCGCGTAGGGGTTCGGCGCAGCCGGAGATTTCTTGCCCATCAGACAGCCCCCTCGTAGCGGCGGCGGAACTCGGCCGCCATCATGCCGCAAATCACCGAATGAATTCCCGTCGCGTAGTGATGTCGCAGGATGCCTTCCTGTTTTAGCCCTATGCCCTTGTTGAACCGGATGGCGCGCTCATTGGTCGAAGGCGTCGCCGTCCACACCTTGCGCACGCTCCACCACGCCCCGTTGAAGGCGAAGCCGAGGATGGCGCCGACCACCTCACGCGACGCCCAGCGCGGCGTCTCAGCGGCACAGGACAGTTGCACGGTGCCGTGTCCCGGCTGGTAGTCGTGGAACACCACCACGGCCGCCAGAGCGTCCCCGCGCGCCACGCCCACCGCCCAGCACGGCCCGAAGCCATCGGCGCCGACATGCGGAATGCGCGCCGCCGCCCACGCCGCTAGCTCGGCGGTCAGGTCCGGGCCGTGGATAAGGGGCAGGGTCATTGCGGCGCCGCCTCGGCTGTGCCGGCTGCGGCGCCGGGAAGAAGCAGCCCCGCCAAGCCATACTTGCGAAGGATCTCGATCAGCCGATCGTCGAACATGACGTAGTTGCGCGAGCCCTCGCCGGCGGCGCGGCTGCCTTGGTCGAGGTATTGGATGCCGTCGATGCCGGCGTTGCGGAGGTTTTCAGTAATGCGCGCATCTGGTGCGCTGCGCCGCAATTCTTGGTAAATCTCAGCGCCTCGGCCCGCTTCAATAGGCGCCTCGGTGTCGATCCATCGTTGCGCGGCTTCTTGAGTTGGGAACCGTTGCGACCCACGGTTGTAAAGTGTGTCGTAAGTCGCCAGCCATTCAGGGCCGTTGCCTCGGTCGATCATCCGAACCGTTGCATCGCTTCCGCGCGCGCCGGTCCTTTCGAACGTGTTGGTGCCTGCTTCTTGCCAGCCGCCACGCGCCTGAAACCCGATCTGATCCATCGCCTGCCTTACCGCCTGCGGCTGCCGGCTCAACGGCGCATCCCAATCCAGCAGCCGCGATGGGTCGGTGTTCAGGCGCACTTCATACATGTGGCCGCGCGATTGCGTCTCGGCGCCGAGCTTTTCTAGTTCATCCAGTCCGCGTATATAGCTTTCTCGAAATGATGGCGAAATCAAGTTCGCGCGGGCGCGCGCTGCGGCAAAATCTCCATTGACAATAGACAAATCACCGGCTGCGTTCCGCGCGTCGCGGCTAACATTCGCATTATGAATATCCCGGCCGCCAATCCGAACCGTTGGAAGTTGGCTAAGGCTGTCCCGATAACTCCGCGCCACCCCCTCGTTCTCGGCAAAATACAGCCCGTGCCCGTAAGCCTGCGCGCCCTCGCCCGTGCCGATGCGGTCCATGCTGAAGCGGTCGAACCGATGCGGCGAGCCGTGAAAGGCCCGAATGCTTCCGGTCATGCCAGAGATCGCGTTGGCGTGCGCCATCGTGTTCGCATTCTCAGCAGGCGTCACAAGCGGCGCCCCATCAAAGCGCGGCATTAGCGGGCGCTCGCCCATCGACACGTCGCGCCCCGGCGTCGTCACCTCGGCCCCATACCGGCGAGGCAGCGAAGGCAGGTTCTCCCACACGCGCGTGACCGGATCCGCCGCGTCAAGCGGACTACGCCGCACCGGCATCGGCGCCATCAAATCCGCCGCCAGACTGCGCCGCCGTTCGCTCATCGCACCGTGTTCCCCACATCGAGAACCACATTCGTTCCCAGCCAAGCCGGGCGCCCGTTGCCGCTCAGCATCGACAGCCGCACCGCTAGCGCGTAACCAAGGCCCCGCACGCCGCGCCAAGGCAACGTCACCTCGTTACTGTCGCCGGCCCATAGCCCCACGCCCCACAGGCTCACGCCCCACACGCCATAAGCGCCGAGCCCGGACAGCGCCGGAAGCGAAGGCGCCGTTGCCGAAGCCCCGCGCGCGTCGGCTTCCGCCTGCGGCACCGTCCAGTTGCTCAACGTCTCGATGGTCGATTGAATGCCCGACGCATCCCGCATCACCGGCTGCACAAGCTGCGCCCGCTTCACACGCGCGCCCGGGCCGCCCAGCACATAGGCGGTCAGCGCCTCGGACCAGATGCCGCCGCCGGCGTCGGACGTGTCCTCGCCCCACAGCATCACACGGCCCGCCGCAGTCGCATCCCCGAAAAACACGCGCCCGCCGATGCTCTCGACCCACGTTGCCGCTTGAAGCCCGTTCCACCGCGAAACGGCGCCGCCCTCGCTCATCACGATCTGCTGCGCCGCCGAAGGCCCCCACGGGACATTGATGACCACGGTGTTGCTCCGGGTCAGCGGCGTAATGCCCCAGCCCGAAAGCGTGCCGCGCTCCACCGCCAGCGCCTGCCAAGTCGGCTCAATCCGCCGCACCGGCCCGACACGATCAAGCACCGTGCCCACGTTCTCGCCGGATCGCAGCGCCGCCAGCGGCACAACGCCCGCGTCAGTCAGTAGCAGCGCATCGCCGCCATACCCCACAACGCAGCGATGCGGCGCCCCCAGCGGCCTCGCAATCCGCCACCGCCCGATGAGTTCCCACGTCGAAGCCGAGGAAGGATCGGTTCCGGCATAGACAATCGCTTCGCCGGTCGTGGTGATGAACACCGCCAGATCAGCGGCGCCGGTGCCGCCATCGCCGGAAACGGTAGCCATGGCGCACACGCCGCCACCGCGCCCGCTAACGCCCTGCAACGGAAATTCGGTGAAGCTGCCCGCAATGGCGCCCGCACCCCCGTAGAAGAAACTCAGGCGGCCCGGATTGCCTACAAACAGCCGCGTCTGAAACTGGTTCGCCCAAGCGACCCCGCCCGTCACGCCCGTCCCGCCCCAGGTCGCCCAGGTCGTCCCGTTGAACGTGCGCGGCGTGTCGGCGCCGTTGAAGGCGAACAGGAAGTTGCCGCCGGGCGCTGCGAACATGAGCCCGGACCACCGCGCCGAGGTCAGGCCCGTAACCACCGCCGAGCCCACAGCCCCGCCGCCGGTCACGTCATAGATTCCCGTTCCCGAGGCCGCGAAAAGCTGCTCAACGCCGCCGGCGCCGCTCCACGACAACAAGCCATCCACGCGCCCGGGCAAGCCTGTGGCCCAAACGCGATAGCCCTGCCGCACTCGCGGCAAGCCGCCCTCGATCACATAGTTGTCGAGGATATGAGCGAAGCCCGGTTTCATGCCCGCCACAGGGTCGCGCGTGTTCCACCCCAGCGACGGGGCGGCAATCGTCATCGCCGGCATGGTCTACCCCGCTTGCGCGAACATGAACGGCGAGCC
>JACCDR012715280.1_pt1 | contig 16815 bp, 15 predicted proteins | sample 7446431 | NCBI WGS metagenome assembly JACCDR01 (sample SAMN15323443, study PRJNA562643) | freshwater metagenome | isolation source: river surface water | place: USA:Blue River Watershed | collected 2017-08-17 | reverse complement strand
TAGCCTGGCGAGCAGTATGGCCTAATAGACCTATCTATTGTTCCTTCTAAAAAATAAATTATTAAAGCAAAAAAGGTACTGCAAATAGCAATTAAAATCCATTTTACAAGATTTCTGGTTGGCTTGATTCCAAGTTCCATAATTACTCCTTTGCATAACGCTAAGTTCAGCGGCAGTTTGTAAGTTGCGCTTTTGTGGAAGAATTTTGCGCAGCAAAACCACAAAAGCGCAACTTGCAAACTGTCCAGCCACGAAGTGGCGGCTGCAACGCCTTGTTAGGCTTTTTCCCATGTACACTTTCCATTGGTGTCTGGATATGTTTGATTTGAAATATCAACAGTTCTTCCTGTGCTTTTGCTTGTATAGGAGAACCCATATATCACAGCCCCTTGGCTTATCAAGTTATATTGGCCTGTAATAGAACCATCCAAAATCTCCAACCATGTATGCTGAAATTCCCAAGGCCCATCTTCAACTTCGCTTAACGTTTCGGTACCGCCATATACAAGTTGTATAAATTTTTTTGATTGTCGATAACGTACTTGTCCTCCTACCCACCCAATTTCTGGGTCCGAATAGGCTCTGAATTCTAGGTTAATCTTCTCTTTAGCGTCTGAGAAGCACCTGACGTCTACTGATAACTCTCCAGCATTTACTGTTGAGGCAGCACCTAAAAGCAAGGGGGTCAAAAATTTATTCATATAGAGCCTAACGCCGAGCTAAGCGGCAGTTTTAGTGTTGTGATTTTGTGGAACACTTTTGCGTAGCAAAACCACAAAAGCGCGACGCTAAAACTGTCCAGCGCACGAAGTGCGCGATGCTTGAGCGACTTGTTATATTCTTTAAAATTTAGAAGCCAAAGAGCATAAAATTTTTATTGAAATAGATATGGATGGAATTGCAATAAGTATAAAACCAATAACATAAAAAATTGAAACAGCTGTTCTGATACTTTTGAAAGTATTATTTTTAAAATTCCAGTTAAATTTCAAAATGTCTCGCTGCGCAGAAGATTCCATTTCTTTAGTGTAAGTTGCTCTCATTGGATTCTCTATGGGCAAATACCTCGACGTTTCTAGATCAGCATTTTTATAGGTATTTAAATGGGATTCTAGCTCAGAATATAATTTATCATTTTTCCCTAAAATTGATTCATATTGAGAAACCATACTTTTCAATCTGGAGTGAGTCATGATATTCATTTCTTTACTAATATAATCATACTCTGATGAGCTTTCTTTAATTTCTTTGGGGCAGAAAATTCCAAAAACAATTGAAGCAAGCCTGCCTATTCCAATCCATTTACCCACTCACTTCTAACGGAATGGCCCACTCAATCGCATAAACTTCCCCACTATTGAATAGGCGGATGGAGTTGCTCGGCTTAATTCGGCCTTAATGCCATACTTAGTCATCAAGCGATGCAGGCTTTACACTATGTCGCTTTTCTTCCCGAGGGTACTGAAGCGCACCGATAACTATGTAGAGCTGGGACGGGTCAGATGTATGGCGACTTTCATCGCAATAGATATTGTAATCTTCACTAATGTCTCCTAAGCTGCAGGCAATCCAAGCTTGTCAAAGAACGCTCGGTTGCGTTCTTTTGCTGCCTTCACCAGCTGATTAAAACTAATCACCTCTATATATGCCTTGTAGTTTGGGTTGTACCCAAAGAAACCCATACCATCTGCTGTCATGGTTAAACTAAAATTTTTGCAGCGTTTGATCATTGTTGACGTGAGATCGCATACGATGTAGCAATAGGCTGGGATATCATTGTTTCTGGGGATGAGCAACCCTGATTTGGTTTTTGCTTGCCCTTCGCGAATTCGCTCTATGTAGCCGAGAGCTTGATCAATCGGATCTTTATCTTCACCTTCACGCATATCATTGCGCATTGGGCGTTTTATTTCGATAACTGTAATTGATGCAAGCGGAAAGCTCGTCTGATCGTTAACAAGAAGGGGATTATCGAACAATCTCAAGCTGAGTAAATCAGGTTCTTTTGTTGAATTATTGCCCGTAATCGGCATTGCATTGATCGTTTTGTCAGAGGCTAAGTAGTTGTGAAATGCTAGGCGTTCATCAATCAGCCAAAGGTTGCAAGAATCAAGGAAAACCTCGCTTGAATCTTTGCGCATAGGCATGATCAGTTCGTGAATCATATCTTCACGTGCATACTTTCCATCCTCTAGTCGCTCGATGGATTTTTGCAGTAAATCGATAATCACTCTGCGGTGCGAAACGTAATTTGCGAGATCAGATTTTTTTAAGTCTTCCGCCTTACGCAGATATTCACTCAAGCGTTCTTTATATTCCTCTACATGCTCCTCATTCTGCGGCTGTATGATGTCGTGGCCTTCGCTCACCAATTGGCGTTCAACTTCGTACCACTGAGCATGTAGATGCAGTTCTAGCTCTTTGTCCGATTTTTCTGGATCGACAATTAGTAATTCTTCCGAAACATAATTAGCAATTGGGCGGTAACGCGGCGCATGATTGTTGATGAAATCGTCTACGCGCTTACGGCCAGCTGATACATTTTCCGCGAGTACATCCTGCAAGTACTCCTTGGTGCGCTCTAATACGGCATCACGAATATCTTTGAAGCTTACCTCATTGAGCATGTCCTCAACGTCTTCGGCAATATCAAAAGAGGTGCGCTCACTGCGCACGTGGTCATTCAGGTAATCGGAAGATACATAGCAGGTGTATGTAAACTCGCCGGAAGTGTCTGAGATTTTACCGTACAAACCAGGTAGCTTCCCCTGAATGGATTCTTCTTTAACCAGTCGATTGGCCGCGCAGAGTGCCAGCTGGTGTTTCTTATTTACGGACGCACGAAATTTGATATGAGTTAGATCGAAAGAATAGTCACGAATAGTGACGGTTTCATGATAGGCGCTTGCGTGCATGTGTTGATCATACAAAGCATCTAGATCGATGATTTCCCCAGAATCTTCTACAAGAATTTTTGGTGCATCTTCATTCCGTACAAAATACCAGAGCACGTGTTCCAATAATTGGTTGGCAATAGACTCGCCTTTAGTGGGAGTTTGTTTGCGAAAACTTTCATCAAATCCAATTAGTTTGATGATGGTGCCTGACTGCTGTGCGGAAGCTTCTACAATCTGTTCGCCATGAACACCCAATTTATCGTCAAACAGGAATTCACGTTTTTTAAGGCTTCCTTCTACATCGATGAAGTTACTTTCAACTTCCACCAGATCGAATACCTTTAGCCACATCAAGCGGCCAACACCTCGACAGCCTTTACTAATTTTGTGATCTGAATCGAGGGTTTCAAACGACTTAAAATTAGCATCATCAAAACCGCAACCATTATCGGAAATAGTAAACCCAATGATTGGCGGTAGCGATTTTGCATCTAACTCTAGAGAACCTTGGGTTGCACGATTGACTCGAAGAATAATTTTACCACTGCTTGCATTACCCTTTTCCTCGATAGAATGAATAGAGTTTACCACTGCCTCAAAGACCGGCATTAAGCCGTGGTTCTTGGGCAAAGAGGTATTGCGTAATCGGCCTTTGAGATTGGTTTGTAAACTCATGCTCCCTCCTTAGAGCTCGCCTTTAAAGGCGGAATCGAGAATTGATGCTTTTAGCTTTTGTAAATCGTTTATTTGCAGGCTAAGTTCTTGTTTTGTTTTTTTTTTCACGGAACTAACATGCTCAATTTTAGCCACAATTGATTTTTGCTCCTCTATTGAAGGAAGGGGAATCTCAAATGCTTTTAGGTTAGTTATCGATATAGCTTTATATGCAGCACCTTGGCTTCTATCTTTAATTTTCTCGGTTAACACCGCATTAATTGCCGATTTAAGATATTCTGGGGTAACCCCGTTCATGTCTTTTAGCCAAAGTAAGTTTCCATCCTTAAAGTAAAACTCTCGTTCATCAACTATCCACATGACACCAATCGTACCCACGGCAGAAAATAATAAGTCACCTTTTTTAGGGGCTCCAAATTTTCCACATATTTCGGAAAACTTTTCTTTATCAATAAACAGTTCAGTGGATATGTTTTTCTCTTTGGATAGATCTACGATTTCCTTTGTTCTGTAAAATGGAATGCCTGATTCAACGTAATCAGCTTTAAAAATTCTCTTACTTGATGTGACGATGCAGATCTCATCAATTGTGCTGTGCTGATAGTTGCTAAGTACATCATTAAATATTTCACTTTGTGAACTTTCAAACAACGCATCAGCCAGAGTGACACCTTCCTGCAAATGCTCGATGGCGGTGTCGATGCGAGAGAGAAGAGCATCGAGTTTTTCGACGATGCGTTTTTGTTCATTCAGCGGCGGATAAGGAATGTGTAAATCCTTTATTCCTTTGTACGAAATGACCGGTTGAGCGGCCTTATTAGCTGTTTCTCCAATGTTCATCGCTGAAAGTATCTTCGTTAGATACTCTTTCAGAATATCAACTTTGTATTCTTTTATAAAGAATGCGTTATCTGTGATCCATATTTTTTCTTCAACTAGTCGGACATTGCCACACAGCGCACCAACTCGACCAATCACTATATTAGAGCCATCAAGATTGAACTCACTGTGTCTTCCTGTAACACCATTTCCACCATAAACAGGAAACTCTCCCTTATCTTGCATATCTTTCTTTGTGAGGTTTTTCCCACTGGTAATTGTGAAAACGTCTTCTATGCGTTTCCACTCCCACCCATCTGGCAATTTATATAAAACCTGTTCCATGCTTATTTCTCCGCCAACAGGTTTTCAATTTCATCTAACAGTCCAGACACCAGTTTTTCCTTGATGCGGATCTGCTTAAGAATATCGCTTGGCGTTAAATGTTCGGTATCTTTCTGTTTAGCTGGGTTTTTGGCAGATAGGTCGTAATCTTCAGCCAGTAAGCTCGCTGGCACTGTCCAAGAGCGCTCAGTAGTTTCGCGGCTGCTATATAGCTCCACAAATTCTCTCAAGTGCTCATCAGTAATCGGCTTATTCTTGGTGAGCTTTTGCTCGGGCTCACATTCGTAATACCACACATCACTGGTGCCACCACTGCGCTCAAAAAATAGCACATTGGTTTTCACGCCGGAGTAAGGCAAAAACACACCAGCTGGCAAGCTTAAAATGGTATGCAGGTTAAAATTTTCGAGCAGCTCTTGCTTTACCTGCTTGAAAGCACTGTTAGTTTGGAACAGAACACCTTCAGGAATGACAATTGCTGCTTTACCACCACTTTTAAGTGTTTTCATAAAGTGCTGCAAAAACAATAATTCAGTGGCATTACTTTGGATGGGGAAGTTTTGCTGGATTTGTGACTTCTCTTTTCCACCAAAGGGCGGGTTAGCCAGAATAATGTTGTATCGGTCTTTTTCCTGAATGTCGCGGATATTCTGGGTGAGTGTATTGCCGCGAAATAAATTGGGTGATTCGATGCCATGCAAAATCATGTTCATCATGCCCATCACATAAGCCAGCGAGGTTTTTTCAAAACCAAAGAAGGTGTCGCGCTGAATAAAATCCCATTGTTCGGTAGAGAGTTTTTTCTTTTTGCTCTTAAGGTATTCGAAAGCCTCTACCAAAAAGCCGCAGGAACCTGCTGCTGCGTCGTAAATGGTTTCACCGGGTTTGGGGTCTAATGCCTGTACCATGGCGCGAACCACTGGGCGCGGTGTATAAAACTCACCTGCATAGCCACCAGCGTCACCCATGTTTTGTAACAGGCCTTCATACACAACTGAGAGCTCAAACAAATCGGTTTCAGATTGAAAATTCAAACTATCTACAATATCCAGCACTTCACGCAGGGTATGACCAGACGCGACTTTGTTATCCAGATACTGAAAGATTGCACCAATTTTGTAAGTAAACGATTTAGGGTCGGCGCCAGTTGCCGAAGCATTAGCGAAACTTTTTAAATAAGGGAATAATTGATTGTTCACATACTCGGTTAAGTCGTCACCTGTTTTTGCGCGGGTAAGATCCAACTTTCCATCAGTAGTTTTTGGGCAAGCCCAAGTTGCCCAGCGATGTTCGCTATCCAGAACCGGTTGATAATCTTTACCGGACAATACTGCTTCATCTTCTTTTTCAGATTCGTAATCATCGAGAAACTTCAGGAACAAAACCCAAGAGGTTTGCTCTGTATAATGCATAGCACCGCTGATGCCATCGTCGCGGCGCAGGATGTCGGTAATGCGGTCGATTTTTTGTTGTAGTGACATGCTTAAAGTTTTCCGATTATGAAATTGTACATATTTGTGATGTCTTCGCTTATTTCGGAGGGGTCTATATGTGAAATGAACTCTACTAACATTTCTCGATTCAATCCGTAGGGAGCATTTTCTGTCTCTTCTATAAATGGAGACAAAATACTTTTCACAAAATGAGACGGCAAGGAGGCCAGGTAACTGTTGTATGCAGGGCGAGTTATTAGAACTTTCTCTTTGCCTTTTTTAATCTCTTTCGTTTCCAGTACAACTTTGTAGCCACCATTCGTCTCTTCGAGCAAATAATCACCGTTATGGTATGGTCTTAAATGTGCTGCTTTGGGTAACTTGTGATTATTAATGACTGCAATGCAACCTCCTAGCGCGGAACTTGCAAGAAGGTAGTGTTTAATTTCCCTTCTCAACCAGCTTAATACATTCACATTGATGTTATTGTTGCTGTGAGCTTTAATGCCTTGAACTATAAGTGGAGAATCCTCCGTACCTATGCCATCAATAGGAAGGTTATCTCGATCACAAATTAAGAAGATTTCTTTAGTTTTAATATCCATTCCTTCACAAAACATATTAAAGTTTTGAACCCAGCCGAGTTTAGATTCTGCAAATTTGCAATTATGTGTATTCCAGTTTGAGTTAACTTTTACTACTGCTATTTGATTAAACTCGGGATCATATTTCGCATCATAGTAGTCATCTGAAAAGCCTGTGTTTTTCCTTGCCTGTTTGAATAGCTCTTTAAAAATTAACCAGTCATTTAGGTCATCTATAAGTACTATTTTTTCGTAGTAAGTAAGTGCCTTAAATTCTGACTTTTTTATGCTGGAGAGCTGCGAAAGGCGACCAACCAACTCGTTAGAGTTTGAAGGGAGATAGATTTTTCCTCCTTTCAAAATTCTTATATTTTCAACCCCAACACAATCAATGGAGTCCAAGAGATGAGTTGTAGATATGCTCTTTCCTTTTGTTTGTTTTAAACAGCTCCAGAATTTTTCAACGTTTTTGAAATGCAGATGTGAGTCAGCCTCATCGAAAATAAACAAGGTATCTTCGCTATCGAATAGGTCGATGATTGCGTATAAAAAAAGAATTTGAAACTCGCCGTCACTAAGGGCACCTAGTTCGAGTCCATTTTTAAGAAATAATGAAGATGCTTCTTTGTTTAGAAAATTTTCGTTATGGCAAGCCCTGATAAAAAATCCGACCTCTGGATCAAATTTTATTCCAAATTCACTTCCGTCTTCGATTCTTTCCGTGTCAAATGATACCGAATGTAAATTTTCAGGGAAAACGTCAAACAGTTCTCTTTTAATAGGTTCGTCGAAGTCATATCTTGGCTGTATACAGTTTTCGATAAAACTCTCTAATGTACGATGGAATGCTGTTTGCCTTACTGTATCAATATCTCCGCGGGCTTCCCTATTTAATGCATCCTGAACCTGCCTTACGTATTGCGAGTCAACACGGAATGCGATTCTTAACATGCTGGAGTTATCTAAGTTATCAACTTCATCTGCGTAGCCAGAGCTAGTTAAAAATTGACGTACCTTGCCTTTTTGTTTTAAGGCTGTCGCAAGAAAAATCAGCAATCTAGACCAAGATTTGTCAAAATAGAAGCACGAAAAATGTAGGTTATTTTCTTCAGATTTCGTTTGACGGAGGTGCCGTAAGAACTCATTTGAAAATTTTTCATTTTGGCCAGAAGAAAAACATACTATTTTCTGATCGACATAGTCTCTTTTAGAAAGTTTTTGGGTAAAAATCGATTGCAGTATGCTCGACTTTCCTGAGCCATTTTCACCAATCAAAGTAGTTACTTTACCCAAAGAGATTGTTTGAGGTTGATCGTACAGCGCGTTAGGGGCTAAGTTCAGTTCCATTTTTAGCTCACGTGATAAAGCTGATGTTGTAATTGTTTGAATGCTGCAAGCAGTTGAGCAGGTTTGCCCCCAAAGGCCATAGAGGCATCTTTGGTGGTGCCCAAGCCAGATAACTCAATCAAAGCGGGCAAGCGTTCACGCGATAGCTCGGTAACGCCAGTCTGTTCATACCGATTTAAAACAAAGTGCAGGAACTGCTTGGCTTTTTCCTGTGGGTATTGATTAAAGAAGGCGTTGTTAACTCGCACCGCTTCTGCTCTGGATTTTCGCGTAGCCATAGGTTGTTCGAATGCCAAGAATGCTAGTAGATCAAACATGTCGCAATCGTCAGCTTCAAACATTCTGCGGAGGGTGGATAGCTGCTCTTTATCAAAGCCTGCGTGTACCAGTTTTTCTAACAGCTGATCGCGCATATCTGGGTCTGACCAAATATCTTTTAGTTCATCAACGCTTTTGAAAAGTCCCGGCAGTTGCTGAATCAACCTCTCAACAAATTCCTGGACGGTAAGGGGTTTGCCATTTTCATCGATGTAGCGTGTTTCAATGTCGATGATTTTCAGTTCACGGTGTTTGCCTAATTTAACCTTTAGTCTTGGGCGCTGCTCACCTGGTTCAGTATTGTCGCCGCCTTCGGGAGGCTCGGGAATATAGGGGGGTGGCGTTGGCTCTTTTGTTCCACCAGGCTCGGGCGCCTCCGGTTCACCATCCCATTCATCATCATAAAATTTATTAGTGGCACCACGAAAATCGATTATTGTGAAGTAATCTTTACCGTCGAATACTCGAGTTCCGCGACCAACAATTTGCTTGAATTCCACCATTGAGCCTATGGTGCGATCCAGCACCACATTACGAACGTTACGAGCATCAACTCCTGTGGTTAGCATTTGGGATGACGTAAGTATGGTGGGAATGTCTTTATCGTTATCTTGAAACTTTTCTAATAGCTCACGCCCAATTTTTCCTTCATCACTGGTCACTCGCACACAGTAGTGTGGATCTTTCACTTTTTTATGTTTGTTAATCATGTCCCGCATTGTTAGAGCATGATTCTGGTTTTCGCAGAATACGATTGTTTTATCTAATGAATTTATGTTCTCTAGGATTGCTTTAGCTACGAGCTCGGTGCGCTCATCAACAATAATTTTACGGTCGTAATCTTCGACTTGATACAAGTCTTGGCCAGACTCACCTTCAACAATGGTGTCGTCTTTAGTGAGCACTAGTTCGTCAAGATTGGTTCTAATCCGCTTAACGCGGTAAGGGGTTAAAAAGCCGTCGTTGATGCCGTCTTTCAGTGAGTACACATAGGCAGGCTGACCAAAGTATTCATAGGTATCAACGTTATCTTTACGCTTTGGGGTCGCAGTTAAACCCAGATGTACGGCGCTACTGAAGTGATCGAGAATGGCGCGCCAAGATCCCACTTCATTGGCTGCACCTCGATGACATTCATCAATAAGTACTAAGTCGAAGAAGTCCTTAGGGTAAGCTTTGTAATGACCATCTATGTTTTCCCTTTCAGCAATCGCTTGGTAAATGGCGAAAAAAATATGAGCATTAGTAGGCACTACACCGTTGCGCTTTTTGACCTCTTCACCATTAATTTTGATAAGGTCTTTTTCATAAGGGTTGAAGGTGTTAATAGCTTGGTCGGCCAGGATATTACGGTCGGCCAGAAACAGAACGCGCGGCCTGCGTGAACCAGGGTTGTCCCTGTTCCAGCGAGCCTGAAACACTTTGTGAACGATTTGAAAAGCAATGAAGGTTTTACCCGTGCCAGTGGCTAGAGTGAGCAAAATTCGGGATTTGCCTTGGCCGATGGCATCCGTAGCGGCATGGACTGCCAGCTCTTGGTAGTAGCGCGGCTGCATTGCTCCTTCAAGATGGAATGGGATGTTTCTTAGCTCTTGGCTTAGGTCAGTTGCTTCACCGACATAGCGCTTCTCCAGCTCGGCAGGTGTTGGATAAAACTCAATGTAGTCGCCTTTTCCGGTTTCCAGATCGAACTCATAGGTTTGCTTGCCATTACTGGAATAGACGAAGCGAACGCGAAGCTTGCTTGCATAGTCGATTGCCTGTTGCAGGCCTTTCGTTGGATGCTCGGACTCTTTTTTGGCTTCAACCACGGCCAGATAACGGTTGTCTTTATGAAGTAAATAATCCACAAAGCAGCGTCGTCCACGAATACCTCCGGCCATTTTTCGACCATCGGTGAAGTAGTGCTCGCGGATTATGTTTGAGGCTATCCAGTCGGCTGCTTTAAGGGCCGGGTCTATGTAGTTTGCTCTAGTATCGGCTTCTGAGGACATTAGACCGCTCCTTGGCAATTAGTGGGTGGTACCAGTTCCAATAGGTCGCCAACCGTACAGCCAAATAAATTGCAGATCTGCTCTATAGCTTCCAGATCTACCTTCTGTGCCGTTTCTTTATAGAGCAAGGTTACCGTGGCACGGCTCAGACCTGTCTCCCTGGCAACATCGGCAATACGCATCTTATGTTCACCCATTATGCGGGCTAGATGGCAGCGGATCATGGGACTCTCTTCTAATTTTGATTGCTTGAGTTAATCAAGCAGGATAGCACGAGATGCTGGTTTGAGTGACATTTTGTAATTTGAAGTAATATTTTTTGAGTCCAATGTATCGTAGCTGCGGATAGAGATTGGTTATTTTGTGAGCTTTTAGCTATTCGAATACATACCCAAAGCGCAGCATCTCATCGTGAATTGGTCGTCGTCTGCTATTGTCGGTATGGTGTAGCCGGCTTTGTTGTACCGCAGCTTGATAAAGAAAACGCTGGCAAGCTCAGGCTGGCGCTTATCTTTCAGCCTAACTTAAAATTATTATGAGGATTGCCTTGGGGCTTAGAAACATCGTGCAAAACATCGAAATTTTACAAATAAAAAATTCGAAAATGCTATTTCATCATAGGGATTAATATGCTTGATTATTTAAAGGCGACTGTTCGCAATACCTTGTCAATCAAAATCGTGCTCTATATCGTTGGGCTTTTATTAAGCATTCCTGTAGTGGGAATGCTTTATTGGATTTTTGATACATCTTATTTGGCTACTTTTGGAATTGGGCCAGAATTCTATAGCAGGCCTATTTTTTCCAGTTCTTTAATTAACGTATGGCTATTCATTTCTGCTCTTAAGCCGTTCATATGGATATGGCTAATATTATCACTGATAATTTTTATACTTATTTTGATCGTCTGTTTTAATGCGAGCAGGAAGAAGCAATCGCTTGGCCCAGAGGGAAATACTGAAGTTGACGATACGGCTTTTATTTATAAAGTTGAGTTGTTTTTTTAATCTATTAGTTAAGGCTGGCGTTCCGGCTCTTGCATTTTTACTGATTGGACTTTCATTCATCGCACTTATCACATTCTCTATTCTATTTTTTGAAAGCGATTCTTCGGAATTAGCAAAAAGGCAACTCAAAGCGTACATCGAAGATAAGAAATGCAAGGATGCATTCAACGATTATCACGAGGGATGTTATACCATTTCTGGGGAAAAAGGCGACGATCACTTACTACTACTGAATAACAAGGATGTAGTAATTTATATGTCCCGTCAAAAACTAGATGCAGAGAAAGAGGAAACGTTTACTGTCACTGTAAAAAATAAGCTAACTCAAGAGAAGATTGTTCGGCTTTATAAATATGTAGAAAAACCAAAAAAATCAAAAAAATAAATCCGATATTTTAAGATTTAGCGCATCCGCAATCTGATAAATTTTTGTGAGCGTGACATTTTTCTCGCCACGCTCGATATGCCCCATGTAGCTGCGATCTATTCCTGTCAAATCAGCAAAGGCTTCTTGAGAGAGGCCTTTTTCTTTCCTTAAATCCCGCACTCGCTGTCCGAAGGCAACCAATCTTGGATCTTTCATGATAGCTCTGCTCAAAAAACAGAACTATCACTTTTTGATGCTTATTGCTCCACGGGATATAACTCCCATTTTTACTCCTATACTGGTTATGATTTATGCACATAGGAGGAATGATGCAAGTTGAAACGCTTCTACACAGACAAGGTGGCAGGTGCTTCTATTGCCGTAAACCCTTGGAAGCCCACCTGGCTTCTATCGAGCATGTTGTGCCCGAAAGCCTTAATGGCTGGGAGGGATTTACCAATTTGGTGGCTTGTTGCCAGCGTATGAACGTACTTTTGTCCAATTTGCCGCCCAAGCACAAGATCGAAATACTGTTGAATTGGTGGGGGCGCTCACCTTGCCCTATGGATACCGAAGCAGAGCTTGGTGACGCTGAATGGACCTCTGGAAAATACATCTACATGGCTACCTGCCTCAATGATCCTATTTATCTAGCGCTTCGCAATGATCAACTTATAGGAACTGCGGTAGATCCACCACCCGGTTGGGATGGTGGAGAAGAAGGCAAATGATTATACGGCCTCGCCTCCGGGAGTAACCAAAACTAATGTTTGAGCTCGGTTTTTTGAATTTTTTTGGTACTGCGATGTTTTATTAAGTCAGATCGGGATAGTGATTCAGTTTTTGAGGCTCGGGGTTATGAAAAGCAAGAGAAGATGATGCCGTGAAGCCATCTAAGGCATTAATTACCTTAGATTTTATGAGTAAGTAAGGTGATAAAAGCAAATACACAGGTTTTGCTCAAATATACTTGGTTTGAAAATGGATCTATGACAATTGATCATATCAAAATATATCATTTTGATTTTAAAGGAAATTTTAATGATCTTTGAGCTATTGACGCCCCCAAAAGAAGTACATTAGGCTGTCAGAAAGTATCCTAAAAATGTACAAGTTCCTATGACACCCTTTGGCGAATATTTAGAGCAATTGCGAAGAAGCCGTTCGTTACAGCAGAAGCAAATGGCAGACATTATGGGCATTAATCCCTGCTATGTAAGCGCCTTGGAAAAAGGCCGCCGGAGAGTACCTTCCAAACACGTCATTTCCAGGGTTATAGCGCAGTTGAAGTTAACGCAAGAAGAACAAGCAGCGCTATGGCATTCCGTTGAAATCTCGGAACCACAATTCAGACTCCCAAATACCATGTCTAGAGAAGAATTTGAGTTTGTATATAAATTGCGCAGATCGCTTGGCCATTTAAGTCACAGCCAGTTGGTCATAATGGGGGAAGCTTTAGACTTAGGTAATCAAATGCGAAGTTTGGCGCAGGGGGGGCAGCAAGACCAATTAAGAATAACGGAGCGCCCCAATCGGATTGCCCCGCTATCGGTGTAAGTGATACTTACGGCGTCAGAAACCCTAGTATCTGCAACACTCGATAGCCCGTCAAGCAATCCTCATGCGCTAGTAACATCAAACATACTTTAAAGTACAAAAAATAGATATTAATTAAGCACGCCCGTAATGGGCCAAAGTAAACACTAAATACAGGGGAAATGACATATGACCTAGTAGATCAATAACTACCTAAAACTAGGCCTTGGAAGAGAGCAAGGGGTATAGATGAGCATTGCAGTGCGGACCCATACCCCTTGAGGAAATGTCAAAGTAGGTCACCCTGACATCCCCATTCTCTAATCCATTCACAGTGGCGTCAAGCCGCTAGGCCTTCTGCTATCTAATATATCGATATTGGCGAATTTGCTTGATTCAAGGGCTATCGCCAGCAGGAGAGATTATGAGAACCCCAATTCCGACACAACGTGAAATTATTAGGCTGATTAGCATAGGCCGCATGAGTAACAGAGCGGCTGCTCAAAGATCTGTCGTAACACACAAGACGGTAGCGCGCATTAGAGCCAAACTAGATCAGTGCCACCTTTGCCCATCGGATTTATTAGCTTTAGATGACGCAGCTTTCGTAAGGGAGCTTGGCACTCAATTGACTGTAAATAAACCTGAAAAAATTATTCCAGACTGGGGCACGATACAAAAGGAGCTCCAATTAAAAGATATGACACTCGCTCTTTTGTGGGAAGAGTATCGTTATAGAAATTACGAGCAATCAGAGCAATGTTTGTCTTACTCAAGATTCTCCCAATTATTCAACGAGTGGTTAAATCGTCAGAAAATAAGTATGCGGCAGCTTCATAAGCCCGCTGAAAAATTATTTATGGACTTCTGCGGACGCACGGTACCTGTTACAAACAAAGAGACTGGCGAACAAGCAATAGCAAATATCTTTGTGGCAACACTAGGGGCCTCGGCATATAGCTATGTATGTGCAACGTCCTCCATGAGAAGTTCAGATTGGATTCGCGGCTGCGTTGCCGCCTTTGAATACTTTGGTGGTGTAACATCACAAATAATTCCAGACAACCCGAAAGCTACTGTTATACAAAATACGCGCGATAAAACAATCATTAATAGAGAGTTTGCAGACTTTGCATGCCATTACGATGTAATAGTTAATCCTGCCCGTCCAAGGAAGCCAAAAGACAAGGCAAAGGCAGAATCGACAGTTCAAATTGTCCAACGCTGGATACTAGCTGCCTTGCGACACCACACTTTTTTTAGTCTCGATGAATTAAATGCGGAAATCCACAAAAAGCTGGACATTTTAAATAACAAGAAAACAAAAACATTTCCCGGTGGGAGAACCGAGAGATTTAATTCGCTCGAAAAAAATCATTTACGCCCTTTACCGTTAGAAAGATATGAGCCTTCCGAGTGGAGATACAATGTAAGAGTGCCGAACGATTATCATATTTCATACAAAGACTGTTACTACTCTGTTCCGTATCAGTATATCGATAAACAAGTTGATCTTAGAATCACTGAAAATATTATAGAAATAATTTTGGATAATCGACGCATTGCCTCTCATGAGTTATTACATATCCCTGGAAAAATCAGCCGTAAACACGAGCACATGCCGGCGGAGCATTTATACCAGCTGCATGAAACCCCAGAGTCTTTATTAGAATGGGCAGAAAGTATCGGTCCAAACGTATTGGCATGGGCCACTCAAAACATAAGGGCTCGATCTGATTTTGCAAATGGCGTTAAAAGCGTTAGTAACTTAAAAAAGTGGGCGCGGTTAGAGCAAAATCATCACCGCCTCGACTCGGCCTGTGCTTATGTATTAAAAATTGGGGTGCTACCATTTCAAAATTTAAAAAACATTATTACCAAAAATGGCGATTTTCGACCTATTCAAGAAAAAGCTGTGAAAGTTATTAGTCATGAGAATATCAGAGGCGCCGACTACTACAGTACTGAGGTAGATAATCATGCTGAATAATCTAACACATGAAAAAATGCGATCTCTAGGGCTTCACGGTATGTTGCGAGCGCTAGAGTTACAACTCGAGCAGCCAAAAAGTCAAAATCTAAGTTTTGATGAGCGAATAGGAGTTTTACTCGACGCCGAATTTAGCGATAGAGAGAATCGAAGAATTTCAAAGCTATTAAAATCAGCAAAACTTAGGCATACAAATGCGAACATCGAAGGAATTGACTTTCATCCGAGCAGAAAATTGAATCAATCACTAATTCTTAACCTTGCTGATTGCGGGTGGATAGATAGGCATCAGAGCTTAATTTTTACGGGGTTAACGGGTACTGGAAAATCATGGTTGGCATGTGCATTCGGAAATCAAGCTTGTAGACGAAATTACTCAACCTATTACACAACGACAACTCAGCTATTTGAGGACATCTTGTGAGCTCAAGCTGAATGTACACTTCCACGCTTAAAAAGGGCTTTGATAAAAAATCAGTTATTGATACTGGACGATTTTGGTATTGGAAATGTAGATCAGGCTATTGGGCCAATTCTTTTAGATGTCATAGATCAACAATCAGCAAATGGATCTATTTTAATTACAAGCCAATTCCCTACGAACAAATGGCATGATTTTTTTAATGACCCAACTGTAGCCGATGCGATATTGGATAGAGTTATTCATCATTCACAGATATTTAAACTACAGGGAGAATCAATGAGGAAGACTAAAGCAAAAGCCAAGTAACAAAAATGCCGCTTTGACAAAGCGGCATTTTTACTTGTGGGGAAGTTGATTTATCATGGTGGAGAGGTTTGGTCATAATGGTGGGCCAGAGATCCACAAGTGTGTGGGAAACTCACCCAAGATTACGCAACTTACAAACTGTCGAGCACACGAAGTGTGCGGTGCTGCAGCGCCTTGTTAGCTGTAATTTTTAAAGTTACTAAGTAAATCCAGTTTTTTACCATAACCGTCTGTTTTTACTTGGATTGAATTTCCATTTTTGCTTGTAAGACAGCAAATACAATAATTTGGCCAGCGTCCCTGTTTAAACCCAAACGTAATAGACGCACTATTTAATTGGGATAGATATATTTTCTCACCGCTAGCTATGCGCTCAAAGGTTTGTTGAAGTGCTGCAAATGCATTTTTTGTTTCATTTGAGCTTTTAAAGCCTTCTGTAATAACTTGTGAGTTACAAAAATCGTACGTAACCTCAACAATTTTTTGCTCTTTACTCTCTTCGCCTAACTTAGGGTGCAACCATGATAATGCGCTAACCCCATGGTGAGCTAGGCTATGAATTACACTTCTGGCTCGTTTAACTCTGAACATTTATTCCTGCTTTAAGCTAACGTTTGAGTTCAGCGGCGGTTTGTAAGTTGCGCGTTGTGGAATACTTTTGCGAAGCAAAACCACATAAGCGCTACTTACAAACTGTCCAGCCACGTAGTGGCGTGCTGCAACGCCTTGTTATGAATTTAACTCTGAATTTTTACAGGTAGAGAGTGATAATT
>JACCDR010792088.1_pt1 | contig 16817 bp, 20 predicted proteins | sample 7446431 | NCBI WGS metagenome assembly JACCDR01 (sample SAMN15323443, study PRJNA562643) | freshwater metagenome | isolation source: river surface water | place: USA:Blue River Watershed | collected 2017-08-17 | reverse complement strand
GTGACCACGGTCTACAGTCTGCAAGTCCGTCGCTATGGCACTTGAGTCGAGTGATCTGAACGACGGCCAGATCCTGCAACAGACGAAGCAGCGAACGGACCCGAAGGGGAACATCCAGTTCGTCATCAAGCTTCCGTCCGGGCGGGATCTGACGTCCGAGTGGATTCAGAAGGACAACGTCCGTACAGCCATGAAGACGTGGCTGGAGGTAGTGAAGGAGCAGGCTGTAGCGGACAGCAATGCGGAGCGCCTGGAGCGCGCAGCGAAGTCTCGCCGGGCATCCGGCAAGATGGATATCGAGCGCCGGCCAGGAGACGATCAACCCCTGTTCCGGGCTGGTGGAGCACGAGAGACGGTTGGTGAGTTGATGGCTGCCGAGGATGCCACGCCGCCACCGGCACCGAAGACAGCGAAGATCGAGATCGTGGATGCTCCACGTCCTGATGAAAACGCTGAGATCGACCCCCTTGAATTTGCATATCGTCAGCAGCATTTCTACCAGCAGAAGGTGAAGGCTCTTCAGATCGCAGAGAAGAAGCTTCGCCAGTGGTCTATCATCGTCGAGCAACTAGAGGAGACTGAGTGATGATCCGTGAGTTCTTGCGCGTGTTCCGCCCGAACACAGTCAACGGCGTACTGAAGGAAGTGTTCGCCGCCATCGATGACCTGGAAGTCATTGCCGCTCAGCAAGAAGAGATTGCTGATGCACGCCAAGCTGAGATCACTCAGCTCAAGCTCGAACAGGCTGCTGCGAAGGACGAGCAAGCCCGAGCCCTGGCCATTTCGGATCGCCTGCGCGCGTTCGTGGAGGTCTAATGAAGCCCGAAGTCTTCTATACCGAAGTCATGGTCCCGCCCGTTGCGGGGCGACGCGCTGTCGTCGTCGTGCAGGACGGCCAGCACCACACGCTGTCGAAGGAACTGCTGGACATGTACGACAACGTCGTGACTACGTCCACTATCGTCGAAGTGGTGGGTAACTGCTTCGAGACGCAGAACACCCTTTACAGGCAGGCCGTGCCTGTGGTAGCGTAACGTTCCCATCAACTGAGGAGAGAGTATCATGGCAAAGGCAAAGTTCCCGACCAAGAAGCAGTTCCGTATCGAGCTGAACCGTCGCGGCACGCCGGCACAGTTCGAAGTCGGTGATAGCGAGCAGTGTGCCCTGGCGTACGCGTATCGCTCGATCACTGGCAAGAGCGGGGCCGAGATCGGCAATTCGGAGTACTATCCTGAAGGCTTCCTTGGCGAAGCCGAACCGCTGCCGAAGTGGGCAACGAAGTTCGTCAAGAAGTTCGACGAGGGCAACGGCACGCGCAAGGAGGCACGCAAGCTGCTGAAGTGAGCGGGCACAAAAAAGCCCGCACTAGGCGGGCTGAATGTTTGTTAAGCGGGGCTCCTATTTGGAGCCCTTCTTTTTTCTGAGGTTCTTAAACGTCACACATGGATGCTTTCTCTTGATTGCTGCTGGGGACATCTGGTTCGAGTAGGTGAGGTTGTTCTTCTTGACGCTGGCGAGGATCGCTTCTCGCGGCCACAGGCCGGATTCGATCAGCAGCCACAGGAAGATGCCTAGCCACTTCTCGTCATGCGGATCGTCGTTGTCTCCGTAGTAGTAGAAGTGGATGACGTGTGCTGACTCGTGCAGAGCTACAGCCACGTTCCAGTGGTGCTTGAGCAAGTGAATGCTCCAGTCGATGGGGCGGAAGAAGCTGACCTGCCCCTTGACCTTGGCTCGTACAGTAGGCACCCCTGCGACCTTGTACTTCTTCATTGCCCACTTGACCCATCGTCGTGCTCCGTCTACGTTGTTGAATTGCTGGTTGTCCCAGTGGTACCACTTCCACTGCCAGCCGTAGACTCGATCTGATCTGCGCTCAGCCATAGCTGGACTTCTGATTCGCGCCTTGCCACTAGCCCGGCTAGTACGTTGGGTCCGCTTCTTACCCATCTACGAAGCTCGTACGGTACATCGTCATTCTCTCCCGCATTGATCCGGCGCCGAAGTGTGGACGCCTTCAGTCGGCCTGAGCCGAGGTTGAATGTGAAATCAGCAACCGCAGCCCAGCGGATCGGACATTGCGCAAGCACAGGGCACAGCCTTACTGTGTCGAGCGCAGCCACAGTCATGTCCTCCACTAGCCACGCTTCCGCTTGTTCCCGGCTGGTCGTGTCTCCCATCTTCACTCCCCGTGTATGCCCGTACCCGATTGTCGGGATACCGGCAGGACACAGATACGCCTTCAAGCGTAGCCCTTCGTATCTCCGAACAATTGGGGCAAAGGCATTCAAGACTGTGGAGATCACTTGCGGTCATTCTTTTCAAACACTCGCGATAGGAACCAGAAATTAAGGATGCCGAAGAAGACGGCTGCGTCATCTTCATTCCACATAGTGCGGACGGCCACATCCCAATCAAGTCCGTCACCGACGAGCTGCGAGTAGGCAGCCAGCTTGACGAGCGCCCACAGACCAACAACGAGGTACGTCACGAATGGACGCACCAGGGCACTGATCGTATCGGCGAACTTGAATCCAGTCTTCTGCGAGCGGTAAGCTTCCTTGATCGCTTCGAGGCCGGTCACGAGCTGAGCAGCATCCGCTTGAATGCGGTCGCTGTCCAGCTTCATGTGGCCCTGTGTCTTGATGACTTCGAGCTGCTGCTTCCCTAGCTCAAGCTCGTGCTTGCGTTCGTTCTTGCGGTCCAGCACCTTGAGCACTTCCGGCGCCAGTCGCGCCAGGGCTCCGATTGCTCCACCAATTAGCGGGTCCATTAGTTCTGACTTTCCTGTGTTTCATCTGCGGGATAGTTCTCTTGCAGGTACGACATCAGAGCCGCCCGGCTGGCTAGGTTGGTAGCTGAGCCGGTCGTGCTACGGTTCATGCGTGTCATCAGCATGTAGATGTTGGGGTCCACGAAGAAGTCCGAAGCACGGGCGCTGGTAAGCGCACGCGTGATGAATCGCGCCATGAACGGCCCGCTGCGCGAGATCAGGTTGATGGCCACGTCTTCCGGCGCTACCGGCGTTCCTGGTGTGCCCAGGTTCGGTCGGGCGTTCTTGATGACGCGGAGCCCGTCCTTGATGCCTTCGATGCGCTGTAGCTCGCGAGCATTCCACAGGCCCGACGTACGCATCACGTCCCCGTCGAAGAGGGCTGACTGTAGCTGGTCGAGGGATTGCTGGCTGTCGGCAGCCTCGCGGATCGTGCCCGCCTTGGTCACGGCGTCGGAAATCACGCCTTGCTTTAGAGAGCGCAGCATGTTAGGGCTGTGCTGGGCCATGAACTCGCGGATGCTTTCCTGCTTGCTGGGGCTGTAGCTGGCGAAGCGCTCCACCATTTCTCGGGGCTCCGTAGCTCCGTCGAGGAACTTGTAGACCGCAGCCTCTCCCATAGAGTCAGCCGCATTCACGATGCGCTTGTACTCGGCCCGGGTCTGGAGTAGGGTGTCGATGGCCTTGTCGGTCTGCGGCACCGTCTGTAGGGCGTCCAGGTCGGCTTCCAGCCCCTGGTTGCGCAGGCGGGTACCGAGTGCCTTGGCAATCGGATCATCGCTGGACTGGAGGGCTGTCAGCTCCTTCAGGGTAAGGGACAGATCCTTCACGGTCATGGCCTTCTTGTCCGGCGCCAGCAGGGACTCCAGGTGCTGCACGTACGACTCCTTGATCGGAGGCTTCTCGCGCACGCGCGCGTAGCTCTTGGCGTCATCCAGGACGGATCGAATCTGGTTGCGGAAGTTGTCGATTGGGATGGTCGTATCCGGCGCGGCCGTCGCCGCCGCCTTGCTGACCCCGTACTGGTAGACGTTGCTCGCGTGGCGTCTGAACGCCTTGATGTCGTCGTCGAGCACGCGCTTCAGCAGCGTGGCATCCGCCGTCAGGGTCTGGCCCGCCTTGAGCGGCTGGCCGAGCGCCTGTGCAGCGTCCGCAATGAACTGGTCCGTCTGATCGGCGAAGAAGTTGACTTGATCCAGGTCGTATGCCCGGTGTTCGAGGTAGATCAGCTCAGGTACGCCAGTGCGCTGAGCCAGGGAGAACTGGGTGTTGGGTAGGGCGCCCGAGGCACGCGCGACGCGCGCAGCGGTACGCCCCTCGTTCGCAATGCGAGCTAGGCCACGTCCGACGACGTTCTTGATGGCTGGAGGCAGGGACGGCAGCAGGCCGAGCCCGGCGCCGACGACGCCCCCGGCGACCGCATCGCCCGTCTTGGACCCCTGCATGCCCTCAGCTTGTAGGTCTTCGTCCGGCTCGAAGGTTAGCGCTCCGCCAGCGGCGCCAGCAAAGAAGTTCTTCGCCAGAGCCCCGATAACGGTCGTAGCGCGGGGCAGGGCTAGCTCAGGGGCAACGGCAAGGGTACCGAGCTGCGAGCCGCCAGCGGCGATGCCGCGAAGCACTGGGTCATGCCCAGCCTCTTCCGACTCCGCCTCTGCCGTGGCAGCGCGTAGCATCTCCTGAGCCGTGTACTTGTCCTTGAGCCCACGGTTGGCCTTGTCCAGTCGTGTAAAGTAGTCCGACACGGCCCCGTACAGCTGCTTGCCGCCGCCGACGACGCGGCGCAGCCCTTCGACCAGACCGGACCCGTAGCTCTTGGCGTCGTTCACCGAGAGCTGCCCGAACTGCGGATAGGGGTTGGCGCCGCCGCCCGGGGCGGGCTGCTGCGGTTGCTGCTGTGGAGCTTGCGCGGGCGCGGCCGGCGCAGCATCGAAAGCCGAGGCAGCCTGTTCAGGGCTGTCGGCTTCGACTTCGTATAGCTGACCGTTGTGTTCGACTTCGTAGATCTGGGGCATGTTACTTCTTGATGCGGACTCTCACTCCAGGACGAACTTCCTGCCATTCAGCGCTCGCGCTCGATGAGGAGCTTGGAGGGACGCCGAAGCGGGTAAGGAACTGATCGACTTCCTGGTCCGATACTGGGGGTGTGGCGATAGAATCCCACACGCATGGCTGGCCGGCTGTCTGGCATTGCTCCATCATCTTGGGTGTGATGTTCATGCCAGATGCCAGCGCTTGTTGTGATCGCTTGCTGATGCCGATAGTGTTCTTCACGGACTGACGGAGTGCCGATAGGAATTCGGTCGGGCTCTGATCCATGTTCGGGAACGAACGCTGTAGGCGGTCGTATTCCGCAACGGCAGCCTGAGCGCCGGTGATCGACTTGATGTAGCCGTTCAGCGCCTGGGTTGTCTGGATGCGGAAGTCGTAGTACTGCTGCGCTTGCGCCGCGACCTGCGGGCTGAAGCTTTGGCCAGTCAGCTTCTCGAATCCCTTGTTGGCTGCCTGGATGACCTGGGTCGGCAGGGTTAGGAACGAAGGGTTCCACTTCTGCGCGATTTGTGCAAAGGCGTCCAGCTGCTTCGCGCCGTTCGCAATCGAGGTCTGTAGGTCCGTCACGACCGGCTTCGTCAGCCCGGTCACGTCTTCCTTCGAGCCCTGTAGAGTTGGCTTGCCGGCTTCGACGAAGCCTCTCGCGCGTAGCTCCGCACGCTTGATCGCATCGCCGACCGGAACGTTCACCATTGCGCCAGTCTGCGGGTTCATATAGTTGACCCCTTCGAGCTGGTCAGCTGTCAGGTCCGTTAGATCCTTTGCGACCTGGATCGGGAACGACGAAGCCTTACGAGTCTCCTCGTTCTCAGCGCGTCGTTCAGCGGCGTCGGCACGGCGTTGGTCAGCCTTGAGCTTGTCCTGTTCGAGCTTGACTTGCCCGAGCTGTAGCATCTGAGTGTTCAGCTGGCTGGCTGCGTTCGGATCGAGATCCGACACAGCGTCGCGCATCGCGCGCAGACGTCGTAGCTCAGTATCGACGTCCGTGTCACCCTCTTGCGGAGTGATTCCGTTCTGTGCCGAGTTGAGAGTATCCATCACTCGCTTGGCTTGCATTTCTTCCGGGTTGCCGAAGAGAGCGTCCAGAGAATTCTGGAACGTAGCCTGACGCATGACGTGAGGATTGCCGCTGGCCCACATTTCCTGGTAGCGCTGCTTGTTGGCAGCTTGCACCGCCTGCGGCGTGTTGATCTGAAGACCTGCGAAGGGATTACGCATTAACCACCGACCTGTCCGTTAGCCAGGGCGTTATCTAGCGCGCCCCATGCATCAGGACTCTGAATTGTTTCTCCACCACCGAAGATGCGGCCTAGAGCGCCGCCCAGTCCGTTCTGGTTGAGCAGTGAGCTGCCTAGCTGGCTCCACATCGCGGCGTTCGCCTGACCGGCTGCACCGAAGCTTGGAGATCCGACGATCTGCGCCATGTTAGATCCGGCGCCGACGCGGGCGTTAGCCGCTGCTTGCTCTGCTGACAGACCAGCACCGAACATCTGAAGGATCTGCGACTGGATACCAGACTGACCAGACAGAGCTGAGTTGACGTTGCCGAGCTGCGCCGCCTGTAGCGACGCCGGCAGACCTGCTAGGTTGATCTGCGTGCCAAGCATGTTCTGGCCACGGTTGTACATCGTCTCGTTGCCGTACATGCTGCGCGCGAAGCGAGCTTGGTTGAGGTCGGCTGCCATCTGCGCAGTCTGACCGAAACGACCGAATGCACTGTTCAGCAGCTGGTCTTGCAGGGACTGACCCTGGAAGCCTGCGCCGAACATACCCTGCATGGCACTTGACAGGGCGCCCATGTTGTTGTTACCCTGGTTCGCAAGGCCCGTACCAATGCCGACCTGACCGGTCGCTAGGCCGAGCTGATTCTGCTGTGCCTGCTGCGCCATTGTCGTAGCAGCCAGCTGTCGTGATAGATCCGCTTGACCGAGGCCACGAGCAAATGCTTCAGTTTGTAGTGCACCACCTGTCGATCCTAGACGACCTGTGGCAAAGAGATTGTCAGTCAGGCCAGCCATCTGACGCTGCTCTTCAGGCAGCGCTTGCTGACGGAGCGTACCAAGCGTGTTGCCGTACGCCGAATCGTATGTCTGTCCCAGCGAGCCAAGCAGACCTTGCGCGTTACCAAACGCAGTGTTCTGGAGCCCTGTCTGGAACTGGTTTGATCCAGGGATCTGCCCGGCCAGCGTCTGAGCGCCGCCGAATAGAGCTGCTGGATTGAATCCGCCCATCTGCCCCGCAGTGCTCAGACCCTGCTGAGCCTGAGTGAATGCAGAGTTTGCACCACCGAGGATCTGATCCAGCCCGTTGAGGTCGAGGTTTGGAATTCCCTGCACACCCTGGAAGGCTTGCATCGCCTGACGGACGTTGGCTGGGAGATCGTTCGAGAAGGAAGGAACCCCGGCCCCTGCGTACTGGGAGAGAGCAGACGCGATAGGATCGAGGTTCCCGCCAGAGAGTGATAGCTGACCCTGGCCGGTACCGTCCGGGTTGACGCTATAGCCCCAGCCCGCACGAGCGCCGTTTGCCATACCGCCAGCGACGAAAGGCATAAGGTTTGTCGATGATTGACCGAGCGCGCGATTCTGCGCGTCTTGCGCGGCACGCGCATTACGGTTTGAGCTGTACGCGCCGTAGGCGGACGTTGCGGCTCCAATTGCTAGGGCTGTAGTAGCGGCCATTTTGTTAGATTGCCTTCATATAAATTCTTTCTACTGGCTTGAAGCCTGCACGCATGTACATCGCACCGACTTCGTCTGGCATGCTGTCTTCAAGCGCTACCATGTTCCAGAACTTCGCACCGCGAAGCTTGGCGTGATTCTGTAGCTGCATGCGCAGCTTCTTACCGTTACCGTCCCCACGGTATTCCTCGTCCAGCCACCAGAACACTTCCAGCCCTTGCTTCAGGCTGTGGTTCCAAAACAGGGGGGTGATGTAGGCGCCCGCTGTCCCAATGACTGTTGCGTCTACTTCTGCGACAAGAAGTACGTGATTCTTGCGTAGATCGTCTAAAGTAGCGACAAGCGATGGCTCATCGATCTCTGACTCGTGGCGGTACGGGTTGTGTGCGAAGAACTTGTGACCGATGCGAACTAGCGCGTCGTAGTCAGCGGGAGTAGCAAGGCGGATCTTCATGAGTAGAACATCGTCAGAACTAGTCTGCCGTCCTGTGAGTTAGTACCGAAGCCCCCGAGGGGCTCAGCACGATGCATTAGCTTGGCCGGAAAGATGGCTGCGCGATTGCTGCGCATGTCTACTTGGTCGTAGATCTCCCATGCCTTGGGCTTGTTTGTATCGAGCTTCCAGATCTGTTCTTCGAACTTATCACGAGGATCTGTGACCATGCCCGTCTTCTTGTGACGAACGAACGATGTCCCACCCTTGCAGTGCTCCGGCCGGTTGAGGTAGAGCATGAGGGACTTGGTCCCCATCGTCGAGTCTGTGTGTGCCTGATGCGGCACTGGCACACCAGCCAGCGAGAGACGCATGAACATCATGTGATCTCGCGGCTTGAGTGTACGGATGATGAAGCGCTTGACGATCTCAGGGATGTCTGTAGAGATGCCTGGATAGACGACTCCATCGACTGGATTACGTACGCCATCGAAGCTCAGAGTGTCTGCATGTGCTCGCAGGTTCTTGTACGTCTCTTCGTCGAGGAAGTTGTCTACGATCTCAATCATCCTTCTTCGTCACCGTCTTGTTGATGTAGTAGATGGCTGCCGCAATGGAAGCGATGCTGCCGGTGAAGCCGGCTAGAATTGTAGCGATCTGTCCTAGATCCGCGAGGGTTACCCCGAAGAGTGTCACTCCGATGGCTCCCGTAGTTGCTGCGATTCTATCGCCCATTATCGGATTCTGTATGTGAAGTGGATGTGCCAAAAGCCCGCCCACGAAGTAGAAGCTGCTTGGATTGTGAATTCCGCTCTGTTACCTGCGATGTCCGCGCGAACGCGAACAGCGCCGATAGACGCACCGTCTTCGAAGCGGTCTTCCTTCACGATGCCTGTTAGGTCGTGGATGCTGATGAAGTCCGAGGCGACCGGCAGCGTGGCCGTGTAGACGTACGTGTCACCGCTGACCACGGTACGAGTCACCTGAACAATCATGTCCACCATCACGATATCGGACTGTCGCTGGTAGTACGCACCACCGACCGAGACGGAGCCGGCACTGCCGGAGACCGTAGGCGAGTAGACACCAGCCGCCATAGTCTGGATACCGAGCTGCGTCTGTAGGTGAGACAGGCTGGCCTTACGGATGTATCCGTCAGATCCGTTCGTCACCATGACCTGACCGACAGTTGGGTTTTCACCATTCGATGCGCTGCTGTTGAAGTAGCGAGTGAAGATGTCCGAGCTGCCGTCGCGAGCTACGACAGTGTTCGGTGATACCGACTGCGACATGTTCAGGCCGTCGAGAAGGTCGGCGTCGAGACCCGAACCGCTACCGTCGTTGGCAGCGTGCCACGCTGTGGCGCCATTCACCAGAACGGAAGTCGCTGTCAGGTTGATCGTAGCGATGGCGACACCAGAGCCACGGCTGACTGTGATCGCATTGGCTGTTGAGTTCTCAGCGTCGTTCAGGACGCGCAGCAGCCATGTCGATGTATCGACAACTGTATCCCAGCGTCGGTTGTTTGCAGACGCGTCCGACTCGTTCCACACCAGTCGAGGGATCGTGTTGGAAATGATCTGGTTGCCGGTGAACGTGTTGGATGTTCCAAGTCGCGCAACGTCCGTAGCGGCGATGCCGCCGTTCAGTAGGACCGCAGGACCGAGAGTGATCGAGCCGTTCTGTAGAGCATACGCCAGCTTGCCCGGCGTGATGAGCTTAGAGTCTCCTGTGAGTGCAGAAGCTTCTGCGTTCGCCGCGATGTCGGCGCTGTCGAACTTGGTCTGTACAGCGACGGCGATAGCCTGGAACTCAGGATCGAAGTCGGCGCCGCGAATCTTCTTGGCAGGGTTGCCAGTTGTTAGCGCGTCCTTCGGAGAGAAGGCTGTGATTTGTGTGTAATCTGACATTAGGCTAGTCGTCCAATCTTAGCGAACATTTCTGCTTGTTGTAGAGCGAACTCACCTTCGACGTCGGCTTCGATGCCGAGACGATAGTACTGCCCCTTGTGTCGCGCTGGCTTCTTCAGGATACGCAGCGCCAGTCCGCCGCCGAACTCGTCTTCACCGAACTCGCCGATATCCCATTCGGCTGTAGCGTCTCCGGCCACAGTCTCGAAGTCTGTTCGGAAGTCGGTACGGAAGTCCACCGACCACTTGAAGATAATTGATGTTTCGGATGTGACGAAGATGATCGCGCCGATGCGCTTTAGAATCTTGACGTAGTTGGCTACCTGCTCGCCGAGGTCGAGCCACGGAGACTGGTAGATGAATCGGAACTTCGTGCCGCGATCATTCGCGCCGATGTACTGGCTGACGTAGCCGTTCTGGATCGACAGGATCATCTGGTCGTTCTCGCGCGTGTACAGCGCAGACGGCCCGATAGTCCAGCGAGTGACTGTGCACAGCTCGTTGCCGTCATCGTCCGTCCATCGACGTCGCTGGTCGAGTACCCAGCTCTGATTCGATTCCGGCAGCGCCAGCACGTAGGCTGCTAGCGATGGGTTGTATGTGCTGCGGATGAGGCGAGGGTTCTCAACAGCGACTGCGTTACGCAGGTCGTCGCGAACGTACTTCGTAAGCGTTGTAATCGGGTTGGACTTTTCCTGGATCACTCGTGACAGCGACTGGACACCTTCTGGTGCCAGGAATAGCAGGTCAGCTTCGCCGACCGGCTGGAGGCTGTACTGCGTCAGGCAGCCCGTACCGGAAATGATATCGACGACTGCTAGCTGTGTCGGGCTGATGCCGAGCACGCCTGCGTTGCCGTCACCGAAGAAGACGATGTGCTTGCGGCCGAAGACCACTAGCAGACCGTTGAACTCCGCGAGCGCCGAGACGCGGTCTGTGCCTTGCGTCCAGATATTGCTCATGTCGATCTGACCTGAGCCCGCTCCACCCCAATCTAGGTGATCGAGCGTAGCGCTGTACTTGATGGTCTGGCCATCAGCCATCATGCCCCATACGCGACCGAACGCACACAGCGCGACTTCACCAGTCGGCGCCGTGCCGCTCGAAGGCACGATGGTAGCGAAATTGCCGGTGCCATTCCAAACAATCGGAGTCAGCCCCTGCTGGAATCCCAGCACGAGGTTGTTGAAGTTCTGGAAACGCCATGTGCCGTCAGCGTCTGTGACGGAGCCTGAAATGTCAGAGCCTTCTGGATCTGCAAGGCTCGAACTGATGCCGCCATCCCAGGCTACGAGGGTTACAAGATCTCCGTCTTCCTGCTTGTACTCGAAGAGGGTCTTGACTGTTACTGCCGGGCTGATCGGCGTAGTCGTGATGTCTGTTACGCCGTCGCGCGCGGCCAGTCGGCCGTTCGAGTCGATGATGGCGTTGTCCGCTTGCGTGCAGTACGCAGGCGACAGGATGCTCCCGGACTGCGCGGTGTTCAGACCACGGAAGCCGGGAGTCACAAGATCGATTGGCTGGAGTTGTTCCTTCGGAACAATGAAGGCTTGCATTATCTAGGTACTAGGTCCAGTCCGCCCTGCTCTGTCCAGTCACGCGCAATCGCGGAGTCGAGAGCCTGACGGAAACGATCTTCAGTGTACATGCTGCTGACACCAAGCTCTTCGCCTCGTTCGTGGAGCGCATACCAAATGCTGCCCATTTCGAGAGGTCGGCTAGGAATCAGGATGACTGTGTCGAGTGCATTGAATGGCACTCGTGGCTGCGGTACTACCATCGTCACACTCAGCACGCGAGTGTTGAGCGGCGTAGGGTAGACCGTGATTTCTGGGATGCCGTCACTTCCCATGCGTGTAGCGAAGTAGACCGGCGCGTCGTTGACAGTCTCTTGATTGACTCTACGACGATACACCAGCTCCGAGTAATCGATCTCGATCAGCTGGCGAGTGTTGGAAGGGATCGTCACATCGAAGACGAGCGCAGCAGAGTCGAACGAATTCGACTGCTGGATGCGGACTAGCCGCGAGCGCTGATTGGCGCCTGTGATGTCTGCTGTGTGAGTTTCACCAGCAACGCTCACCGACAGATCCTGCCACAGCACGGACCAGTTGTGAGCATCTTCGATCTCTTCCTTGATCTGGTTGACGAAGTGAGCGATCAGCTTGTGATAATCGGAATCCAGCTCCGTGATCGAGTCAGCGACTAGATCTTCGGATAGCACTCCGAGCACTTCATTCATGACCGCCTTGAACGTCGCCATGTTTGGTCCTTACAAAAAAGGGGCGGAGCTGTAACCCGGAGGCTACAGCCCAACCCCATTGGTTAGCCGTTAGGCTTCAGTTGCGTCGGCAGGTACGACAATCGGGATGATTGAAGACGAGCGAACGACCTTCGAGTCGTACAGCATGTCGGCTGTAAACAGGTCGCCCAGGTATTCCTGCTTGTACTGTGTCTGGGTACGAACACCCATCTGCTCCACGAGCACTTCCGCGTCGGCCTGGAAGAACAGCACTAGGCGCTGGTCAGCCGCACCACCGGCATCTTCCACCAGCGGTAGCTGGTTTGTGATGTAGATGTCAACAGCGTAGACGTCGCCCACGCGACCGTTACGGATGCTGTTGCCGCCACCAGATTCGCCAGTGAAGGCTTGTTCTGTGTAGCGAGCGAAGCCGAGCATGTCCTGCTTCACAACAGGAGGAACGACTAGGTGACGGCCGGCCATCGGCGCATCGATGTCGTCGAGACGACGGATGCTGCGACGGATGCCGAAGTCTGTCAGGTCAACGGCGTTGCCGGCGTTGGCGTTCGCTGTGCGGTCGAACACGGTTGTGCCGTCGCCAGTGAATGTGTTTGTCAGACCTGTGGATGTGCTGTCGATGCTGCCGTCAGCGTTTTCGACGAGAGTTGCTGAGCCGCCGTTACCGTTGGCGAGCATGTCAAGGATCAGATCCTTGTCCACGCGCTTCGCGATAGCGTAGCCGGCGTCGTCAGTGTAGAAGCGACGAAGGGATGGCAGAGCCTGGACATCTACGATGTCTTCGATCAGGCGGCTGTATTCCTTGTGCTTCGCGATGCTGATGACGATACCAGCGTCGGTACCGTGCTGGATCAGCGTGACTTGTGTTTCAGCGACCTTGGTAGATGCTACGCCGCGAGACGGAGTAGGAATGCGGATCGTGTCGCCCTTCTTACCGCGATGGTTGAGCTTGCGGACGAGGTTCGCCATAACAAGGTTGGACTTGTAAGCGGCAACAACTTCGTTGCTCCACAGCTCCGGCACGAAGTTTTGTACTTCGGCTACGATGATGTGATTTGTGCCTAGTGGCATATATTATCCTGTGAGTGGGTTTGTTTCTTTAGGTTGTGTGGTGAATGTTACTTGACACGCTTTTCGTGATAAGCCTTCATGATGACCGCCTGATACTCGTCAGAGTAGTAAAGCTCAGGATTTGTCAGTTGCAGACGAAGCAGGTCAGCTCGATTATAAATCTTGCCGCCCTTTGGTGTCCCTTCGCTGTTTCCGCGTGAGCCGCTTTCGAGCGACGCAGCCTTCGCAGCCTCTAGGCGCGTGTTGTCGTCTTGCTGTGACATTGTCTTCTTTTGAGCCTTGAACTCCGTTAGTAGGTCATTACCAGCGTCAAAGTCGCCTTGCTGTGCCGCCACCGCTGCTCGCTTACGAATCGGCGAGCTGTTGATGAACGTGGTGAACTCGGCATTGTTGACGTATGTCTGATAGTCAGGGTGATCCTGAACTAGTCTCGCTGCTGCCGCCTGTCGAGCGCTTTCGCGAGTTGCCTGTTCAGTCTCTTGATCGCGTTGAGCAATCGTTGCGTTCACTACCTTTTGGATAGAGCCCGTTGGATCTTCGGCCAGATCCGTCGCCTTGATCTTCGGAGTTTCGGGTGAGTTCTGTGTAACTCCCGCTCCGTTCTGGCGTAGGTCGTTGTCACGACGTAGGTTGAGCAGTCGGTCTGTCAGCACACGCTGAGTGCCAAGGTCATTGGCCATTCGGCCCATTTGTGATTCGAGCTGCTTGTAAGCTTCTGCAATGTCCTTTGCGGACTTGCCACGAAACTTTTCAGGCAGATCATCTTCAGGAGCCGGAGCTTGCTGTTGCTTTTCCTGGTTAGGGGCTTGAGCTTGCTTGTTGCCACCACTTAGGATGGCTGCTTCTTCACGAAGACTCTTTGTGAGATCTTCCAGATTTCCGAGCTGTTCGGAAGCGTCGTCAACTACATTCATCATCTAAAACCGTCCTCATAGGATTATGGTTGGAATCGACAGGTATCAATCAGAGCCGGCTGCCTTGCCGTAGTCGCCGTGGTCGGCGTGCCTCTTCTCTTCGAGGGCTCTGCGTTCCCGATGCACCCTATCAAAATGCGCGATGCTTTCGGGAGAGGCCGAAGCGGACAGCGCCATGCCGCTCCGGTCAATTCGTGGGGCCGGGAATAGCCGCTGTGCGTAGACGTCGTGTTGGACGCAGTACGCTGTAGGCTCCCCATAGGTCAGCTCTTCGAACACATGGCCCCCCATGCATTCGTAGTCGTAGAGCTTCTTACTCGTAGTCAATTTCGTCTTCCTCTTCCTGGGATGCCATCGCCTGAGCTGCGAGGTTCGCGAACTCGGTTTCTGTCACATCCTGGAGGTTGACGATTTGCAGGAAGGCAGCGCGGGCTCCGGTAGCGAGCTGGTGTTCATTCCAGTTGGTCGCATTCAGTGCGCGGTTGGCTTGCTGCTGTACGCTGGCGTCAGCGAACTCCGAGACGATCTTCCATCCTGGATGCTCGAAGAGCGATTCCAGCGACGCATATCGGTCACGCTGTTCGTCGGTCAGCAGTGATAGCTGCATTTCATTCAGTGCCATTCAGTCTCTCCTCTGTGGCGTTACTTCGATGTCTTAGGCTTGCTCTTGTCGGCCGCGACCTTCTCGCGATCCACCGACACCTTCATTAGAGCAATACGATTCTGCTCACGCAGGATCTCAAGCTGCTGAAGTTCGAGCTGTAGACGCATCTGCTCTTGGATGAGCTTGTCGTCTTCGACGTCTGACTTCTTCGACTCTGACAGAGCCTTAGCGAGTGTCAGTCGTGTTTCGGCAATGAGCTTCTGGTTCTCCAGCAGCACTTGCTGTGCTGTTCCCTTCGCCGCTTCAAACTGTAGATCAGCCAGCTCCTTCTGCTTCTTCACTTCCTCTTCTGGAGGAGGAGCAAGAGCCTTCGCGATCTCTTCCATGACCTTCGCCTTGACCGGCGATGAGCTGTGTTCGACGATGCCTTGCACGAGCACGAGAGCGACGTTGGAGAACTGCTCCGGCATCATGCCGATCAGCTGCGTCATCTGCATCGCTTCGACTTCGCGAGCTACGATGCCTAGCGTGGCCTTGACGATGAAGTCGTAATCGCCTGGGTAGCGACGTGGCTCGAACTGCATGTAGCGCCACATGACCTTCTTGATGACAGGCTGTAGCAGGTTGCGATCCACGTTGGCGATAGCGCGCTTCGAGCGCTTGACGAACGCACCCATCAGCATGCTGTTCGCGCTCATCGCGTTGCTGCCGGACTGGCTCTGCGACTTCAGCGCCGTAGCGCTGTCGAAGGCACCGGTACCCATCTGCACCATGCGCTCCATTTCGGAGGCTTGGTTGAACGTGTTCGGGTTGATGTCGCCGATGCCGACCGGCGTCAGCACTTCGTTCGGGTTGCCGTTGGTCAGCCAGATCTTGCCAGGGTACACTTCCATCTTGAAGCCGCGCGGTACGCGCCCAGAGTCCACACCAAGCATCGGGCTCGATACGAAGCCCAGCGCGTCGATACGCGCGCGCACTTCAGCGTCAAGAGCCTTCTGAGGGTTGTAGCCCTTTTCCGACACCGAGCGGCCCCAGAAGCGGCCCGGCACCTTCTCGAACTGGAACGCGATGATCGAGCGGTCCTTCATCACGAAGGGGTTGGCCATCGCGCGGAGCAGGATGCCATCGTTGGCGATGGTCACGATTGCTTCGATCAGCGGCCCGTCGCCCGCGTCAGGGCGTTCGACCATGTCCTGCGCCAGCAGGCGGTCTAGGATGTTGTCTGGCTCGCGGGGCTCTGTAAGCTCGCGCAGCAGCTTCAGGGGCACCTTCCCGTGCCATTCGGTGATAGTGATCGAGTCGGCGTCGCCTGGGCTCAGCAGCCCTTCAGGATCATCCTGGTCGATGGTTCTCTGTTCGGTCGTCTGTGACGGGAACAGGAACTTGATGGCGTCTTCGCGGTAGGTACCCTGTTCGATCTTTTCGAGGATCGAGTGCAGAGGCTTCTCCACCTTGTGCGCCACAGCAAGCATTTCGCTGATGGTGCGGCCGGACGGGTCCGGGATGAACTCGTCAGGGCGGATCGAATCCACGGTCACGTAGACGCGGTCCTGGCCTTGAGCTTCGAGCGCCTGAGTCTCCGGGTTGCGGACAGGCTTCTCGGCGCGACGAACGTCGGTGTTGATCTTGACGATGCCGGTGCCGAAGATGGCCGCATTCAGGATAGCCTCTGCCAGCGCGTCCTTCGCGTTCACCAGCTCGAAGTCTTCGATCAGGAGGTCGCGAGCGCGGATAGCGTCGAGCTTGTCTTCGTCCGCGATGTCATCGACAACGTCGAACCATGTGTCCTTCGAGAAGACGGCTTCTTCGATTTCGGACACGGTCATTTCGATAGCCTGAGCCAGCGCAGGCGCCACGAGGCGCGAGCGTTCTGTAGCACGGCTGCGGTCGCCGGTGGCCCATAGGCCACGGTACATGCGCCAGTATTCACCCCAGCGCTTCTCGTATCCGCGATTGCGGAAGTCTTCCCACTTGTTCGCGCGCTCGACGATCCATGAGACGAGCGCAGCGCCGGGCTGAGCTTCGATGCCCATTGAGGCAGGAGACACGGAATCCGGCGTGTCAACGATGATGGACTGGCCGGATGTCGGAAGTGTAGTTGGCATTAGTATCCTGAGTCTGG
>JACCDR010472153.1_pt1 | contig 16822 bp, 16 predicted proteins | sample 7446431 | NCBI WGS metagenome assembly JACCDR01 (sample SAMN15323443, study PRJNA562643) | freshwater metagenome | isolation source: river surface water | place: USA:Blue River Watershed | collected 2017-08-17 | reverse complement strand
AATGGCATTATGCGTTATTGGGAGCTGGTATTAAAACGCGAATGGCCATTTCCTGAGTTAATTAAACCGCCCGTGATTAAGTCGCTGCCTGATATTCTCACCCAGATGGAAATCATCGCTTTATTAAGCCACGTTCGCGAGCCGCGCTTGCGCGTGCATATACGCGATGGCAAAGGCCATAAAGATCGCTTTGTGATTTTACCGGCAGTCACATTACAGTTATTACGCGCTTTTTGGGCCAGTCATCGCAACCCTAAATGGGCATTCCCCAGTCGTGATCCCAAGCGCTACCCGGGCCTTTAGCGCCCATAGCAAGCGCATTTATGTGGGTGATTGTTTCGAATTATTTATTGGGCATTTTTTTTGCCTTTGGCTTTCACTACGCGAAATAGCCCCCAAAAACCAAAAATTAGAAAAACAGCGCCAAGATATGACATGAAGTCTTGATGTTTATATAGGCCGAATCCAAGAAATAAGATGCCCAGCACTATATGAAATATTTCGCCAGATCCTAAGCCAGCACTTTTTACGAGAGTGCTGCTCTTTCGTTGCATTGACTTAGAACTTTCAATCATTTCATCAAGTTCTATTGCATTATTTTCGCAGCGATTTAAACATGCGATACCATTTTGTACTTCTGAAGAGCAATTTTTGCAGATTCCTCGTTGGCAAGATTTACATATTCCGCATGCGGGCGTTCCCCCATGATAAAAACATTCCATAGTGAGTTCTCTTTTTTGCCTAACGCCGTTCTCATTTGCGCAGCGGTTGTAGTGGATTTTTGTGCAAAAATGTACGCAGCGAATGCCCAAAAAGGAACGTAGCCCGCTGCGTTAAATGGAGCACCTTGTTAGCAGTGCTGATGCTCATAATAAAGGTCCCACTCTGACTCACCAGTTTTTACAAAGCCGTGCGCAAGATAAAATGTGTTGGACCTACTGCCGCGCAGGGCGCCAAGGCGTAGCGGAATTTTCCGCTCCCGTGTCAGTGCAATGACCGAGGTCAGAACCGACGCGCCTAAACCATTTCCTTGGAAATCAGGATGGATATATAGGTGGTCCAGATAAAGGTGATCCCCCTTGTCTTGCAGTGCATAAAACCCGATAAGGCGCCCGTCGATTTCGATTTTTCGAGTGGCTTCCCTGTCGAAGCCGTCTACAAACCTGCTGCGAGCCCTGGCCGGATCAAAGCGCCCTATTGCTTCCAAGCTTTCTCGCATAGCAGAGATGCGGATCTGGGCAAGGGCTTCTTTATCGTTCTCTTCGACTTCGCAAATCTGATAGTTCATATGCTTGCTAGCAATTGTGTATGCGTCGCCAAGACGTAATATCCGGCGACGGGGTATTTGGGGGTTGGGTTTTGCAATCTACTGTGCGGGCCTTGGGGCGTCAAGGATTGCGGGGGTTGGTTATTGGAATTCGATTGGATATTGCGTCGTCGCGACGGGTATTGGGGGCGGCGTGTTTGGGGTTAAATCGGTGTTATTGGCGTTTGGCAGGCGCAGGTGATGGGTTGGCTATGATCGCGAATGATATCGGCTGTGCCGGAAAAACGATCCAATGTGTGGGCAAGCGCGATATCACGCGTGGAAAGGCCATTGCATTCATGGGTTATCAAGGTGACATCCACGATGTTATATCGGTTGCACCATTCGGGGTGATGGTTGGCCTGTTCAGCGGCCAAGGCCCCTCGCGACATGAAGGCCCAAGCCTCGGAAAACGTGCGAAACCGCCAGACTTTACGGATCGCATCCCGATCGGGAGTCGCTCCCCATCCCGTTTCACCCAGCGCGGGAAGCTGAGTGTTGCGTTCGGCAGCGGTCAACAGGCTTGCGGGCATGGGGGGCTCCTTTGGCGTCGTCTATAAACAGGGTGTAAAGCTCGCCGCCTATGACGGCTCAGCGCTGATCTCAAAACCGGCAGAATCATCTTCCGCGAGTGCCTGAGCTAGCCAGGGTAGCGCGGTTTTAGCATCATCTGCCAGTGTCCAGGGGCTGTTGACGATGATCATGCCACTTGCGTACATGCCGCCGGCCTGGCGGCTGCGCAGTTCAAGGAAAAGCGTATCCTTGAGCCGCTGTTGGCGGACGCGGTGTTTGAGCAGATCGCTGCGTTTTACGTCCACGACCGGGTACCAGATGGCATAAACCCCCGTTGCAAATCGCCGATGCAAGCCTGCCAGCTGCTGTGCTATGCGTTCGTAGTCACTTTTGATTTCATAGGAGGGATCCATCATCACGAGCCCTCGCCGCTCTGGCGGGGGGACTAGCGCGAGGCTTTTTTTAAAGCCGTCCTCGTCGTAGACCTTCACCCGTTTATCGCCCGCCATTTGCCGGGTCAGGAGCAGCGCATCCTGTGGGTGCAATTCACACAGGGCGATTCGATCATGGGGCCTTAGCATCTCTGCGGCCCACCAGGGGGAGCCTGGATAGGCGCCTATCTGGCCTTGCGTATCCACAAAGGGCGCCAAACGATTGAGGTAGCCCATGAGGCAGGCCGGCGGGGCGCTCGTTTGCGCAGCGGCCAGAACACGGGCTATGCCTTGCCGGTATTCGCCGGTTTTTTCGGCGAGCGGCGACTGCAGTGAATAAAAGCCTGCACCCGCGTGAGTATCCAGATAAAAGCAGCCTTTATCTTTTTGAGTCAGATGGTTTAACAGGCGTTCCAGCACAAAGTGCTTGAGCACGTCGGCACTGTTGCCGGCGTGGTAGCCGTGGCGATAACTGAGCATAGGAGGTTCCTGTTAGGGCTATTGACCTTGTCGGTGACATTCGTACAGAGCGAGACTTGCCGCCGTGGCGAGGTTGAGCGATTCCACCTCGGCGGCACCCGGAATCGTAAATCGCTGAAGGTGCGGCAAATTGAACGCCTCAGCCGGCAGGCCACGGGCTTCATTGCCCAGTATCAAACAGTCGCACTGGCCGAGATCCGGGTGGCTGATGGGGGCTCCCTGCAAATCGAGCAGGCCGGGCCTCACCACCTGAGCGGCCAAGGCCGACAGCGGCAGGTCGCGAAGGATCGGGATATGAAAGATGGCGCCCATACTGGCACGCACCACTTTCGGATTATAGGGGTCGACGCTGCCGGGGCTGAGTGCGCAGGACCAGCCGCCAAACCAGGCGAGGCTGCGCAGCAGTGTGCCGAGATTGCCTGGGTCCTGAATTTCCCACAAATACAGCAAGCGTTGGCGCTGGGTTGGCAGCGAGGCGGGCATCGGCACCCAGGCGCCTATGCCTTGCGGGCTTTGGGTGTCGGAGATTTTTGCCATTTGCTGCTGGCTGATGAGGGTTTTGGGTAGTGGGCTCGCAAAGTCGGCGTACTCGGGTGTCACAAACAGTCGGCTGCCGGCAAAGTGCCCTTTTGCCAGCGCCTTGTGCAGCTCCAGCACCAGGTGTTCGCCTTCTGCCCAAAAGGCGCCGAACGCCTCGCGGTATTTTTTCTGTTGCAGTTTTTTAATCTCATCAAGCGTCATGGGTGGTTTCCGCTTGCAATGCCAGCGCCAAGGCTTCCGCGACTTTAATGCCATCGATGGCAGCAGACAGTATGCCGCCTGCATAACCGGCGCCTTCGCCCGTGGGGTAGAGGCCCTGGGTATTTAAACTCTGCAACGACTCTGGGTCGCGGGTGATGCGCACCGGTGAGGATGTGCGGGTTTCAAGGCCGGTCAGCACGGCATCGTGACGATCGTAGCCGGCCAGTTGGCGTGCCATGGCGGGTAGGGCTTCTTGCACGGCTTGAATCCACTCGGTGGGCAGACTCTGGGTTAAATCGGTGAGGGTGACGCCAGGCCGGTAGGAGGGCATGACATCGCCAAGTGAGTCACTTGGCCGGTTGGCCAGAAAGTCGCCCACGCACTGAATCGGGGCCGAATAGTCTTCACCGCCGAGCCGAAAGGCGTCTGCCTCCAGCCGCTCTTGCAACGCCACGCCGGCGAGGACATGGCCTGGGTAGTCGCGGGCCGGGTCAATACCCACCACAAGGCCAGCATTGGCGTTGCGTTCATTGCGCGAGTATTGGCTCATGCCGTTGGTTACCACCCGCCCCGGTTCGCTGGTTGCCGCCACCACTGTGCCGCCTGGGCACATGCAAAAGCTATAAACGGAGCGGCCATTTTTGGCTTGGTAGGTGAGCTTATAGTCAGCGGCCCCGAGCAGGGGGTATTCCTGCTCGCGGCCATGGCGCAAACGGTTGATTTGCGATTGAGGGTGCTCGATGCGAAACCCAACGGCAAAGGGTTTGGCCTCCATAAAAACCCCGCGTTCATGCAGTGCGCGGAAGGTGTCGCGCGCACTGTGGCCTGGCGCCAGAACCGCATAGCGGCAGGCGATATCGTCGCCCGATGCCAGCCGCAAGCCGATTAATTGGCCATTGTCACGGTAAAAGTCGGTCACTTTTTGTTCGAACCGAATCTCGCCGCCAAGACGCAAAATCTCCTCGCGCATCCGGGCGACGACCCCCGTTAAACGAAAGGTGCCGATATGGGGTTTGCTGATGTACAGGATTTCATCAGGGGCGCCGGCTTTCACAAACTCTTCGAGCACTTTACGCCCGTAAAACTGCGGGTCTTTGATTTGACTGTAGAGCTTGCCATCCGAGAAGAGCCCGGCACCGCCTTCACCAAATTGCACATTGGATTCGGGGTTGAGCTGATGTTCCCGCCAGAGGCCCCAAGTATCTTGAGTGCGGTCGCGCACCGCCTTGCCGCGCTCCAAAACCAGCGGTTTTAAGCCCATTTGCGCGAGCAGCAAAGCAGCAAAAATCCCGGCCGGGCCAAAGCCAACGACAACCGGACGCCGGCTGTCGTTGGCCCCCGCGTAGTCGGCCGGGGCCTGCGCCACAAACTGGTATTGGGTGTTGGGGCTCGGTTTAATCTGCTCATCGGCTTGGTGCCGCTTGAGTAAGGCATTTTCGTTGGCGACTTCGACATCAAGCACGTAAATCAAGGTAATGGCGTGTTTTTTACGCGCATCATGGCTGCGCTTGAAGAGTCGTACCGCAATCAGCTCTTCGGGCGCTATGGCGAGCCGCGCCAGTACGGCAGCGGTAAGGTCTTCGGCGCTATGATCAAGCGGCAGGCTCAAGTGGGTGATGCGAATCATGAGGTGTCCTGGCGGGTGCTGCCCGCAAAGGGGGTGGATTAGGCAAGGTGGCCTGGGGCTAAGCGAGTCGCGTTGTGGATGCGCGGCGCCAGATGCGTGGCCAAGAGGCGTGCCATTGTAGCGGGCTTGGTCTCTCCTTAGAATGGCGCACCTCTTTAAGACGTCTTTTTATGGCCCGCACAAAAAGTACCAGCCGTTGGCTGCACGATCACATCAATGATCCTTATGTTAAAAAAGCTCAGCAGGATGGCTACCGCGCGCGCGCAGCTTATAAATTGCTGGAGCTGAATGAGACCTGCCGGTTGATCAAGCCAGGGGCCTGTGTGCTCGATTTAGGCTCGTCACCTGGGAGCTGGTCTCAGATCGCCGCAAGGCTAGTGGGTCATCAAGGCCGTGTACTCGCAACCGATATCCTGCCCATGGACCCTATTGCGGGGGTTCACTTTATTCAGGGTGACTTTACCGAGGAGTCGGTGTTGCAGGCCTTGCTAGCCGACTTGGCGGGCCAATCGGTTGATCTTGTCATCTCTGACATGGCGCCTAACTTAAGCGGCATCGATGCGGTGGATCAGTCAGCGTCTGTCTATCTGGTGGAGTTGGCGCTGGATCTCGCGACGCGGGTATTGAAGCCCCGTGGCGACTTTGTCGCTAAGGTGTTCCAAGGAGAGGGGTTTGATGACTATGTGCAAACCGTTCGCCAGCACTTTGACAAAGTGATGATTAAAAAACCCGCTGCCTCGCGACCCCGTTCCCGCGAGGTGTATCTGGTGGCGAAGGGGTTTAAGCCTTAATGGTCGCCGCCGTTAGTGGTGCCTAAATGCCTTGCGACTGGCGTTTTGCGGGCTGAGTAAGTCATAGATTATTGCATCGGTCGCAAAACAGCATTTTTTAGTGCGCTTGGCTTGCTTGAGTTCATCTTTCGTGCGTATAAAAGAACAGCTCTCGGTGAGAGAGCAGGTCCTTTGGTGTGCTGGTTCGGCCTAGTTATAGTGTTGTCCTGACAAGACGCAGACACAGGTTGTGGTTGGGTGAAAATGCGATGATCGATGCAAATTTTTACTGGCCTATCACGATTCCCTCATCTATAACTATTCTGCACCAACGTGTTTTTGTCCTGTATTACGGCTTTTTGGCGCGAGGATAAATATGAGTGACGAATACGAAGACGATGTAACTGAAAACGAAGCAGAGGACACAGAGCGAGACCTGTCTGCTGCTGCGGCTACGGCGCCCGTTGCGACATCGGGCGGGGGTTATGTGGCGTCCGAAGCGGATGCGGTCAACCCGGTTGAGCGCGAGCGCATTCGCAAACAATTGCAAGCCGACATTGATGCCTTTCTATCGGGGGGTGGCAAGATCCAGACGATTGATTCCCATGTCATGGCAGATCCCCCGCGAAAACCCCAGTCTAACTACGGCTCTCAGCCTATTTAGGCTGTATTTATTTCATACTTGCCCTGCTTAGGCAGGGCTTGGCTTCTTTGATAAGCCAATTGTTCGAGTAAGTCGTATCACAGGTTTGATCTTTGCACGCTAGTTTGATCTTCGCACATTATTGTGTTGTTTACCGGCTCTGGCCTTAAGGACCCTGTGTGACGCTACTACTGAATACCGCTCAATTAACTGGGATACCCGTGGGTATTTCAGGTTGTTTGCTTGGCCAAAATGTCCGTTATAACGGTGGGCATAAACGGTCGGCATTTTGTGTGGATAACCTCGCAGAGTATTTTGATTTCAAACCGGTGTGCCCCGAAATGGCCATTGGCTTAGGTGTTCCGCGCCCCACCATCAAGCTGCAAGGCGATTTTCAATCGCCTAGGCTCGTGAGTAGCCAAGACGGTTTGCTCGACGTCACGGATGCTATGGTCGAATTTGCCGAGGCGCAGGCTTTACAGGCCGATTCGCTGAGTGGCTTTATCTTTATGCGAGACTCGCCCAGTTGTGGTCTTTACAGCACCAAGGTTTACAACCCGAGTAACGGGCTTTACCCCAAAAGGCGAGCCGGTTTGTTTGCTGAAGCCATTGTAGCGGCTAACCCTCGTTTGCCGGTGGAGGAGGAAGGACGCCTGAATGATGCGGTTTTGCGTGAGAATTTTATTGCGCGAGTGTTTGTGTACCAGGCATTAAAAACCGTGCTCGCCACTGGGGCTCATGCCCGTTCACTGGTTGCCGTTCATTCGCAATTAAAGTTTTTTGTTATGGCGTATGGCCAGCCGCTGTATCGTACCTTGGGCCAGTTAGTTGCGCGCGCCGGTGTCGGTGATCCTCAATCGGTCTGGAATCAGTATCTGGACACCCTCATGACAGCGACACGCAAGGCCCCCAACAAAAAAGGGCACACCAACGTGTTATTTCACTTGTTAGGGTATCTGAAAAAAGACGTGGCATCCCATCTTCGCCAACCTTTGGCATCCGCTATCGAAGAATACCGTCTGGGTCAGGTGCCTTTGGCGGTTCCTATGGCCTTGGTCGGCCATTACCTCGAACATTACGCGAGCGACTACATTCGCCAGCAACTGTATTTGCGCCCCTATCCGGCTGCGCTCGGCTTGCGTAACGCGATTTAACCGCCGGGGCCTTTATTGGCGAACAGTGCGCAGATTGGGCGCCTTGAGCGGGTGGCTTGTGCGGAAGGGGTTGATATCCAAGCCACCTCGTCGCGTGTAGCGAGCATAGACCCAGAGTTTGTGTGGCGATAGCCGCGTCCAGAGGTCGGTATAAATCTGTTCGACGCAGTTTTCATGAAAGTCCTGATGTTGTCTAAAGCTAACCACATACGCGAGCAGATCTTCCGGCGCGATTGTTGCCCCGTCCAGTTCGATATAGATGCTTGCCCAGTCGGGCTGGCCCGTCACGGGGCAGTTGGTTTTCAATAGGTGGCTACACCAGCGGCTAACGCTATTGTTTGGTCGGCCCACCAACAACTCAGGGGCCGGGTGGTACCGGCGCTGTGAAAATGGCGCAGTGTCAATACACTCAAAACCCACAAGCTGTTGCGGCACCTGTGAGGTCGCGTCAAGCGGTTGCAACTCCACACTGACGGCGCCTTGAGCCGCGTGTGATAAATCCTGTGTCAGCCTCTGTTCAAGCTCAAGGCGATCAATCTCTGTTTGGTTAAAGGAGTTGAGATAATATTTAAACGACTTGGATTCGATCAGGTAAGGGCTTGCGGCATCCACGCGAAATTCCGCTAGAGCAACCTGTGGTTTGCCCTGTGTGTCGAGCCAGGATAATTCATAGGCTGTCCAGATGTCCTCACCTAAAAACGGTAAGACGCACCCTAGATGCTCGCGGCATGTGGCGCGAGCAATAGGCTGCAATAACTCGGGCGAATAGTGATCTGGGTAATGTTGATGTGTGCCAAGGCCAAGATCAATTCCAAAGCGATTAGGGGTGCCCATTCAATAGTCTTCTTTTACTGTTGGTGTGTTGGATCCGCTGTTGTGAGCACAGAGGCTCACGGGGACACGACTTATGCGTTATGTGGATACTGCTCGTGTGGACACACTACTGGCGAAGTTTTTCGCTTTTTTCCAGCAGATACCAACAGACACCATAGAGTGCGACAACAGAAACGCCCAAGCCCAATAGCGCATAGTGGATGTCGACATCGCTGATCCCGACCAAACCATAACGAAACGCATTGACAAGATATAAAATCGGATTGAATTTCGACAGCAGTTGCCCGAATTCCGGCAGTAGTGTGATGGAATAAAATACGCCGCCCAGGTAAGTCAGGGGTGTTAAAATAAAGGTGGGTACTATGTTGATGTCATCAAAACTGTTGGCAAAAACGGCGTTAATAAATCCCATTAAGGAAAAAAACAGTGCGGCCAGCAAAATCACCGCAATCATAATGCCCCAGTGGTGAACAGAGAAATGGGTGAAAAAAACCGACAACGTTGTGACCAAGCAGCCAATTAACAAGCCGCGCAACATGCCGCCTGTGGCGTAACCCAAAATAATAATATGGCTGGGAACTGGGCTTACCTGAAGTTCTTCGATGCTGCGATTAAATTTGGCGCTGTAAAACGACGACACCACATTCGAAAAGCTGTTGTTAATCACGGCCATCATAATCAAACCGGGGATAACAAAGGTAATGTAGGGGGCGCCGCCCATGGTGCCGATGCGCTCGCCAATGAGTTTGCCAAAAATGACAAAATATAAACTCATGGTGATGACAGGCGGCAGCAGGGTTTGAACCCAAATACGGGTAAAACGTTTAATTTCTTTGCGAACGATGGCCCAGTAGGCGATGGCTAAAAAATGCAGGTTCATAGGCTGTTGTTTTTCACGAGGTGTACGAATAATTCTTCCAGGCGATTGGCTTTGTTGCGCAGACTGCTAACCGCCACCTGTCGATCACTTAATAAACTGAAAATCCCATTGAGCGCTTGGCCTTTTTGCACGGTCACTTCCACTGTATGGGCGTCAATCGCTTTAAACAGCATGCCCGGCGCCTCCGGTAGCGACCCCGGCAGCTGATCGACATCGAGAATAAATACTTCCTGGTTGAGACGTTTGAGCAAGTCTTTGGTGCTCGTATTTTCGATGATGCGACCTTGGTTGATAATGGCGACAGTCCGGCAGAGTTGCTCGGCTTCCTCGAGATAATGTGTGGTGAGAATCAGGCTGGTGCCTTGTTGGTTAATGTCTTTGAGGAACTGCCACAGGCCGCGTCTCAGTTCGATATCAACTCCCGCCGTCGGCTCGTCCAGCACCAATAATGCCGGGTTATGAATCAGTGCGCGGGCAATCATTAGCCGTCGCTTCATACCCCCCGATAGCATGCGCGCCTGTACTTGGCGTTTTTCAAAGAGATCCAGCTGTTTTAACAGCTGGTGGCAGCGCTGCCGCGCGATGCGCGCCGACAAGCCAAAATAGCCGCCCTGATTAATGACGATGTCTTCCACTTTTTCAAAAACGTGAAAGTTAAACTCCTGCGGCACCAGCCCGAGTTGTAATTTGGCTTGGCTGAAGTGGGTGTCAATGTCCCGGCCAAAAATCGACACTTTGCCGGCGGTTTTTTTGATCAAGGAGCTGACGATGCCGAGCGTTGTGGATTTACCCGCCCCATTGGGGCCGAGCAGAGCCAAAAAATCGCCCGACTCTACCCGAAGGTCTAAACCAGACAGGGCACAGAATCCATTGGGATAGGTTTTTTGCAGCTGTTCGATGGACAGCGCCGCTTCAGTCGTTGGCATAAACACGCCTTTTGGGTTGCCAAATGAGGTCGCTATGGTAGGTCAAAGCGGCACTCGCGGCTAGGCGCTTATTTTCCCGCTCAGGGCGGCCGCCTATCTATCGATCAATCGGTTGCCATTGTCGGGCTGGCAGCTGCTGTTGTCGGCTGTTGCCTGTTTTGCGCCGCTTCGTAAATAGGTTGGCTGACCCTGGCGGCAACTTTTGACCGCCTGGCTTGCCGCTGCAATCCTGTGGCTGCCTGGCATGGATGGCGCTGCAATACGGGGTGGGCTTTGGGGGGGAGGTTGGCGGGGGGTGATATTTAACGTATTGAATTATATGAATTTAATTTCCCGTTGACCGGAGATTTTGCGCTGTCGGCAGCGCGCCGAAACCCGTGACTTTGGAGCTGGCACAAGCGTTGCTAAAGCTCTTGCATCTACCCAGACTCGGCACCCAGGCAAGTTTGTCGGTGGAGTCAGCCTACGGCAGGTTGTTGAGTTTTTTCAGGGCCGCGCTTTCACACCCCGTGTTGCAGGCGGTTTTTATTTCGTACAGGAGATGCGTTATGCCTCTAGTCATTAACACGAATATTGCGTCATTAAATGCGCAGCGCCAACTGGTAACCTCCGGCAATGAGCTGGCTACCGCGATGGAGCGCTTGTCGTCCGGCAGGCGTATTAATACCGCTGCCGATGACGCGGCGGGACTTGCGATTACCAACCGCATGACGTCGCAGGTGCGCGGGTTAAACCAAGCCGTGCGCAACGCCAATGACGGTATTTCGTTGATTCAAACCGCCGAGGGTGCGCTGGATGAAACCACCAACATTCTGCAGCGTATTCGTGAGCTGGCCATTCAGTCGGCCAACGGTATTTATGATGATTCCAACCGGCAAACACTGGATGCCGAAGTGCAGCAGTTAATTCGTGAATTGGATCGTATCGCCGCGACTACGACGTTTAATGGCCAGCCGCTGCTGGATGGCAGCCTGGGCAAGGTTGAGTTGCAAGTCGGTTCTCAGGCTAATCAAACCATTGAATTTAATATTCAAGCCATGGACTCGAAAACCCTCGGTATGGGATCGGTCAGTGTCGATGTGCTCGGGTCAGAAGTGACCTCAACACTCAGCAGTTTAAGTTTGTCAGAATCCGATGTGTTGATTAATGGCCAATCGATAGGACGCTTTATTGGTTCTACCGATACCTTTCAGGATTTAATCGACAATATTAATGCCAATGTGCTGGGCGTCGAAGCGACGGGTTATACCTCGCTTGAGGGCGAGAGTGTCGGCGACGGCGTGCTGGAAAACGGCAATAAACTGCAAATTACTCTGGTCGCGGCAGATGGTAGCGGTAATAACGTATTTAATATCACCGATACTGAAAACATGGCCCAATTGGTTGAAAAAATTAATACCGTGACAGGCGGTGCTGTGAGTGCGGATATCGATGATGATGGCCGCTTAGTGGTGACCAATAACTCCGGTTCCACCCTTCGGGTGATGGGCGTTGATGCCACCGGATCCAGCGATTCCGCCGCAGAAATTATTGAGCGCGCGACCGGTTTTAATACGCTGGTCGGCACGGCAGCGGCGATCGATTCAGCTTATGGGCAAGTGATTTTAACCTCCCTGCACGGCGACCCGATAACCATTGCGCGCGGGGCTACCGGCACGCTGGATGATTTGCAGAATCTCGGCTTTCGCGAAAGCGATTTAGGCGGGGTGGTGAAAGGGGTTGGATTATCGGCGGCCGGTGCAGCTCAAGCGTGGAATGTGGGCGATATCACCATTAATGGCGTCACGATTGCCAATAAAGATACCGATAGTTTGCTGGGTAAAGTGAATGCGATTAATCAGTTAAGTGATGAGACGGGCGTAGTGGCTAATGCCTATGCCACCGTGTCGATTGACATCAGCTCCGCCGATTTAGCCGTCGCTTCGTCAACGAGCGATAATATTGTCATTAATGGTGTCTTGGTGGATTTGGGGCTGACATCCGGAGATACCTCCGCCGACGTGGTGGACCGATTTAATGCCAATTCTGATTTAACCGGCGTCACGGCCAAGCTGTCGGGTACGCGCATTATTTTAGAGTCTGATCAAGGCTCTATCAGTATTGCGAGCCCGAGTGCCAACAGTATTTTGGCGTCGAGCGCGGCCCTGCACGGCGCTGTATTTCAATCCTATATCACCGCCAGTAGTGGTGCGCTCACCAGTTCCAGTCTTGCGGCCACCTCGACGCTCAGTTTGCTCGTCGAGGCGGGGTTAAAACTGACATCCACCAATGGCAACCCGATTAGTCTTGAACTGGGTGACAATGCAGATCCCAAAACCCTCGGCTTAATTGAAGCCAACTCGACCGCAGGCGGGCGATTTGGGGTGGCGATTGCGAGCGTCAGTGTGGATACCGCCGATAAAGCCCAAAAAGCGATTGGCGTGGTCGATAAGGCGCTGGAATCCATTAATGACGTGCGCTCGCAGCTGGGTGCGGTCAATAACCGGTTGGATTTTACGATCAACAATTTATTGGTGGTATCCGAAAATACCTCGGCGGCGCGCTCCCGCATTATGGATGCCGACTTTGCCGCCGAGACAGCTGCGCTCAGCCGCGCGCAAGTGTTGCAACAGGCCTCGCAAGCCATGCTGGCCCAAGCGAATGCCGCTTCACAACAGGTGTTGCAATTGCTGCAGGGCTAAAAGGTTAGGGCGGCTGCAAGGTTAGGGTGATTTCACGGGTAGCGCGTGCAAGTGCTCTGCAGCAATCGCGCTATGGCTTGGTGCGCCATCCAGAAGCCAAACGTGCCCGTTACCATGGTGGCGGAGCCCAGTCCGCCATCGCAATCGAGGCGGGTGCCGCTTGCGGTCGCGCAGGATTCGGGTGGTTGGGGTTTGTGAACCGGCTCGGTCGAATAAATGGCATCGATGCGAAACTTGCGGCCTTTATTGGCGGCAAAATGGTGATGGCGATGCAGGTGGTTCCGCACTTTGGCCAAGAGTGCATCGCCCTGTACCAGACCCAAATCCGCCTGCGCAATGCGACTGGGATCGCGTCGCCCACCGGAGGCGCCCGCCATGACCAGCCGCTTTTTGTGGTAGCTGCAATAGGCGGCAAGCGCCGCTTTAACGCGACTGCTGTCGATGGCATCCAAAACCACCTGCGCCTTGTCGGGTATCAGGTCGGCAAGGTTATTGACTGTTAGAAAGTCCTGTTGCAGATCGAGACAAATCCCGGGATTGATTGCGCGCAATCGGGCACCTAAAACGCTCACCTTGCTTTGGCCGAGTGTGCTATCCAGCGCCAGAAGCTGGCGGTTGCTGTTAGTGATGCAGATGTCGTCAAGATCGATTAGCGTCAGTTTGCCCACCCCGGTTCTCGCCAAGGCCTCAGCCGCCCAGCTGCCGACTCCACCCAAGCCCACCACCACCAGGTGGCTGTTGTAGAGTTGGGTCAAGGCGGCTTCCCCATAAAGTCTCGCCAAGCCACCAAAGCGCAGGCGGTAGTCGTCGGGCATGCGTGTGTCGGCAGCAGGCATCATAGGCGGCGGATTACCGGCTGCTGTGCAGGCGAAAGGATAAATCGATGGCGCGCAGGTGTTTGGTGAGGGCGCCGATGGAAATGCGATAGGGTTCGGGACTCGCGGGCGGCGCAAACCGGCCAAGGTGAATATTGCCCGACAGCTCAAACTGAGCCGGCGCTATAGGGGTGGCCAGGATGCGTGCTTGATCGGCTGCACTGAAATTATCCAGCAAAATGATATCGGCCTGTTCGGCGAGCGCTTCGGCCAATTGGGCTTCGGTTTCGACTTCGATTTGCACGGGTTTATCGGGCGCCAGCGCGCGGGCGGCCTTGAGCGCTTCAGTGACACCGCCGCAGGCCGCTATGTGGTTTTCTTTGATGAGAAAGGCATCCCATAACCCCAGCCGATGATTGTGCAAGCCGCCGACGGCTACGGCATATTTTTGCGCAAGGCGCAGGCCGGGCAGGGTCTTGCGGGTGTCGAGCAGGGTAATCTGGGCGCCGGGGGGCGCTTGTGCGCGCAGCGCCTCGGCATACTGGTGGGCACAGCTGGCGGTGCCGCTTAAGGTTTGTAAAAAATTCAGCGCGCTGCGCTCGCCCGTTAAGAGCACGCGGGCAGATCCCTGCAGGGTCACAAAAGGGGTGTCAGGGATTAGGGTGTCGCCGTCCTGTTGGTGCCAAATGAGGCCTGTTTCGGTGCCAAATTGCGCATCCAGTTGTCGGTAGACCGTCTCCACCCAGGCTTGGCCGCAGAGCACACCGGGTTCGCGGCTGATGATGTGCGCCTCGGCAAGCTGATGCGCAGGAATCAATTGGGCTGTGATATCACCTGTGTGCAGGTCTTCGGCCAGAGCGGCGCGGACATTGGCGTCTATGGCGGCGGCCAGCAAATCGGCGGGTATCCGGTGGCGGGCTGAGGCGGGCGTCGGCATGGTGGGGTTCCTTTAGGCGGTGCGGTTATGGCTGCGCAGTGCCCGTTGCTTCTGTTCTTGCCAATCGCGCTCTTTTTCGGTGTCGCGCTTGTCGTGCAGCTGTTTGCCTTTGGCGAGGGCAACATCACACTTGACCAGATGGCGCTTCCAGTACAACCGGGTGACCACCACGGTATAACCGCGCTGTTCCACCCCTTCAATCAGGCGGTTCAGCTCGCGGCGGTTCAGCAACAGTTTGCGCATGCGGTTAGGTTCGGTCACATAGTGGGTACAGACCGTATTGAGCGGGGTGATCAGGGCGCCTTGCAGCCAGGCCTCGCTGTTTTTGAAGGTGACAAAACTGTCGGCCAGCTGGCCCTTGCCTTCGCGCAGGGCTTTCACTTCCCAGCCATTTAGCACCAAACCGGCCTCAAAGTGGGCCTCCAGAAAATAGTCGTGGCGGGCGCGACGGTTGCTCGCGATAGTGTTGTCTTGCGCGGGTTTCTTTTTAGCGCCCATGGTTTGACTCTGCGTTTGGCCCCTAAGGCCGGAAGGCACTTGGGTGGCATGGATAAGGGGGCAGCAAGCCTAAAGCACCCGGCGCAAGGTGTAAACCCGCACCAAGCTGTGTAGAATCGCGCGCTTTTATGGCGTGAGTGGTGGGTCGGTTATGTCGGATTCTTCTTCTAAGCAGTCTGCAGTGGCGGCGAGCAATGGACGAGTCGGGTTTGTGTCCTTGGGTTGCCCTAAAGCCCTGGTGGATTCCGAACGCATTCTGACCCAGCTCAAGCTCGACGGTTATGAGGTGGTGCCAAGCTACGAAGGTGCGGATGTGGTGGTGGTCAATACCTGTGGTTTTATCGACAGCGCCAAGCAGGAATCGCTGGATGCCATCGGCGAGGCCATAGCCGAAAACGGTCGCGTGATTGTGACAGGCTGCATGGGCGCCGACGAGCAAGCCATCCGCCAGGTGCACCCGAATGTACTCGCGGTTTCAGGGCCGCAACAGTACGAGCAAGTGGTGACGGCTGTTCACGAGGCCGTTCCGCCCAAGCGCGAGCACAATCCCTTTATTGATCTTGTCCCCCCGCAAGGCATTAAACTCACGCCGCGCCACTACGCCTACCTGAAGATTTCGGAAGGCTGTAACCACAGTTGTTCGTTTTGCATTATTCCGTCCATGCGCGGCAAATTAGTCAGCCGCCCGGTGGGCGATGTGCTGGATGAGGCCGAGCGCTTGGCCAAGGCGGGGGTGCAGGAGCTCTTGATCGTCTCACAAGACACCAGCGCTTACGGTGTTGACGTCAAATACCGTACCGGGTTTTGGCAAGGCCGCCCCGTGAAAACTCGCCTCTACGACCTCTGCGAAGCCTTGGGTGAGCTGGGTATCTGGGTGCGATTGCACTACGTCTACCCTTATCCCAACGTCGATGATCTGATCCCGCTGATGGCGGCCGGGAAGATTCTGCCGTATCTGGATATCCCGTTTCAGCATGCGAGCCCAACGATTTTAAAAGCCATGCGCCGCCCTGGCGATCAAGAGAAGTTGCTGGAGCGTATCGCCAATTGGCGGCGCATCTGCCCGGATCTGACATTGCGCTCGACCTTTATTGTCGGCTTCCCCGGCGAGACGGACGACGATTTCGAACAATTGCTGCACTTTATGCGGCAAGCCTCGTTAGACCGTGTGGGGTGTTTTGAATACTCGCCTGTAGAGGGGGCGAGCGCCAATGCACTCGCCAACCCCGTACCCGATGAGATCAAAAAAGCCCGCTGGGAGCGTTTTATGGCGGTGCAGCAGGCCATCTCCACCGAGCGGCTGCAACGCAAGGTCGGCACTGTGCAAGAGATGATTGTGGACGGTATCGAAGACGGCATCGCCTTTGGCCGCACCCGCGCCGACGCCCCGGAAATCGACGGGCAAATTACTCTGGACGGCGACTACGGCTTACAGCCTGGTCATCGGTTAAACGTCAAAATCACCGATGCAGACGAATACGACCTCTGGGGCGAGCCTGCCGAGTTTGATGAATAACGTCCATGGCTCTGGGCTGTTTGTTCAATAAGTCGGTTTAATTGTCGCAACGCGCAATTAAACCTTATTT
>JACCDR012205767.1_pt1 | contig 16830 bp, 20 predicted proteins | sample 7446431 | NCBI WGS metagenome assembly JACCDR01 (sample SAMN15323443, study PRJNA562643) | freshwater metagenome | isolation source: river surface water | place: USA:Blue River Watershed | collected 2017-08-17 | reverse complement strand
TTTCCAAAAAGGCTTCATAATTTCAGTATTGAAGGTTATGTTTAAATGTCTTTACAACATCAAAGTGACATAAAAAACATTTTATCGAGTTATAGAGGTTGCGATATTTGCGATTTTATTGAACAGTATGTAAGTAACTCTGCAGGCAGATACGTTGTGTTCTCATTTCCAAAGCTGTTCAACTGAAGATTGTATGTGTTATTGATAGTTGTCGTATTGATTGTGCCATTGTTAGTAGTACATACAAGTTGCGGTTGTTGTTTTATTTCATTCATGATATCATTCTTTATCTTCTGTGTAAGCGCTTCCAGTTCCTTGGTTGTGATCTGTATAACTTCATGCTTCTGGGGGCATGTTTTTTTATGCCTTGCTATCTGAGACTTGGAGAGTAATTTCTTGCAAAATGAGCAGGTTGTGGTGTCGGTTTTGTATTCTCGCTTTTGTAACTCTTCAATAAGCTCCTCGCGTGGTACATCATCATTCTTGGCTGAGCATGTTCTCTTTGACCGTAGATGTTGAATTAGATTGCCTTTAGTAGTTGCTGAGTGACCACAACGCTTGCATGTGAACGCCATGTTATGTTTGAATATATGTCATATATCTTTATGTAGTTTAATAGGATGTCGTTTTCATAAATATGAACGACATTTTATCAATACTGGTTGAAAGCGAAATTAATAACATTTATCCAGCAACACGACATTTGATGTTAAGGGGGGAGGGGGACCCCTTGTATATAGAACAAAAGGAAAGATGTTATATTTAATGATAACCTTTTACCCAGTATGTATTTGAGGCATTGTTATCTCCAGACTTAAAAAAATGTTTAGGAAGTACAACAATTTCAATAATGTGCTTGACGTTTTTAGAGGTGCGGAGTGGTACCTGAATTGGGATGTTGCTTCAGGGGTTGTTTGGGACACCAATGCAATCACAAAAATGACATTATTGTATAAGAAGAACCCTGGTAGTTTTGTTCCCTACACATCAAAATCACTGTGATGACTGTGGTTTTTGAGAATCATGTTTCAAGTTTAATGTACAAACACTCTAAAAACAAATAAAAACAAAATATGCTTTGTCAAGCGTAGCTTTGTTTCACCTTGTTGCATACAATGCAACTATGATATGCAGCCAACATACCAACGGTTCAACGCTTAACATTACAATATCTTGTTTTTCGCTCACTCTCAGTCTCCTTGTCGAGCCTACTCAAGCATTCTTTTTGGACTTTGGATGCAATGCATTGTTTGCTTTTTTGTTCAAAAGCATAAACCGCTCCTTCAAACCTGGCGTAATGAGACGCTTTGCATCTGCCTCTTTAACATCCTCAAGAAAGTAAGCATTACCACTCTCCCAACCATCATGCTTGGCATTAATGGACTCCTTCTGTAATTGATACAAATGCTCTTCCACGTCTTTGCCAAACATGTCGTGCTTAGAACCATATTTGATTGTATTCTTGAAGTTGGAAAACTTCATGTTGTGAACACAAACTACAGAATTTGTTCGTTGTAGTCGGTAATTGATTACATCATGTCAAACAAATTGTTTAGAACATAATCAATTTTTCGGTCTTTTACAGATTGTTTACAGTTTTTTTCCCATTTCAAACTTTAGAATATATCATGGTATGCATATTATCTATAGATAAATAAACATGTTCAAAGTAAGTGGCCCTGTAGCATGTTATGCGTTGAAGATAGAAAACAAAAATATAATCCTGTTTGGAGATCAACATAATGAAAAGACACAATTGTGTAGTAATTGTGATAACAATTGTCTATATATTACTGACCTTCTCAGTAAACTAAAAGCACAAAGTGATTTGTTCATCGAAAGCTATATTTACTCCGAATACTGGTATTCCAAGCGTAAGGATAATCCAAAAGATGTTCTTGGAGATGTGAAGAAATTGTTTCATTCACTAATGCACACCCACTCAGGAAAGCCCAAGAATGGCATAAGAGTTCATTATTCAGATATTCGTTCTCTGATCAATTTTAGTCCATTTGATGATTACCTGACATATTGCTTACTGAAGAATGTGTATGGTAAAAATGACGCGGACATAAAACACCTTAATACACTACCTATAATTTCATGGAGTAAGACAATCCATCAACTCAATCAATTTATTGATGTAATGCTAATGAGTGACAATTACATTTCAGACGTGTCTGAAATTATACCTCGCGAACATCGTAAGCATTTCACTCACAAATACGATTTGATGACACACAAAAGGAAGTATGTTACAAGACTTAGACATCAAGTGTTGAAACTAAAACCAAAATATCAACAACTCATCTTTACATTTCATAAAGACCAATGTAAACTATTAATCAAACAACACACAGTATATGATGTCGTCATGAGCAATTATATTAGCAAAGGGGAAATAACACCAAAATATGAGAATGCTATCGCGTTTACATTATTGAAATGGGGAAGTCATGTAAAAGATTTGTATACACTAGCACGAATGCTTTACTACATAGATAAATCTAATCATATACTTTCATACGATGGAGCGGTGCACAGTGAAACTTATGCAAGATTTTTTCGGAAGTATATGAAAGCTAAAATACTGCATAAAGAAAACCATAACAAAACAAATCATGCAAAAAGTATATCACTAATACATTTATTTAAACCTCCCAAACAAACAGAACTTCGTTGCGTGCAATTACCCCTGAAAGTTGTAAATGAAGTGTTTGATGTTGTGTAATAGTGTAAGGTACAAAAATACTTGTCAATACATGGGTTTCCTTCAAAAATTGAATTTCTAAATACTGTAATGTACCTCAACCTAATCATATAATTGTACTAAATCACTTTGTAAGTATCATGTCTAAGTTATTGCGTCGTCTTGCGGGAAAGAAGAAAGAACCTCATGTAAACTCTTATCATTGGAATGCATACTATACTGAAGCAGAATTGGATGAGAAGACAGAAGCCAAGATTAAAACGGCTTGTGAAGGACTTGTCGAACATCTTGCATTGGTAAAGATAATGGAAGATAAAGCTGATAAGGGACACCTGAGCAACATGAATCGGTGGGGAAAGTTTGTCGGTAAAGTAGCACAACGTCCAAGCGTCAAAAAAGCAGTTGAGACACATAAGGAACAACTGATAGCAAAGGCGTTTCTGAGTGGTGTTCTTGCTAAAAGTAAGTAGGGAAATAGAAACAATGGTTTGTGATGGTAGCGTTAAACCGGTAGTATGTTAGTTGCATATTACGATTGCATTTCATGCAATAAGGTGAAACAAAACTACGCTTACATTAGAAACTATTCTTTTTATTTGGTCTAACAAGAAAGTGGATATGTGTTTATTCAACATTGAAAACTTTGTTGATAGTTTTTTGTGGTAATGAAACACAACGATATTCGATTTGTTTTTTCGAATTCAACCAACCAAAAAATGTTTGTTGATGTATATGACTTTCTTTACAAGTTAGGGAAGCTTTCATGTATTTCTTAAAAAATCTGCATAAACCTTTGAATGAAAGGCGCCATCGTATGATACTATGTTATTGACTTTGTCAACATAGAATAGCATTCTTGCTAAAGTGTACAAGTCTTTGACATGAGAACCCCAGTCCAACAAAGCAAACCCAAACCTAATTACTTCACTGTATGTAAAGCCCTTTTTACTGTGATAATTGTTCATGAAGATATCGTATGACTTGTGTTGTCGTATAAGTTGTTTACATCTGTCTTCGTGGAATTTAAGAAGCAAACTTTGATAGATGGGTGTAAGCTGAATTATTTGCTTTCTGAGACGTGTCACATACTTTCTTTGATGTGTCATCAAATCATGTTTGTATGTAAAGTGTTTTCTAAAGTTTATTGGTATTATCGTTGATGCATCTTTAATGTAGTCGTCACTCTTCAACATAATGTCTATAAACCCTTTGAGAGAACGAGATGTATTACACCATGTTATCATATCGAATGTGTCTAAATGTTTTATGTTTGTATGTCTTTCTCCATCTATGAATCTCAAAAATATGTACTCTTTTAAACTGATGAATGGACGTAAACTTAGCAGAGAACGTATATCTGAGTAATGTACTTTTACACCATTTATGGGTTTCCCTTTATGATTGTGCATTTTTGAGTGGAAGACTTTGATGACATCCTCAAGAACATCAATAGGCTTAGCTTTCCGTTGTGAATACCAGTAATGAGAGTGGATATAGCTTTCAATAAACAAGTCGGTTTTTGGTTTCATTTTTAAGAGTAAATCAGTAATGTAGAGACAATTGCTATCACATGTTTTACACAAATCATCTTTAGTTTCATGCTCATCTCCAAAAAGTATGATATTTTTGTCTTTGATTTTCAAAGCATAAAAAGCAACTGGACCGCTTACTCTAAACATTGATTTACTATATGAAAACAATTTGTACAGATAATCAAATCTTGACATCTCAGAAACCCTCTTGTGTGTACCTCTTCTCAAACGAGATTGCGTGAAAGTGTGATATAGAAAATTTGAAAGCGTAATATAGACAAATAATTTATATAGCATTGTAAAAAATATGACACATATCATCAATCGCGGAACTGGTGCAGGTGGCTCAGCCACCAACTTGTCAGGACTTCCCTTTGAAGATGTCGTTTCCAATGAAGGCAATCTCCTACACAAGGGTTTTGAGAGAGTGTACTACTCCAAGAATAAGTACTATTTGATGCGCAAATATGACGATGATACTCCCCGCACTGTATATTATGCCAAGAAAAATGCATTCAAGCATCTTGTTAAAAAGTTGTTTGGGATAGAAGACATGTTCAAAGAACCTGATGAGGCATATCTTATTCATTGGGAACTGGATAACACTTACGACCTCAAAGTTGTTGAGGTGAAGAACCAGAACCGTGATGGTAGTGTTGAGGAAAAGCTTTGGACTGCAGGTTGGGTTAAAGATGTATATCGTGAAGCACTAAACAACCGCGTGAATGTCAGTTTTGCTTACACTGTAAGCAGTTTCATAAAAAAGAAATTAGACTCTAACATTCGTAAATACCAGATTTTATGTAATTTGTATGCACGACAGGACATCAAAGTTTTCCATGCTCAAGATGAGGATTACTTCACACAACTCAATGCTTGGATTGGCATTGAATAACCCTAAGGCCACATAATAATGACTTCATTGGTAGTACTTTCAGGTTTTTTACTGTTAATAGCACGCCTGCAATTTATAACCTTAATACTATATTTTTCTTGTGGGAAACTATCACGGACAAGTTTGACATCTGCATTTGACATCATAAAGGATACATTGGGAATAGTAGTCATACCATCACACAATTGAAACAAAGTTTTGTGTAGCTCTTCAGTGAAACCATCTGCTGTATAACCCACAAAACTTGTTGATGTCTCTGGTGCATATGGTGGGTCAAGGTAGATGAAATCACCATTGCTGACAGATGACAAACTTGCCTCAAAACCTTGAGTTGTGAACACAACACCTTGAAGCAACGATGAAACAATTAGTATGTGGTCCTCGTCAAAGATTGTGGGATTGCTATAATTGCCATAAGGCACATTAAAACCATTTGGACCTTCACGGTACACCCCACGAAAACATGTCTTGTTCAAAAAGATAAAATGCGCAGTTCCTTTAGGACTAGTCTTTTCTTCTTTGGACATCTTGTTGTAAGTGCTTCTTATCCAATAGTAGAATTGCTCCTTGCAAAGGTTGGCTTCTTCAATACTCAACGGCTTGCGATTGACCACTTGGTCACTTGCATCAGCGGGAAGTTTATTAGGAATAAGAGAGAATGCCTCAACAAGGTCATTAAGTTCCTTGATAACAACGTCAGGATGTTGTTGAATATTGACATACAGAGATATCAATGTCTCATTTTTATCAGAAGCGTAGACACTACCTTTAACCTCTATATGTCCCTCGGCAACCAGTGTCAAGAACCCTAACAGGACGCTACCGCCACCTATAAAGGGTTCATGATAATTGTTGATTACTGTTGGGAACTTGGATAAAAGAGTATCAATGATTTGGGTCTTACCACCAACCCACTTCAGAACAGGTCTAACTATGTCCATTGGTATGTAATGTTGTGTATATTCTTTTTTAAGTTAAGGTTGTATTTCAAATTTTGTTCATCAACACAACACCAATATGTTGCAAGGGGGAAGCAAATAAGCTTTCATCAACACCAAACACACCATACATCAAAAAATGGACATCGACTCTTTCCAAAATACAACCAACTCAAGGGCTTTATTGGCTGCACCTTCAACCAACTCCTCTCATAATGGCCGTATATCATTGGAAAAAGCCAGATGAGATTAAAGAGTATTTCAAGGTTTGTAATGAACACGACTTTAATGCGCCAAAAGAAGTGGTTATGAATGTGATTAGAAAGGGATTGGATTTAATGGATATCACAAAACGATACACAAGAATGTTCATTTTGTGTGGGGACAAAAAAGAAAGCCCAGAAGGTGATGCTGAATTCTGGTTCATTGATAGACAAAATGATGGGTCTTATGAAGTCGGTAACGAAGAAGGTTTGGAAGGACTTTTTGTGACAAGTCTTATAGATGTTTATAATGTTATCCGTAGGGCAATGAAAAATAAGGTAATAGGTGATGTGTCTCTGAAATCCCCTAACTGTTTTGGTGGAGAGGAGTGCACTACGCTGTATTGCCTAATCGTATCTGAAGAGCCGGGTGATATGCCAATTGGAGTTACAAGTGGTCAGGTGAGACACGATGCAGCCATAACAATTCAAAAGGCATTTAGGCGTTGCATCACTGATCCCAAATACCTAATTACACAGAGGAGGTTGATGAGGGAGTTTGCGGAGCTTGCAGGGTAGAATTATTTTTTTTGCAAACGCAACAGTTACCACTCGAAGTACCTTTTGCCCAAATGGTGTTTTGACAACCAATATGTCAATTGACCAAGGTTTTGCATTATACCAATAAGACATGGAAAGACGCGAGAGCATACCCATTTAAGTATTTCGGGTATTATTCATCATAAAACTACCATGAGAACATATTATCTGTTCATTGACAAGGAATATTGTATTCTAAAGGTTTTTGAAAATTTACAAATGGCATTAGAACCAGGGATTAAGTACAATCAAATTAAAGAACATATTATATTACCACCTTACATTCTTATTGAAAGTATTTACAAAGATGAATGTTTAAAAAATAAAATCAATGCAGAATTAAGTGCTATGGGATATGACAAGTCATTTACAATTCTCAAACCACTTGTTAATGAAGTATGTATGCTAGAAGAAGAATAATGATGAAATCACACTCTACTGATCCAATCATTATTTTTCACCTTACAAAGTAACACAAGAAAAGCAAAGTGATATTCTAAGAATCAGATAAAACATTCAAATAAAAGTGCCCATAATACAAAAATATATCAATAGAATATAACAATACTTTATGTCCCAACCACCTTTTGCCCAAGGAAGCATTCAGCCTTCATCTGCGTTTTCATCATTTGGAAATACATTTCATGATATTCTTGTGTTTACAACAGAGACTGATGCTTCAACTGGTTTCATTAAACCCAAACTGGTTTTTCAACCAAAAGGAACTCAAACACTGGTAAAAACAGCATATGTTCCAAATTGGAATTCCTGTTACGTTGTGCCAAATGGCGAAAACAGTTGGAAGGTTATTGTTTTTACAAATGTTGCCACATTAGCTATTGCATACCTAGATGATAGTTATAAAGCCCTCCTCAAGTCTCAAGGCACTCATACATTTGAGAGTTCTAATGTAGTTTTCTCAAATGGTACATGGCAAACAATCATTGTAAATCGTGGTCTCACTTTTGATGAAACACAACACAATTTTGCATACATTACTGAGTTCAACTCTAATTACCCACATACAACTAAATTTTGGACAGATATCAACACTCAAGATTTAGCAGGCTATGTTCGAAGTATTGCTTATCCTGGTTTTGATATCAAGTTATATACTACTACTCCATCATGGTGGAGTGATCTGGCTAAACAATCAATTGTAGATGTACTAGGAACAATCACACCACTCCCACCTCTAGAACCTGGAAGTCCTCAAATGACAAATTTACCAACAACATCAATTGTATACACAAAATCATTGTTTGAAGAGTCTGCAGAATATTTTACAAGTGCTCTTACCAGACTGCAAGCTGAACTCGCGGAAGAAATTGCACTGCAAAATGCTTTAACTAATGATGATCAAGCACTATTGCTTTCAATTCAAAACTTTATTGACACCAAGACATCTGTGATTACTAATTTGTTACAGCAAATCTTGTCTCTCAAAACAAATCTGCAAAATATTATTGATAGCAATAAACAAAAGCTTGTCAATAATCATAATTTGTACTCTCTAATTACAAGTGCTCCTGCAACAACACTATCAGATGATATTTTGTCATTGCGCACGGCTGTATTTGATAGTCTTAAACTGCTAACGACCAATGGACGTTATGGTCCTAACAGTGATGTTGTTTATGTCATCAATAAAACACAATTGTAATTTGACTTAGACAAATATATAAAGATAAGTGTATTGTTTATGCATGGGTCGGGACTTATATTGGTATGTTCTACCAAGAACAATTGAACACGACACATCAAAAGAACTATGCTTTCAATATGAATATGAAGAAGATGAAAGCGTGGTTATTAGCAATATATACGAAAAGGTAACAGGTGAGTGTAGTGAATTTGACTACACACAACAGGAAGGTGAAAGCCGAGCACAATTTGTCGAAAGAATGAAGCAGCATAAAAACAAAGTAGAGACAATAGCTTATGCATATAAATGGGATAATGAATACAAGGGAAAATGGTGTTCAAAGTGCTCCATGTTTGTGAATGGTGTTTTCCAACAAGATATATTGATAGACGAGGCACACATCGGACACAGCTATTCTTCTCCTTATTGGAGATCATCCTGGAGCATACGCAACTTTGTGCTCGGAACAAGTCCGAAGAGATTGGTCAGCCGGTTCAAGAACGACCACATGTATTCAGAGGTCACACAATACTACGTGCAGTGGGCAAAAGATCAGTTGAAGGAACTTGGAGTTCCATTACGTCAATCTGACAAAGAGGCATATGAGGAGACAATGACTGTGATCAACTTTCTTGACAAATGGACACAAAATGAAGATGTCATAGTCATCATCCATAATGAGTGTTGATGTAAAAATGCAGCATTTGGTCCATGAAAATTAAATTATTCACGTATGTTATTGAAGTGTTTATCGAGGAACGTCTATGGTTTCTTTATTTTTATGGATAACTTCTCGTGAAGTTTATCGAGCGGCATCTCTCCAAGTCCCATCGCGACCGACAAGCTTTGTGCCATGTTTATTACTGATGGTGGAGGCATCTTTAAACGTTTCCATTTGCTTGCAAGGGAACCAAGCCATCCACGCAAGGCTTTTTTGGCGTCTGGTGTTGGTTTTGGAAACTTAATGTTTGAAGATTGATACACCTTTGCAATTAGTGTTTTGTTGTTACATTTCAATGTTTTTTCTTTTATTATCTTGTCAATATATATTTCGTTAAGAACATCGCAAACCAACTCCACACCTGTGTTTTCTTCAGGTGCTGTAATCAAATACGATGTTCCATCTTTGCCAGCTCTTCCAGTGCGTCCAACTCTTTGAAGGTATTCACTTCGACTGTCAAACCCAAGTTGTATTACACATGAGACATCTGGATAATCAACACCTCTCGCAGAAGCATCTGATGTAAAAATAACACAATTACTTGTTGTTCTGAATGCTTCAGATGTTTTTGTTCGGGCATTTTGTTGCATTCCACCATGAAGAGTGAATGTAGTCACATTTGGCATTTGTTCCTTGAACACTTTGGCAATATAGTCTATGAATGCATTGCTTGGTAAGAATATCATCACTCTATACCCACTTAACGACTTCATTTCCCAGTCCTTCAATGCTTTCATAGAAGGAGCACTCAAATTATGGTCCCCAACATTCAATTTGACATTCGTTACAGCGTTTCCGCCTATCTGCTTTGTAGCCTTTATCTGTTCTTTGATGACTGACACTAAAGCATCCAAGTGGTTTGAGATGTCTGTGATGATAGCAACCTGTCTTACCTTGGTGTTTACTTGAGGCTTTGTTCCTTCAGCTGCATCAATAAACACTACAGAAGGTTTCAAGAAACCAAGGGATGTTAGAGTTGTTTTGTCCATTGTTGCAGAGAACATGAGTGTTTGCATCTTAGGATTTAATGCAAGTGTGTGAATGAACTTAGTTTGACCTAAGAAGCCTGGATCCGTCATTTTGTCAGCCTCATCAATGACAAATGTTTGACACAATGACAAACGGTTCTTGATTTCAGGGGATTGGTTCAAGATTGACTTGAAGCGTCCAGGTGTTGCAACTAAGATATCAATTTTGTTTTTTGTAAGGCGTTTTATATCTTTTGCTTCATCTGTGCCACCAATGACCAAATCCACTTCCATTCCATGATACTTTGCAAGTTGTTTTGCAACCTGCATGATTTGCACTGCTAAATCTGTAACAGGAGTAAGAATAACTATAGGAAAGGATGTTTTGGGGTCAGGTCCTTTATTGGTAACTATTCTTTCAATACCCACTAGTAAGAACGCTAATGTTTTACCAGACCCCGTGTTGGATTTTGCAAGAATATCCTTTCCCGCAATACCTGGTGCTAATGAACGAGCTTGGATCTCTGTGAGTGTTTTGATTTCACCCCCAACCTTGTATTTTGATGGCATTCTCAATATACATAATGGAGAAGAATATATATCATTCTGTCATTTTCCTCAAGCAATTGATTTGTTTTTGTATCATTCAATGCATTGATTTCAGTTTGAATGGCATCATTCTTTCTTTTTGGTGTTTAGACGGTGTCAAAAAGCAATCCTTTGCATACTCAATAAAAAATTCAAGCATACAATGCATTACAATGTTTGCAGGAGACGCTTGACATCGCGTATCTTTCTAATCACACGGCTCACAAAGAAGTGAGGATATAGTGTAATTTCTTCATTCAGCGTTTTAATTAAATATTCACACTTGGAAAGGATAATCTTTCGTACACGTCGATTTGCAAAAACGGACACATCCCTATCATGAATTGTAGACATATTAGCATCTATGTATTTATGGATAAAATACATCAACAAGAACACAATCAAAATGTTTTGTTGTAAATCATCATTTGCGAAGAAGTTTAATAACACATGCAGTGTATCCAGTTGTCGTTGTGTAGGTAGATTTACTAATCCGTCAGTCCAAATGGTGCGTGCAGTGATTGAGGTAAACTCGTTCAAGACTCCGATGAAATTGTTAGTTTGTTGATGATCACCATACAACCTTCTTGCACGCAACAATTGTTTGAAAAGACATTTTAAATCTATAACATGTTGTCCCGATGGTTCAATGCATGGTACCTTCAAATCACTAGCAGTGTTTTGCATAATAGCAGAAAGTACAAACTCACTTTCATCAATGCATGTTTTGATGATGACGTTTGTGTCCTTTGAAACACACCGCAAAGTTGCCACATCTTGCATGTTGATCATATCATTGACAGATACTGCATGCTGAATGTAGACACAAAGAGCATCCATACTTACAACCGACAAGCTTTAGGGTAAGCCTAAGTATTCGCAAAGTATAATGAAACTATATATGCACACTTACTATACAAGTTTTAATGATGCAATCAATTTTTACTTATTACCAAGCAACATATAATCAGCATTGTAAACATTAGAAGGATTACCTAGGGCTAAGTGATAAGACACCCAATGTCAATCAATGTATTCACAACAATCACGTAGATGCCAAAAATCGCAAATTTTGCAACCTACGATTTTGATGAACCTTAGTTTTCGGTTTCATCGTCTTTGAAGACACATAATGTAGATTATCATGCTTCTTTGCCAAGTCGAACAACTTTTCTGAAACATTACCTTTACCTACAACTCCATCTGGAGAGTAGTACGTTTGGAAACTCCTTACACCTGTATCTAAGAAGACACTTTGGTACATTGGCCTATTTAAGGCGCAGGTGCATCATAAAACAAACATTGACATGGAAAATGAACTCACAAAGCTGTTGCGAATGTGTAAAAAGAGTTTTGATGATGTGTTGTATGTAGCATATGCGACATATGATGAACAAAAGAAAACACAATGTAGGTATCACTGTTCAATTGAAGACTATATGCAAGTCATTGCCAATATACCAAGCATCTATGAACTACCAAAATATTACGATATAGCTATTGTTGGTGAAGATTGGTGGATAGACTATGATTACAGGGGCGACCCTCATATCCATATTTCGCCCCAAAAGCCTCATTTATACAATGCTATGAAACATTGAGTGCTGAATGAAAGTTCAAATAATTGTGTGGTGTTGACATTATGGGTATTTTATATTGCCGATATGATATTGATGACGTATGCTTTTTTTGTCCCTTATTATCAAATGCAAGTATCAAACCCTGACCCAAAATGTTATTATGAGCCAGATTTCAACAAATTTCTGGCTGGTAAGGATGACCTCCTCAGGCAATGCATGTGGATATGGACAATCTTTGGCAGATTCACAAACATAGAATATGAGCCCTTGCAACACATAGCTACCAACATAACCTCTATGTTTACATGTGATGGCAAAAAATACTTTGGCAAGTTTCAAACACAAGCCATCAAAGAAGACCTCCTTGTAGATATTGTGAATTGCAGACTGATTGAGGAATACATTACAAGCAATCCAGATGCATCACGATATTTTATGAAACTAATTGGATCTTCACTTACCTTACTGCATAAAGCAAGAAACCAAAAACAATTTAACTTGAAAGACTTCAAACCATGTGATACAAACTGCTTTAGGAACCAAACATTGGTTGATATTATCACAAACAACCTGAACAACTATGAAAAGTGTAAATTTGCATTGTTTGAGTATATTGATGGAGTGACGATCAATCAGTACATCAACAAAACAAACAGAAATCTACGGTTATTGAGTGTTGTCTGTCATACATTGTTTCAACAACTTAAAAAAATCAACTTGGCAACAGGCTTCTGTCATAATGATGCACACATACAAAATGTAATGATAGTAAATAACATGCCAGTACTGATTGATTATGGTAAATCTATTTTTGTCAAGGAAAAAAGTAAGTTCACTGTGCATTATATTCAAGAGAAGGAGAAGATGTCTAAATTCTATGATGACGTTTGTAACGAAGCTGCAAATGTTTGTAACAACAGGAAAATAAAGAATTTTAACACTACTGCTTTGCAAATTATTGCAGATTTCGTGAATAGCAAATCGGATTATAGTAAACCTAGAAAAGGCCTTTTGCTCAATGCCCCATCATATCAACAAACTGATGAAATCAATAACCTGTTTATTGACATAATGTATATGTTTGATGTAATGACTGTATCAATGAACATTCTGTATGAGGTAGCACATTTAGATACGTTACTTCCATTTATGTTTCGTCGTGTGAAAGATAAAATTGAAGATGAAAATATTGAAGTCTTCCACTTGTTGCATCCTGCTGACATTTATGCGTTGTTGTCTTCAGATTATTCGCAACAATTAAGTGAAGAATTTGTTGTATATTTACCTGGCCTGTTTTGGTTTTCTGTTATTGTGTATTTCTTTGCACGTGCTTACGGTGAGAATGCTGGCATACATGTTTTCACTGAGAATGATATGCAGTACTTTGAAATTGATTACAACAATAAAGTGTTCGTAAGTCTCATATACACATCCTTCCAATTCATTAACATTGATGAAGTTGGTGTTCCTCATTTCATTGAACATTGTTTGGCATTTGCCGATAATTTAAGGGAAATAGAGAGTTTTGCGTGGAATTATAATGTAAGTGGTGGTAGCACTAAGCGACGTTCTCGCACAAATAAACTATCAACTCGTAAGACATTCAATAAGTTAACTTCCATAAAAATTACAACAAAGCGTGCAAACAAAAAGAAGGTAGGCGGTGCTAATGATGACACAACTGATATGTCTTACCATGTTGAAGATCTTGGCAAAACACTACCGCAAATGAATACATTAAATAAACATAACATTGAGATTGGTTACAAGAACAAAACCGTCTCCTTGCCCATCAGTTTGCAACCTGACAACTTAAGGTCTCGTGCGCTTGCACTTAGTAATAGCCGTCAAAATGGGTGGGCACGGCACCTCCTTAAATAGTATCCTTGGATTGTCTACATTCATAAACCATTGAAAGCGCCAAAGGCATCCTTGCTTAAGATGCTTGGGGAGACGCGCACAATCCTGTACTTTAGATACTCCACCGTAATCATTGCCTCCAGTATAATTCTTGTATTGCTTAGTGCAACCCTTGAAGATGCCTTGACCTCCACCAGGGATTGCAATATCAAACTGGTTACCTGACAGATCATATCCCGTGTTGGTCACTTGAACTATCATTTCTTTGTCCAATAGCTTAGGGTCTTGAAACTTGAGCCTGTAGCACTTGCAACACCAATCTCTTTCTGTCATACCCCCTATGTTAGCCGCCGCAAAACCGTAAGACAAGTTCTTTGACACGATAAATGGACGTTGGTTAGAACACGTGAAAGCCCAGCCTTTTTCTTCACAACCGCTTGGTGTATGATAAGAGACTGGATTGCCGTTGATATTGCAAGATATGACAGGCTGTGTGAAAGGAGCCTTGCCCCACCATCCACATGAAGGCTTGCAACAATCCCAATATCTTGTGGTTGTACCCTGCGACCATTCACTTGCTTCTGTTAAAGGAGACTTTGTGGCAAGGAGAAGACACAGGCAGATATAGAATGCAGTTTTATTAATTTGCATTGTTTGTTGTATGGTTGGTTTTGTTACTATTGTTGTAGTCATGAGTGGCTTTTATAGCCCTCGCAGAATATACAATGTGTATACTGCAATATATTGTAGATTGCAAAATAGTGTAGATTGCTGAATATTGGAATAGCAATATCAAACAACAACATTAACCTACTCTAAAATTTGATGGATAAAAGACTTTGTTTTCCACATGGTAGGAGGCGCGTAACAATGAGCAGCAAGTTGATAGACTTTGAAGCTCGGGAGGATGACGAAGGCGACGAGAGTCCAAATGAAGAGATGGAAACTACCGCTCAAAGAAGAGCTATTCAACGAAAGAGAAGAAGTGAAGATGATATTGTTGCAACCGCGCAATGCGCCGCAATTGACTGTTATGTTGATATCTGGGGCAAGCAACCTGAGGACCTTGGCATGCTAGACGACACCTACCAAAACATTCTCAAGCTCTTACGAAGGACAAGCGAACAAACAACTGTATCTTCTGACGTTGTAGATGCTCTACTAGACAATGATAAACTTGAAAACAAGTTAGTTGCCCTAATACCGTTGATAGGAGATTGTGAGATTGCATGCGATGGGTCACAAAACATACAAGTCTTCATAGATGTAATCTGGGATTGGTTCAGTGATATCAAAGTGCATCTTTGGCTTGATTGGGCGTGTGACGTAGAGTTTCATGAAGAGACACCCATATCATATTCACGTTTTCATCGAACTCTACAGAACTTGTGTGATAAGTACACTGATAAGCCATTGGTTCAAGATGACATCATCAATGCAATTCGGTATAATCTCCCTACTGACTTCCCAGTATATAAAAAAAGTAAGAAACCAATCGGACAATACCCTCCACCTCGTGATGTTAGGAAATGGGTTCGTCCTGTGAGACGAAAGAGTAGTCCTCGACCCATGCAAGTGTCTGTGAGAGAGGCTGAATGGTATAGAGATGTTGTCCCATATAGTGATAAAGAACATGGTATTGGTGGAACACAAAACAACAAGAAGAAGAGAAAGCCACACTGGCACGTGCGCTTGTTTCTTAAAAGCCCGCTTCCAGGTGTCAATCCATGGCATCAACGCCCTGACCCTGAGGAAGATGTGACAAAGGATGTGACAAAGATGAGAAGACGCAACTGGGTCATGACAAAACATCTACCTATCACATACATATCACATACATAGAATAAGTATTTTGGGGTTTATTTTTTGTTTCTACAGCATGTTGCCTTGCTCTAGTAAATACTTTAGTGCCAACATTGCAGCAAATATAGCCAATATGCTTAATGGTGCATGCCATGCATGCTTCACTGTATCTTTGGTTTTGATGGTGTCTGTGGTGTCTGTGGTAAAAGCATCTCCTTCAGCTGCGTCGTTTAGTGGAAACCTTTCATCTTCATCTGTGTCCACGATATCAACGGTCGCAAAAATCAGTTCTTCATCAGCATCAGGTAAAGGAGTGTCCATAGATTTAGAAGCTTTCAATGTTTCATCAAATTGTTCAATCATTTTGATGTATTGCAGAGAGCGCTTGTAATGAATACCCATTTGACGGAAGTAGCGAAGGCGTTGGTAAGATGTCATGTGACGCGTCATTTCAAATGCTTCTTTCACATCTTTAATGCTTACAAATGGTGACTTATTGTTGAGTTGAAATACAGAATGATCTGAGTTCTTCTTATTGGCATGGGTCACTACTTGCCTCTTGCATATCGCTTTATTGCACACCAACATCATGATAGTTACTATATTCACTTTAAAACTTTTGCATTTCTTAATACATTGCATGATAGTATCACAAAATCGTTGAAATCAGATGCCAAAAATCGCAAATTTCGCAATCTACGATTTTCATGGTCACTATAAAGTAACCATCTTAAAGGACATGCACCATTGTCCTGAATGACCTTGTTAACACAAGACTTTTTCCAAG
>JACCDR012496548.1_pt1 | contig 16832 bp, 20 predicted proteins | sample 7446431 | NCBI WGS metagenome assembly JACCDR01 (sample SAMN15323443, study PRJNA562643) | freshwater metagenome | isolation source: river surface water | place: USA:Blue River Watershed | collected 2017-08-17 | reverse complement strand
TTGTAATTCTTTGACTTCTATATCAAATCTTCCTAAGATTTTAAAGTACGATTTATCTTTCACAGGATGTACTTCTTTAAAATCACTTCCGAATCTTCCTAAAACTATAGGTAGAGATTTATCTTTTGAAAATTGCGAATCTTTAACTTCCATATCAAATCTTCCGGAATACATAGGAGGACATTTATCTTTCGAAGACTGTACTTCTTTAAGTTCAGTATCAAATCTTCCTAAAACTATACATGATGGTTTATCTTTCGACGGATGTACTTCTTTAAAATCACTTCCGAATCTTCCTAAAACTATAGGTAGAGATTTATCTTTTTGGGGATGTTTTTCTTTAACTTCGATTTTAAAAATGCCTTCTGTAGTCGAAGGTTCTATTTACACGAACGACTGTCCATTTTTCGAAGGAATGAACGAAAAACAAATAAGAGAAAAATATAATATATCAAGATGATATATATAATAAAAGTTTCGAACATATGTCTTTAAATTTAAGTTGTGGTTCTAAAACCACGAAAGATGGAAATCAGATAATAATACAGGATAACAGTATAGTATCACATATAAACGGTGAGAAAAACTGTTCTATAAACATAAAGGATATGTTTTGGAATTGCAATACGGTTTCTTGTTACAACGTAAGTGTTCCTAAAAACGAATACGTCGAGATTAAATTTAAAGAAGTTTTTGGAGATACGAGTAATGGTAAATTCATTGCTATAAAAACCGAAAACAGTTTCGTTTCTGAAAAAAGTTTAGAAAATTCAAACCTTTATATTCAGTTCGCAGGTAGTGATAATTTACCTTTGGGAAAGCTATTTGTAGTTTCAGGGACAGATTCTAATAAAATCAATGCTACTTTTAAAATTTACAACGGTACTCCGAACGCTAACGTTAGTAATATTACTGGAGGTACTTACGATAGTACCGTAAGTGTCATGGTAGGATATTAACCTCTTTTTATTCTACTTTTCATAAGTTTGTTTATCAGTTCGGCTTTTGAGAATTTTACTTCACAACCGTTTGTAGGTTTTACTACTGATTCTCCGGGCAATATATCTCCGTTGGGTAAAACTTTTATTTCTTTTTTACTATCGTCAGAAAAAACAGGAGGTAACATATCCTTCGTAGGATTCTTACTATTTTTAGACAATATTTTTAGAGATTCCAAATCTTTGCCATTTTCTAAATTTCTGTATTTGGTTTTAAAATCTTCCAAAGTGTTCTTGTTCTTTCCTTTATTCCTTTCGTTAAAGTTTTGGTCATATTGACCTTTTATTATTTTGTACACGTCTTCTTTTTCTTTTTCGTTCGTTTTACCTTCGACGTTGTTTAATTTTTTTATATCTGTGAAACTGTTAGGTAGTAAGAAAACATCCTCTAAGTCTATAGAAAATGGATTAGGAACTTCGTTATATCTCATAATAGAATCCATGTTCTTTTCTGTACCTGTGGTCAATAGAGAAATTACATCAGGTCGCATAACACTATCTTCGTTTACTATATAATACGATCCGTATAGTATCTTACTTATACTTCCTTTAAAAGGAGCAGATGTCAAATCTACGGTTTCCTTATTGGTAGTAGGATGTACGAACGTACTTTTTTTAAGTATGTCCATTTCCATAAATTCATTTATGAAATTAGAATCGTAATTATTTTTCATAACTCTGTCTTTTCTTTATATATTTACCTTTACTTAAAACGGTGATTTAGTATCTACTTTAAAATCTTCTTTAGTGGTTTCAATTACTGAAGAAGCTGTATTTACCAAATTATTTTCATTCTCCATATTATCTATCGCAAGTGAAAAAGCATTACCATTGTCATTTTCTGTGTTTTTAGAAGAAGCTCCTGTGTTCCAAGGTTCTTCTGAAGCTTGATTGTTTTTATTAATAACGCTGTATAATCTTCCTTGTCCCATGTTAAAAATAGATTCGATGTCCCCTTTATCTCTCGGTCTTCCGTGTTCTAAAGATATTGATACGTTTAATTGTGTCGGAAAATCATCCGGACCTAAAGCTTTTCCAAAGGAAAATGTCGCTTTTAAACATACTAAATTTCCTATCATAGCTATAGGATTCATTGGATTTCCTACAGTAAGATGCCATTCCCCTACAGGTTCTCCTGTGATGAGAGGTTCTAAATTTATAATTTGGTTTTTTATGTTATTTATATCAGTACCTTGTCCGAAAACTATCATACCTAATGCAGATTTCAAATTTCCAAATTTAGAACGATTTTCTTCTTTTTCCATTATAGCACTTATACGAGACAGTGGAGACCCTCCGGCGCTATCTGCCGTAAGTGTCGCAGTGAGGTCTTTAAGTTTATTAATCACATCGTTCGTTTCATCATCGCTCGTTACATTTCCGTTTTTATCCTTGTTTGTTCCGGCTTTCATGTCAGAATAATATTTAGCCAACGCTGTGGTAAAATCAGAAAATTTAGCATTTATTTCTTTGTTCGTAGCATTGTCAGGAAGTAAAGATTCTAATTCAGATTTAAGAGTATTTTTACTTTTATCCGAATTTGTTAAATTCTCTATGAAAGAATTTTTATAATCAGCCACAGTGTTTTTAACACCTGTTGCTAAATTAGTAAGAGTTTGACCGTTAGTATTACCGGCACCAATATCTAAAAGAAAATCAGAAAGTTGTGAATTAACAGGTGCGTTAGCAAGGTTCGTGAAAAATCTATATTCTCCTCCCCAAAAATTCCCATTGTTATATGTCAAAGAAAGCATATTCGCTAAAATATCTAACATTGCTATTTTAGGGTTAATGCTATCTATTTGCATAGTATCGAAACTAAAATTCAGATTTATACTGCCGGTGTAATCTAAACCTCTGTTTCTTTTGTAAGTTTTAGTTATAACGTTTATAGGTCCATATACTCTATGTTTCCAACTGTTAAAATAAGGATTAGCATCTGGAGATAATGCCATATGTTGTTCGAACTGATCTAAAAATCTATCCGAACCTATGAGTCCTTTTTCTTGTAATTGTTTATTCCTTGCTAATAGACCGGAATAATTTATAGCGGCTGAAAGAGTTCCACCTGCGGTTCTCTTATTCCCACTTTCGGGTTTTATACTATCTAAACTTTGTCCTCCTACTCCACCTGCTCCGGTTTTAAGTACGTCTAAAGCTTCAATCTCAGTAGGTCCTTTATAGTTCCCATTGTTATTCCCTCCTCTTATATCTTGCACATCGACAGAATTTAAAGTTGTCCAATTTAAAGATACCGAAAAATCTAATATTTTGCTCAAATCATTTCCCGTCTCTTCTCCGAAATATGTCAAAGCTCTTGCACTATCACTTTCGATATAACCTGCTCCTTTCCCCAATGCTTTAATGAAGCGGTTTTTAGCAGCTACTACGCCGTTATCCATAACGGGTAATTTAAACCTTCTTAGTGTTAATAGACGGTTGTTTGGGATACTTCCGTAATCTTTCAGGAAAGAAAAATCTTTCCATTCGTATTTCATATATCCTACGCCTTCTGCTGCATTTTCTAAGTTCGAATTTATACGTTTTACTGTATTTTCAAGTTTCTTTGCTGCTATTTTAGCAGAAGCCCCGTTCGTTACCTGATTGAGAGGTTTTTCTACAATGCCTCCATCGTCTCGTGGGTCTAAATTTACTGCATCTTTTGATTTTAAGCTCAAAGACCAAGCTATTATGTTTTTAGCAGTAGGATCTTTCCATTTATCGTAATCTGCCAAAAGACCTTGTGTGGGAGAATGTCCGTTATCGCTACCCCAATAGTCGTTTTTTGAATCTGTGCCGTTTAGTTTGCTTCCACCGTAAGAAATAAAGGCATAATCGTTCATGTAAGAATTAACGCCTTCTTTATTTACAGCAATGTTAAAAACCGGATATTTGGTGGCTATTTTTCTAAATTTTTTAAATTCGTCTTCTACGTTATAAGCATCTTTGGTTAGATCATTCCTATCTTTCTTATTTTGTTCGGTAGAGGTATAATCTTTCTCCTCAGTTTTTGGTTTCTTAGAAGAGTTCAGGTTCTTAATTACGTTTCCTGAATATCCTTTGTCTATATTAGCAACATTGTTCATAAATTTATATATTTGAAAAGTTTAATTTTGTAGTTTCGAAAAAAATCTTTAAGTTTGTCTTATGCTAATACAAGAATTTTTCAAAGACCTCTTACTTCAAGAGATGATTAAAAAGAATACTTCGGTTTTAAAATCATGGAAACTTTCAGACGTTGTTATATCTATGGAAAATAGAAATCTGAGAGAATACATTTCTAAAAATGTATCCATAGACGACAAACTTAATCTAAATATAAAAGACCGGAATTACGAGATGTTTTATTTTCAGAACGATTTGGAAAGTATATATAGGGATATATTAAGAGAAAGGATATGAAATTAGAAGAATTTTTAGAAAAATACACGACGAAACATTTCGCTTATGACTATCTTTGTGGAGAGCAGGATTTTTTTGAGTTTGAGAAAAATCCTCAGATAGATTTAACCACTATATTCATTTTACCATATATTATATTCGACAAGAAAGGAAACTATACTTTTTCGGTAAAGGGATACATCACAAACGATAAAAATAACTCTATAAGTATATCTGATTATTGTTCGGAAGATATTGGCGAAAATGATTTACATAAAGAACCTCTGACCTATTTTTATAAAAATCTTTCTCTTGGAGATATTATAGGATTTTTCAAGTTACTTTTGGAAAAATATAACGACGACGATATAATGTATGTATGTTGGGACGAAAGTCAGGATATATGTATATCAAGAATGGAAAATGTAGAAGACTTCGAAAATAGAATAAGGTATAAATATTCCCTACTCGATAGGGAATTGCAAAATGATATAGATTTAGAATACCCGGACGAGGAAAATTAAAAATGGTTTTTGAATTATATGGCGATTCTCTCGAAGAGGATAAAACAGAATATAGCGAAGACTTAGACGAGGTAAACGCTTTAATAGAAGATGTATTGAGGAATAGATTTCCTAACAACCAAGAAAAACAACAATTAGATATTTATGATAATAGATATACTTTCGCATGTCCTTATTGTGGAGATAGTTTAAAACACAATAATAAAAAAAGAGGTAATTTTTGGTTCGATACTAAAATGTTCATATGTTATAACGGAGACTGTAATACCGTAAGGGGTTATAAAGATTTTTTCAAAGATATGAAAAGTATGGATTTTTTAGATTATTCTAAGAATATTCCTAACCTTTTAGTAAAGTCAGTAGATAGTGATAATTTTGTAAATAATAGTCTATCTTCTATATACGATTTTTCTAATCTCTGTGATAAGTATGGCGTTACTATAAACACTATAAAGAAAATATACAATCTTAGAGAGATATATTATGACGACGAACTATGCTCTTACTTGGAAGACAGATGTCTTACTCCTGACCGTAAATTCTTATATTCTCCCAAATGGAGAAATATATTTATCCTTAATATAGATAATTCTACAGGAAAGGTAATATCTTTTCAGATAAGAAATTTTACAGGGGATAATAAATACATTACTATAAAATTGAAAAAGATATACGAAAAAATGAAAGTGGATTTCGACGAAACTAATCAGGAACTTTCTTTTATAAACAAAGTTTCTAAATTTTACAATTTCACAAATATAGACACTAAAAAAAAGATATATGTTGTAGAAGGAAGTTTGGATAGTTTATTGTTGCCTAATTGTATGGCTTTGTGTGGGATAAGTTCAGTAGCTCCGATAGATACAAAAGAAGTGTATTATATAATGGATTATGATAAACCGGGAATAAAAAAATCTATAGAATTGGTAGATAGTAAAAAGAACGTCTTTATATGGAATAAGTTTTTAAAAGACAACGGTATATCTATATCTAATGATTTGGAAAAGATAGATATTACTGATTTATGTAAGATGGGGTGTAGCTTAAAAAATATACCGGCTTACTTTACAAAAAATTTCATGGATTATAGTGCATGGTAAATAACTTAGAATGGTTCGAAAACGAAGACGAGAAACCAAAGAAACGAAAGAATAAAAATGTAAAAAAGATGTATTTTGATTTCGAAGATTTACCTTCGGATATAGAAAATGTTATGACGGTAAAAGACAAAGATTTAAAATTAAAACAAAAGTTATCCGTCAAAATACTTGAAAAGAAAAAAATAAAATGGAAAAAGACAAGTTAAAAGACATAGAGGATAAATACAATTCTTTCCGTGAAGAATGGTCTTCGAAAATAAAAGAACATTCTTCTAAACTGAGAGACGTTTCTTATCTTACTGATTTGCAGATTAATATATTTTCAGACAGACAGTTTTTATTAGAATACCTTTCCAAAAATGTCAATTATTACAACAAGCAGAATAAAGTATTCCGAGAAAGGAAGTTTGAAACTTTGGAAGAATACACTAACGAGAAAAACCTCAGATATAACGCACAGGAAAAAAACATAGTGATAGAAGGGAAACATTCTTCTTTCTTTTATAAAATGGAACTTATAGAGTCTCAGATAAACTTTACAAAAGAAACTTTAAGGACTGTAGATTCTATAATATTCGCTATAAAAAACAGATTAGAAATAAAACAATACGAAGTCTAAATGCTTAAAGAATTTGAAGTAGGTAACATGTCCCTGAAACTTAACGAAAGTTTGACAGTTCAGGATAAAAATTTCGGAGAAGTTCGAATAAATTACACTATAAAGTCTTTGAACAATTATACCAAATACGTTTATTATAATTATGAAGGTCATAAAATTAACGATATTGTTCAAATATATAACGTTAATTACAACGACGTGTTAGAAGAAGTGAAAGACTTAGAAACTTATTTTAAGACTTCTTTGTTGTTAATATATAAACAGATAGAGTTGTTCAAAAAAGAAAGTATTACCGACGAAATTCTCAAAAAAGAGTTAGACGAATTGGATTATTCTATGGTAAAATTTTTTGAGAAAAAGTTAGAGAGTAATTATGTTAAATTACATAAAGAATTTGTTCAAAACAAACCCTCAGAAAGAGGTAATTACCAACAATCCCAATCCTAAAGGAGAAAATAAAGAAATGTCTACGGTAGTTAAGAAAACATTGCCTATTACTAAAGAAATGCTTTTTTCGCAAATAGAACCTTTCTTCGGTAAAATATACGAAAGTATAAACAGAAACGCAGATGGCGTTTTACATTGTTACCTTAAAGGTTTCAAATTCGATTATATAAACGGAAAGTTGATATTGATATTTTCCGACCTTTCTGAAATACCTTTTAATGTCGTACAAGGTATGTTAAGAACAGTAAGAGATATGACCGAAGACGAAGCTACAATGCAAGAGGTTCAAATCTATAATTTTTTAGAGGGTTATGATATAGACGGAGTGCAGGAAGTTATTCCGGAATCTCATTATTCTTCGAACGGAGTTTCTGAAAATCAAATGCCTGTGAAAGTTACAGAGCAGACTAACTACGATAACGTCGTAGAAGCTGCTAAAACTTCCAATCCTATGCAATTTTTACTTTCTAAATTTGATACAGAATATACCGATATTGATTTTTTTGTAGAGTTGGAACTTCCTAAAAAAGAACTTATAGAACTTCTTTGGAACAATAGCGATCAAGAAACCAAAGATTATATTTTAGATTATTGTGTTTCTAAAGTTGAATTGCAAGATATTAAAAAAATATACCGTGAATCTATTGAGAAATATATAAAGGGTAACAGCGAGAGTTATAAAAATAAACGTAAAAGAAGATGAAAAAAATGTTAGTTTTCGCTTTTGAAAAAAAGGGCGGAGAGATTACTAATATGTATCTTGTAGAAAATTTTGAAACTAAAACTTACGAACTGAAAGAATTACAGGCAGGAGAAGATTTTACAAATTCTTTAGATTTTGTAAAGGAGGCTTTTAGGTTGGTAGAATCTGATTTAGATAGATTGTATTATTTAGACACGGTTTCTCATAATGGGGAAACCTACGAGTCTTTTTCAATAGACGTTACCGAATATGACACTAATACTCTTATAGATTTGGGGTTTGTAGAAGTACCGGCGTTTATGATAAGAAGACTTACTGACACGAGAGTATTAGCTTTATTTTTGAAAAACTTTTTTAATTTAGCCGAAATTAAACAAAAATGATATTAGTAGTAACTACATTAACTCACGATATTATAAAGAAAAGTGAGCTTTATCAAAATTGTAAATATATTGATTCTTTAGAATTGTACAATTCTATATACGAAGAATGGAAAACCGTAGTCCTCGATAAGGAAAGACTCGAATATATGGTACATAATGAAATGAGTATAAAATTAAAAAACAGTATCAGAAATTCTAAAAACGGCTGTATAATATATAAAGTAGATGAAAAATACAAAGAAGACACGCTTAATAATATTATAGAATTTGTGTATAATAGATGTAATAATGTACAGTGTTTAAAATTGTACGACGTTCAGACTAAAATAAAAAAAATAACCAAGAAAACTTTAAATAAATTCTGCAATGTGGAATATTACCTATAGAGTTTTTACAGAATAAATTTCCGAATAAAAAGTATATCCTTTATTACCTTCTCCGCAAACTTGAACTTCATATATAGTATTGCTTTTCAGAAGATTTATTTCTTTGTAAGATTCTTTAAATGATATTATAGTATAACTACCGCTATAACCCTTTTCTTTATATCTCAGAGTGTATTCTTTAAACGTATAGTTCTTATTTTCTATATTTAAACGAAATGAATTTTCGGTTATATTGGTTATAGAAAAGATTGGAGGTTTTTCTCCATTTGTTAAATTCTCTATTTCATTGTCCGATAATAGATAATAGCAGTCTAAAGTTCCAACTCTATAATCCTTGCCGAAATATTCTTTGAAATTTTTATCTTTACCGTAAAGAGTTATTATGGTATTATTTGAAGATTCTGTTATTTCATCTATTTCAAAATAATCTACTTTGTCCTTACATATGTTCGATATTTTTAAAGTTTGTCCTATACCTATATCGTAATAACCGTCTTGGCTAAGTAAAGAACCTTCTGTTTTAATTTCTAATTTTTTATCCGAAGGAATGTACCCGGCAGAAATGGTTAAAATGTTGGATATTTTTATATTAGACGTAACGTCAGTTCCACTTACTCTTATAGAAGTTGAACATGAAACGTCTAAGTTGTTTGAATCTTGTATATTGTACATATCGTTATTTAGAAATATTATATTTTTTTCTTATTTGTTCTTCGGTCATTCCTTCAAAAAATGGACAGTCCTTAGTATCAATACTACCGCTTACAGTAGAGGGCATTATATCTATAGACTTCAAAGAAACGCAATCTACGAAAGATACATTTCCAAAAATCTTATATGGTAAATCTATTATACTTTCTAATAAAGTACATCCTTTGAAACTAAGATTACCTTCGATTTCTTGTATGTATAAATTTATCTCTTCTTCGAAACTTACAAAATTCTTTATTTCTTTAGGTACTTCTATATCTCCATAATATAAACCTTTGCTGTTTATCCTATAAGAATCTATAAACCATTCGTTTCCTGACTTCCCTAAAGTAAAATCCAAAGGAGCTTCGTTCCTATATATTCCTCCGGACAAAGTGAAAAGACCATATTTCCCTTTATTCATATTTGTTTTTATCCAACTGTTTACAGTTTCTAAAAACTTGTTTTTTAGACCGTCGTTTTCGTCTCTTAAAACGCTTCCGTAACAACTATAAGAAGCTCCCCATCCTATTTTTTGAGTCTTTTCATTTATATAAGGTTTAATAGTTACTCTTCCGTAAGGATGATTTATATTCATATCGTTTCGGTTTATAAGATAAGCTATTACGGTTCCTTCTTTTATTTCACGAGACATGTATTTTTTATAATACCCTTCGCCTATTTCCATACAACTGGTCCAACCCCTGTCTGTGGACATTCCTGCAATATCATAAGGATGTTTTGATATACAAATAAGAAAATTACCTTCTTTTATATTTCTATAAGGATCTTTTTTAAAAATATCTAAAATTTCGTCTTCCTTTAACTGATTTAAAACTTTACCTATCCGGAAAGTCCTACCGTCTTTTTCGCAGTATCCTTCTAAGTAATTAGTTATTTTATAACCGTTATCTTTTAAAACATAATCTACGAGTTTATCAGGTTTTATTTTTTTAATATCAGATTCGAAAGGAATATAGATTCTGTTTTTACCTTTGAAAATTTCAGACAGTTGTTTTTCTAAATCTTCAGGTCTTATATCATGATATTGTCTATACTGAGAAAGTTTAAGAGCTTCGTTTAAAAATTCCTGATATTTTAAAAATTGTTTTACCATAACCTAATGTTATATACCTGTCTTATTTGTTTTTCGCTCATTCCTTCGAAGAAAGGACAATCTTCCGTACTAATACGACCTTTGACTACTCTGGGCATATTTCCAATACGCTTTAAAGAAGTACATCCGTTGAAAGATAAATTCCCCCTTATATATTCAGGAAGGTTCGATACTGATTTTAAAGACTTACAGTTTTCGAAAGATAATGTCCATCCTACCATAGTAATTCTTCCAATAGACTTTAAAGATGTACATTTTGTGAAATATAAATTTCCGCCTATATTTTCAGGAATGTTTGGTAAAGATTTTAAAGAAGTACAGCCGGTGAAATCTAAATCATGTCCTACATATTTAGGAAAATTTGATATCACTGACAAGGAAGTACATCCTTCGAAAGATAAATCGTATTCTATCCATTCAGGAAGATTCGATACAGAGGTTAAAGAAGTACAGCCGTTGAAATCTAAAGTACCGTCTCCTATTCTTTCTATTTCAAACCCAAAGAGTTCTTTAAATCCTCTGAATTCTTTAATGTCTTTTGGTGCTTCGACAAGATTCCCATAATATGTTCCATTTTTCAATCTTGAAATATTAATGCCCCAATTTTCAAAATTAGAAAGATCTATCAGTTTCAGATTAAAAATTTTTCTCGACAAGCTATTTTTTTTTATGTAATCGTTGCCGTCAATTCCTCTATTCAAAGAATCCACTGTAGAATTTTCTCTTCTTTGTACATTGCCGTCTTCATCTACTGCAATACAAACTTTATATAAAGGATCAGTGGAAGGTAAAGATTTATCTGTGATGAAGTAGAAATTAATTCCTAAACGTCTATAACTGTCCCATGTATATTTTCCGGTACCGTCGGTAGCAGTAATGCACCATTTTGTTCCTCTACCATATTTAGCAGACTGCTCAAATGTATCAGGACGTACAATAAAGAACCTTTCGTCTTCGTAGACAACGTTTATGTCTTTAGTTATAGCTTTGTCTTTTTGATTCTTAGAGGTATAACCGTCTAAATTTGATTTTAATTCTTCGAAACTATAAAGGTTTATATCTTTCTTTGGTAGATTAGAACCTAAAGTATGAAACTTATCTATATAAGTCTTTATATCTTGCTCAGAATGACCTTCTAAATAAAATCTACAAATCGAATCAAGATATTTTTTTGTAGGAGTAGAATCTAACGAAGTAAGTCTTTCAAAATCTTCCGGTCCAATCTTACCTGTATTGAGAAAAGCTTTCCTTGAAGAACTAAGTCCTTCGTTTAAAAATTCTTGATATGTTAAGTATTGTTTTATCATTTAGGTTATATATCTTCATATGTATATATTTTATAAATTTGCACATTGTCTAAATTTTTGTTATATTGGAAATGTAGGAAAGTCAATTTTCAAAAAAAGAGGTACTTGAAATGAAAACATTGTTTTTGTTCTTAGCTGTCTACGGACTTAGTTTTTCTAAAGAAGAAAATATAAAAAAAGAATGGGCTGACTATATAGACAAACGAGAAAAGAAATCTTTAGCGATAAGCTCTAAAAAGACTATCTTCCCTTCCTATCCTAAAGTGTTCAAAAAAAGAATTGTTAATACTAAGAAGAGTAAGACTGTCTGATTTTTTAATATCCTTCTTTGTATACCTCGTGAGTCTATCGTATCTAAAATCAGAAGAATCCATATAAAACATATCTACCCTATACATAGTATCTCTCATGTTAGGGTAGTATTCTTTATATACTCTAAAATTAGTTCCTGTCCATACCATATCTTCTTCGAGAGTATACGAGAAAGGGTTAGAGCAGGAAAATACGAATACTAAAAAGTATATCAAATATCTATTTCGAAATCCATTATCGTAGGATCTATACATATTATTTCAAATGTCGGTTTTCCATTTTTTGAATTTACATCTACTGAAGTCATTTTATAAATAACTTTAGAGAATGAATTCACTTCTTTTAGTGTGTTTTTAGCATCAGTTCTTATTTCTATACTTCCGGGAACGTTTCCGCCGAAAACATATTTACTTCCGAAAGAAATCTTGAATTTAGTTCCTCTTTCCCATTTAGTATTAGTATCGTCTATGTATATTATCAACGATTCTCCGTTGTTAAAATTCATAGTCTTTGTATTGTCGGAAGAATCCGAATAAACTTTAAGATAATTTTCGCCGTATTTAAGTTCTGCTCTATAATAGTAAGAACTTCCGTCTTTAGAAGTAGTCATGTCCGAAAAATATATTCTTGGCTTAGACGGTAACGTATATCCTACTATACTATTTTTAATTTTTATCTTGTTAGTGATAGTTCTATCTATTTCTATACCATACCCTTCTTTTATAACGTCGAGATTGTATGCCATATTTAAACTCGTATTATTTCTATAGATATTAACAATTTCGTCGTAGTTTCTATTTATAAGAGATATTATATCTTTGTTGTTTTCTAAAAGACTTTTAGATGTGTCTAATGCCGTTTCTAAGGTCTCTATTCTTTTATTTACAACGTCAAGATTTTCAGAAGTTAATACTAAATCTTCCAAACCGTCTATTTTTTCATTGAGTATGTTTATTTGATTTATCGTACTTATTAAAGAACTGTTAGCCTTGGACATATTCTGTAAAGCTTCCAAGAATAACTGCATGGAAAAGTTATTGTATTCGTTTACAAAACTCTTTATGGTAGTGTTATCGCCATTCAAATCTAAGAAAGTATTTATAGTAAATCCAAGACCGTTTCCATTTTGCCCCAATGTAGTATTAGGTTTAAATTTTTTCAGTCTTTCTATAGTACCTCCGCCTGATAAAGTATCAGTAAAAGAATTTAAGAAATATACGCCGTAAAGATTAGTAACTGTGTTATTAGGATCTATATCGTCTACAAGGTCGTAATATACTAATACCGCATTGAACTGAAAGTCTTTAGAATTTAAACTGCTGTTATATTCTTCAAAATAACGATAAGTTCCTGAAACATTGTCAGAATAACTTTTAGCCAAGTCGAAATCTATCGTTACTCCGTCTAAGCGAGACCTTATAAATTCTTTGGTAGTAGATACCGAATTTCTAAATCCGGTCAGTTTTAATTTATCGTTTCTACAATCGTTAAGTTTTTCAGGTTCTAAAAAATAAGTATCCGCATCAGGATTAGAAAACCACCATCCTGTTTCATAAGAACCTTCGTTTAATTTTTTTATAGACATTGTGTAATTGTCTACACCTACCGTTCCAGTAGCAAAGGTATCGGTATCGCTATCGAAAGTAGCTCTTATGTCTATACCCGAAGGGTGAGTATCTGTGTAATTTCTTCCGTACAAGTATTCCGAATTCAAAGGATCGGTTGGTTTGTGCGTTACTTTAATATCGGCTCTATAGTTATCGTCGTCTGTTATTGATTTAAAAAGAACAGTGGGCGTACTTCCTACTTGCTCAGGTATATAAATGTATATCTGTGTATAAGAATCGGAACTCTTTACAGAATTTACAATATCTATATTTCCTATATACTTTACTATCTTTCCGTAAGGTAATTTCCCTCCTGATGTATCTGCATTGTCGTCTTCCTCTACAAACCTTTTTCCTACTTCTGCTCTTTTAGTAGGGTCATTTACCAAAGCATTATTTTCTGTCCTTCTTAATCTTTCACCACCGTCTTCCGGATTTCCTACCTTTGCTTCTCTATACCTTATAGCTCCTAATTCTTTCAACCATTTCCAAAAAACTCTTTCTGATATAGTCAAAGGTTTACTTTGGTCATATTCAGGTCTTGATAATAACATAGTTTCAAGATTGAGACAGTAATTCTGAAAAGATTCCATAAAAGAAATATTCCAATCGCTTTCTTTATATGTTAGAAAAGAAGAAGGTTGTTTGTCTATACCGGTTGCGTTTATACCTGTCGATTGATCTTTTATGTCAGGTATATCCAAAAGAACAAATTTAGAAAATTTGAACTTCTTATTAGGATTTGCTATGGAATAATTATAATCCTCTTTCGCAGAATTGAAAACGTAAAAACTTCCTGTTTTCTTTATTGGTGATACGTAAGGTGTAGTCGGCATACTTTTTCTTTGGTTTAAAATATACCTTTATATATTTGGGAATATATAAAGAGTATGGAAAATCTTAAAAACAACATATTCAAAATAATAAGATTTCTACATGCCTTCGGAAAGCATATAATTTCAGGTAATGTAGACGTTGATAATCTCACATATAGGAAAAGATTAAAGACGTGTTTTAGCTGCGACGAATTGGATACTAAAAAAACTCCTACCTGCAAAGTATGTGGTTGTAAAGTATTACTAAAAGCTAAATGGAAAGAACAAAATTGTCCTCGTGAAAAATGGTAAAACAGTTTTTAACATACAGAGAATTTCTAAACGAAGGTCTTAACTCTTCAAGAGCTACTTTCCTTAATACGGGTAAAATAGGTCCGGAAGACTTTGAAAGACTTACTTTATTGGACGTAACTCCTACAAAGAAGTATTTAGATTCTATATGTAGATTTTATTTAGAAGGTCATTCTGAGCAAGATATAAAGACTTATATAGATAAGTTTCATACTTTAGGTTCTAATCTACCAAAGAAAGATATAAACCTTTACTCTTTCGACGAATTAAAATCTTCTCTTGATAACTACACCTCTAAGAATCAAAAGGACAAAGAAGTTACTAAAGACATAAACGTCGTCTACGAAGACGAAAGGTTCTTTATTGTCCGACCGGATACATTTGAGCAGTCTGCTAAATATGGAAGAGGTACTAAATGGTGCATTACTGCAACTGACGGTACCGGAGAGGAAGCATGGAAAGGTTATAGACGGTTAGGAATTAATTTCTACTTCGTTACTGATAAATCTTTACCTTCTACGAATCCTTTATATAAGGTAGCGATTGCTATAAATAAAGATGGAGAAATAGAAAAAGGAAAAAGAACAACTGTAAATTCTAAGAATGAAGGAATAGACGGGGAAAAATACATACGAAAAAATATGTTACCGAGAGAACTTTTCGTTCCGAGAGAAATTCCTCCTTTAGAAAAATGGGGAATCGACCTTTCTAAACTTAAAGACGGTGTTTACGATGGACGTATTATTGTTCCAAAAGACGTTAAGGAATTCAAAGGGTTCGAAGAAGAATTAGGACTTGATATAAAAGAAGTAGAAGGAAGTTTATTGTTTTATAACTGTAACGATTTAACATCGGTTTCAAATCTTCCTGAATATGTAGGAGAAAGTTTATCTTTTTGGGGATGTCATTCTTTAACTTCCGTTTCGAATATTCCTGAATATGTAGGTTTAAATTTAAATTTCGGATATTCCGAATTGTTAAATTCTGTTTCTAATCTTCCTGAATACGTAGGAGGAACTTTATCTTTCTTTAGATGTATTTCTTTAACTTCTTTACCCAATCTTCCTGAAAAATTAGAAGGATTTTTATCTTTCGAAGACTGTACTTCATTAACGTCTATTTCAAATCTTCCTGATTATATAGGAGGTATTTTGGATTTCTCCCGGTGTACTTCTTTAACTTCTATTTCTAATATACCTACTACGGTAGGAATAGCTATATATAGCATAGACTGTCCATTCTTCGAAGGGATGACCGAAGAACAAATAAGAGAAAAATATAATATTTCAAGATGATAAAACAATACTTAACATACAGAGAATTTTTAAACGAAGGACTTAGTTCTTCAAGGAAAGCTTTTCTCAATACAGGTAAAATAGGTCCGGAAGACTTCGAAAGACTTACTTTATTGGACGTAACTCCTACAAAGAAGTATTTAGATTCTATATGTAGATTTTATATAGATGGTCATTCTGAAGAAGATATAAAGACTTATGTAGATAAATTTCATACTTTGGGTACTAACTTACCAAATAAAGACATAAACCTTTATACTTTCGACGAATTAAAATCTTCTATTGATAACTACACCTCAAAGAACCAAAAGGACAAACTCGTTACCCAAGATATAGAGGTAGTCTATGAAGACGAAAGGTTCTTTATTGTACGTCCTGATACCTTTGAGCAGTCTGCTAAATATGGAAGAGGTACTAAATGGTGTATCACTGCTACTGACGGTACCGGACAAGAAGTGTGGAAAGGTTATAGACGGTTAGGAATTACTTTCTACTTCGTTACAGATGAATCTTTACCTTCTACGAATCCTTTATATAAGGTAGCGATTGCTATAAATAAAGATGGAGAAATAGAAAAAGGAAAAAGCACAACAGTAGATTCTAAGAATAAAGGAATAGACGGGGAAAAATACATACGAAAAAATATGTTACCGAGAGAACTTTTCGTTCCGAAAGAAATTCCTCCTTTAGAAAAATGGGGCATCGACCTTTCTAAATACAAAGACGGTGTTTACGATGGACGTATTATTGTTCCAAAAGACGTTAAGGAATTTAAAGGATTTGAAGAACTTTTTGGGTTTGAAATAAAAGAAGTTAGAGGATTTTTATCTTTCTAC
>JACCDR011811619.1_pt1 | contig 16832 bp, 27 predicted proteins | sample 7446431 | NCBI WGS metagenome assembly JACCDR01 (sample SAMN15323443, study PRJNA562643) | freshwater metagenome | isolation source: river surface water | place: USA:Blue River Watershed | collected 2017-08-17 | reverse complement strand
GGTAGCTCTTTCCGTCGACAGGGATCGCCTGAACCACAATGACCCGTGAGCCATAAAGCTCAACGGCCTTCACGATCGGGCTGCAGTCGCAGAACATGTTGAAGTAGAGCCCATTGTTCTGCATGACGAGAAGCCAGTACTTTCTGCGAAGCACAAGGTCCTTCAGCTGCTCAAGTAATTCCCGCACGACGGATCTCCTACCGAAATATCAGCATCTGGACTTTCTGGGAATCTGTATCATCAGCCAGCCGCACAGAGTCTTCATCCAAAACAACAACATCGCGAAGAGATGGACAATCAAGGATTCTGGAACAGGTTTTATCTTCCTGAAACACGACCTCGACGTCTCCTCCAGCTATTTCCCTGGCAAGCATCAACTCTCTAATCATCACGTCGAGTTTCATCGCAACTTGGCCTCGATACTTTCGTGAATCTCTTGAATCTCCCGAGAGATCTCCCGGCCTCTCGCGAACTGGAGCTGGATCAAGATCTCCATCCAGATCATCAACAAAACCCAGATGACCCAATAGGACTTCCATAAGACTGCTCGCAATCCCATCGGCATCACTCACTCCTGCGCCAGTACTGTCCTGTCTAACAAGACTGCAAACACCCAAGGGCTTCAGAACGAATGACCAACGCCCCCTCCCCCGACGATCAAGGATCTCGGTATAGGAGAGAACGAGGTCAAAAAGACTGCAACGCACCGTCGGGAACGTCACGCTTTTGTCTATCGCATTCCGGGATTCGCGTTCTACTCCCGACAGGCCGACAGATGCCGGGTTCTCCGGCCACCAAACCTGTTTTTTGTTCGTGGCGCCCATCTCGCACAAACGCAGCAGGTACAAATAAAAAGGCCGCCGGATGATGAGTCCAGCGGCCTTTCCAGGTACATGCGAAGTTGGGCAACCTGCATGATGTCGCATTGTATTCAGCTTGCAGTCGGTTGCCCATTCGCCCCGGGAACCACCCCGGCCGCACGAGCACTCTAACGTGCTCGCCGTGCGCGTCAATATCTGCCCCCTACGTTTTCACAACCTCGACATCAATCTCCACACCGAGCCAGTAGCCCTCGGGGCTTAGCGTGATCTCGACCATACGTTCACAGAACTTCCGCAACACCACGATGTCGAAGACATGCTGCGGGGCAGATCGCGATTCCCGCAGTGCCTCCACGGTCGGAACTTCCTGCGAACCAAGAACCACATCACGAAAAACAGCGGGAATTCCACTGTCAGCAAAATCGTGTTGCGCAATGTGCGCAACACGATTTTCAAAAACATTGACAATTTGCTTCGCGACGGCCAAGAGCCCGCGAAGTTTCTCGTAATCGTCCATCTCGCCCCCTCGACGTATCTGCAAAACAAGCCCATACACATGATACACGCGACGAGGTCAAGAACTCAGAACCATCGTGCGGTAGTTGGCGATTTTCTGCGAGCTTTCGTAACCGGCTGTTTCTTCACCCGTCTGGTCTCGATGAACTGCTGTAAATCGCTATCGGCTATACGATGCCGGGACCTGTTTTGGTCGCCAAGATTTATCACCGGCAACTCACCAGATCGGATCCACTCACGGACCACTCGATCCCCGACCCGAAGCACACGGGCCACCTGCCTGATCGTCATCATTTCGTCTGGCATATCGCGCTCCACAAACAGTGAGGCGATCCATCACGGAAATCTCCTTACCATACAGCGGAAATCGACACGTTTGTTGACAGGCATCTCGACAAAATTCGATGCCTCATCGCTCACGACCTTTTGACAAGTTGCCTCAGTGTTGCGGCTGCAACAACTGCTCGCGCACATAGTCGACCACGGCCCGCAGCCGCTCCTCGGACACGAACTCGCGGTACAGTCCGGACATCGAGGAATCCACGTGTCCCATGATCGACCGCACCGCCACGAGATCTCCGGCACTTTCCCCCACGGTCTGGAACGTGTGCCGCAGGGCATAGAAATTTAGCCCCGGGCGTTTCATCTTGAGATCCTGCAGGACCTTCGAGAACTCCTTGGCAATCGCGTCGTCGTTTGCCCCGTTGGCCGTAACCTTCACCCACGGCCTCCCAGATCGCGTCAGGAAGACTTTCTGGTCGTCTTTTGGATCTCGGGCCGCAGGACGCGCCGCGATCGAATCCCGCAGGGCCTCGACGGTCTCGGGCCACAGCGGACACTCACGCATCACCATGGTCTTCGGCCTCGGGAACGTCAGCCATCCTCTCTGGAGATCCACGGCGCCTTTCGGCAACTCGCTGCAGTCCGTGTTTCCAAGCCCGCAGTTCAGCCCGAGGAGCACCATGGACCGCATCGGACCTCGCAGGACTTCCAGCAAGCTTCCGATATCTTCCGGGTCGAGCATCCGGAACCCGTCTCGCTGCTGGCGGTCGTATCGCTGTTTGCGTACCGCCTTGGCGGGCGGCAACTCGAAACAGTTCGCCATGTCGATCGGCTTGTCGATCAGCCGGCTGTCGTGTGCGAACCGGAACACGACGCGCGACATCCGGACCCTATTCCCGAGCGTCACGGTCGAGATTCCTTCCTGTAGCTTCCGACGGAATTCCGTAAACCTCTGGGGTGACAGTTGCCCAAGCTGCTGGGTCTTGCCGAAGAATTCGAGGATTCTTGCACAGATCGCGTAATAGTCGTTCCACATCCGGATCGAGAGTTCCCCAGAATCCATTGCGGCCCGCTTGTGATCAAGGAACCGCTCGACCAAGTCGTGAACCGTCGGGGTCTCGACAATCCGGGCCCCGAGTCGAATCGAGTCGTGTTCCTTCTGGAATCGCTCCAGCGCTTCCTGCCAGGTACCGGAACCGAAGTAATAAAGCTTCCCCGCGATCTTCTTGCACCATTGTCCTGACGGATGCTTCTGCAGCGGGAACTCCGCGTACGGCTTTTCGTTTTTCGTTGCTTTCTTGGGAAGTTCCCGAGGCGGCTCCGTGATCGCGGTCTCGGGCCGCCAACCTTCCTCGATCCTGCGGCGGAGTGACTTTTCTGGAACTCGGCATCTTGGATCTCGTGCCCAGCTGGAGATCGGTCGACATTCCCCAAAAGCAAGCAGCCACCTCGACCTTCCGGTCTTGCCCCACTCGGGCTGCTCCGGAATCTCGTCACCCTGGGCCACAACCGAGACATCCGCGACGTCCCGGAGTTTTGACAAGATTTCGTTCCCTGGGTCAGACAGCATCACGACGAGGACAGGCTCGCCCATCGTGGTCGCCAACAGATCTGCTTTCCCAATCCCGATGATCGGAACATCGTGATCGACATCGAGCCCGAGTCGTGTCGCGATCACTTCCGCTAACCGTTTCGCGCGTGCTATACTCACCGAGGCGTGCTCCCGCAGTTTCGTCGCGGCGGTCCGGTGAAAGAAACAGACCGCCGAGTGTTGTTCCTGCGGGGACCTATAGCACAACCGAGCCTTGGGTCAAACGACCGCACAGGAGGCTCGGGATTAGTCTCGGTTGTATGCGTGCTTCGACAGCGTGAAAAACACGCCAAAATGCTCGCGGGGCTGTAGCTCAATCGGTTAGAGCAGCGGACTCATAATCCCCGACGGGCTTTCCGAGACTGCATTTCTGCAGCGTTTTTGCGGCCCAATAGTCCCATCTGTGGCCAGAACAACACAGTCTCGGTTGTGCGGTTGTAGAGACCGAGCCACACGCCGTCGTTTATTTCAACAGCTGGTGCCGCCGGATGTTTTCCAAGACCGGATCGAGCTTCCTGAGCCTGGTCAAGCTACTCCGATGCACGCCAAGACGCCTCGCAATCTCGGCCTTGGATGTAATGCCTTCGTCTAACGCGACCGCTATCGCGCGAGCCAACAGGCTTTGACGTTGGCTGGACCTGTCCTGCAGGTCTCGAAATGGAACACGGGATTCAATTCGCTCGAGTGCTGTCGCGATTCGCAGCAGCACGTCCAGAACTTCCTGAGGCATCCGCTCTTCCCCTACAGTATTCGCTGTCCGGCAAACCTGAGGGGAGACGGTACGGAGACACCCAGACGGGTGTCAACGAATTTCGCTACGGCTGCTCGCTTTCACTACCTTCACGACGAATCGCATCCCAGACCTCTTGGCGATGCACCGTGACGTCCTCCGGGGCCTCGATCCCGATGCGAACCTTGTCTCCTCGGATCTCCACGATCGTTATCGTAATAGTGTCCGCGATGACGATCTGTTCGTTTTTCTTTCGGCTAAGCACAAGCACAATCAATCTCCTCCAAACTTCCCTGTCGTGGTCCGAGAACATCTCGGACTCTCCTGATCACTATCCTCGCAGCACAACCTCGACTTCACGGCCAGGCCGGAACGTAACGATGATCGATCTGCCCATCCGGGACAGCATTCTTTTCCCGGGATCCACTTCCTGCACACGCCACGTCACGCCGTCGTGTAGTACAAGGCTTCTTACCGATGTCTGTTCGTAGGGAACGAGAATCACTCCCTGCCGGTCACGCAGCTGGAGATCGAGATCGATACCGAGTTCTCGGAATCTCGTCATCCACGCATTCCACTGCACGTACATCTTGGCTCGCCAGATTGCGTGTAGATCCCCGCCGGTCTGCTCGATGATCACGCAGCACAATCGCAGCGCCTCGTCGATCACGGACTGGCTCCAAAACTTACCGGGATCGATATCCCGCAGGGCCTCGATTTTGTCGACAAGATGGCCACCCTCTCCGTTTTCACTTAGGCATACCCCGTATTCGATCTCGGTCCCTAACATCACTGATTCCTTTCCAGTTCCTGTTTGATCGTGCCCTGCATCTTCTCGACAGCCTCACGAAGCGCCAGGCCGTCGAGTCCCTCAAGCTCCAGACACCGACGTTCCGCACAGTGCTTCCGGTCGGTCGCGTTAATGTCTCCGAGTTTTTTCCGCAGAAACTCCAGTCTCGTCTGGGCCCACGCGAGCCGAAACAGATCCTGCGGAACATACTTTCTTGCCGCTATCATGTCGTTACCGTTCTATGGCAGCTACGTCGAAAGGCAGCCTAATAGAGATCTTCCCATGTGAATTGCTCCCCGTGATGCACAGGGCACAACAGAAACCCAGGATGATCCTGCAGGCGTGGCTCCACGAGTCGACGCCATTCCCAGATCTCCAGCTCGCGACGAGACGTCACGGTCTGCTCATGACACTTTGCACACTTCGCGACCACGACCTCGTGGGGATTATCGTACGGACCGAGCAACGGGACCTCTTGCAAAATCTCCGTGTCCTGCTCGTCGATGCCCTCTCGATCGCTCACTCGTAGTGCTCCTCGTCGACTTCCAGAACCGTGTCCCGCGTCCCGTCCCGATTCACTCTTGTCGCAAGCCTCGTACGCTTCTTCCTACGCATCGTGGCCGCAACGGTCGGCTCTTTGGTCGCAGATTCTTCCTGAGGGAGCTGTGGGGGCATTGGCCGCGATCTGAACAGCCCCCAGAAGAACGCCCCGAATACTCCCGCAGCGCCGATCATGCCGGCTCGGAACATCGTCTCGGCAGGTTTCCGCACCGGGTCCCCGAAGACCGTGGCCACGAACATCACAAACGCGGTTCCGAGTCCCCAGAGGATTCCAGCTCTATATTCTCGCGGCCCCGGGGTTCCCGGAGTGCTCGACGAATTGCCTCCAGGTCTCGACCGTACAGTAACGCCGTCATCTCGGTGCATTTCGTTGCCTCGACACCCTCAAGAACAATCCGGACCCTAAGACACTCCCGGCCCTGGGGATGCACGACGTCACGGTCGAGAAACCTCGTGGCTTCGACCTCGACGATTCCTCGTTCGGTGCCCGTGTGTCCGATCTGGACAACCCCGGACTCGATCGAGGCGGCTGCGTACTTCGGGCCACGACGTTTCATTCTTCTGCCGCTTCCGTCTCGGGGTTCTTTCTCTTACCTGGCTTCCCGCGTGATCGTGACATGTAGTTCTCGATCGTGGTGCGTGGAATCAGCCACTCGTTCCCAAACTGGACGGCCCCTTCGAATCGCCCACGCCGACAATAGTTCCGGACGTTGTCGACCGTCATGTTCATGATCTCCGAGCATTCCTTTGGCAATGCCGCATGCTCCAGGAGTTGTTCGATCAGTTGCTCAAGTGTTGGCGGTGCCGTCGCGGCCGCCGCGCCAGATGGTTTCTTCTTCATGGTTCCCTCGTTGTTCCTGTAACGAATTATCCGGAAAGCGTAACGATCTTGCACGCGGTCCGCTACCGGTCCGCGTCAGGTCCGTCAGCGGTCCGGAGACAACGGCATGATCAAGCACGTCATCTCGTCCGGAAGATGCAGGAACATGGCCTCGTCGCTTCCCTGCTGGCGCCACTCGACGATCTCGTGATCCTCAAAGCCCGCGACGGCATCGAGCATGTAGCTCGCGACAAGCTCGGTCACGATCTCGCTCTTGATCTCGGCCTCCAGTTGCACGGCCGAGTCCCCAACCTCGTTGGAGGAACTGATCTCGACCTTCTCGCCCACACGAAACACGATTCCCCTATGCTCCTCGCTGGTCATGACACCCGCGAGCCGACAGGATCTCTTGAGCGCCGCGACCGTGGCGGACAACACAAGACTGCTGTTCTGTGCCGACATCACGGACCGCCACTCGGGGAATCGTCCTTGGACAGCCGGCGTGACGAGCCGGAACCCATCCCCGATCAAAAGCATCCGGGTGAGATTTACCTGCAGGTTTACCACGAGATCCCCGCCCTGTCGTCGCAGCAGAGACACGATGCTCTTTCCGATCGCTGACGGCAGGATGAACTTCACGGGACCGGCCGTGATCTTAACGTCCGGCCTGTTCGATACCATCATCCTCCTCGAATCAGTCGCCACGATCCGAGTACCGTCCGCCGAGAACTCAAACAGGACTCCCCCGAGCGCGAAGCGTGTCGAGTGATCGTCGCAGAACGGAAGACAGTGCTGGAGGCTGGACAACAAGGCCGCGACCGGGATCGCGACTTCACTGTAGTCCGAGACGATCTCGTCGATGGCTGGAAAGTCCTGGGGCTTCTCGGTCGCGAGCGTAAACTGACACGAGGCCCCCTTGATCTTCACGCTGCCGTTGTGTTCCGTGATCGTGATCTTCTCATCCTTAATGGATGCCAGGATCTGGCCGAATCGCTTCGGCGGTATCAAGACCTCGAGGTCACGCGGACACTCGCACTCGATCTCCTGGGTCAACATCTGGCTGTCGTGACCGATCGACGAGACCTTGAGACGATTCCGATGTGCAACAAACCGCAGCGTAGCGGCCGCGCCTTCTCGTTTCTTACCGATGAACTCGCTCCCGACCTGCACGACATCGCGCAGCACCGAGGTCAATACCGTCATGCTCGACATCTCTACTTACCGCCTTTCAGTTCTCGTGTTCGGCGTGCAATCAGGCCAGACAGGGATTTATGCACAGTCTCCCCGATCTTCTTCTGGCTCTTGGCAGCATGGATTTCGCCACCGATTCGTCCGCACACGTCCGTGCTGCTCGCGTTCAGGAGCCCGAGCAACAACGAGCCCGCGATATCTCCATCGTGGCCACAATGATCTGTTGCGATCTGCTTGAGTTGTGCGGGCGTGATATCACCGAGCGCCGTGGCCTCGATGGCCAACACGATCGCGGATTCCTGCGAGTCTCGGTCCTGCCGTGAAAACTTGCCGGACAGCTGCGAGGCCGTCCACTTTGTGCTTCCTGAATCCTGGCCCTGTGTCGAGCCAGATGCCTTATCCTTTGCGTTCGTGGAGTTTCCCGATGGTTCCTGTGGCTCCGGCTTTCCGAACGCTTCTTGGAACGTCTGGAACCCCTCGTGGATCGACTTCCCGAGTTGCTCCAGTCGAATAAAGTCCTCGACGTTCGCGTCCTCGGGCATGACGCCCATGAAGGCTCCCATGTCCTGATCGGTCACGCCGTTCTTACGGAACCAGTTGAACAACTTGGTCTTCCGCTTCTCGAACTCTGGATCTGACGGCTTCTGGCCCTTCATGGTCGCGACAGTCTTTTCGTACAGGGGCCACCACTCGGACTTCGGAATGCCGGCAAGAACCACGTTGCGGAACGCGATGGCCTGTGCGGCATTCTTCGTCGTGCCGATCATGTCGTCCGAGTATCGTTGCCCCGCTCGGTTCGTCACTCGACGGAACACGTCTTCCGAGAACGCCATGTTGCTTTCAAGATCCCAGAAGCGAGCCCGTGCCACGATGTGGGTCCCGGTGTCGTCCGCGATCTCGGTGTTGACTCGCACGTTCCCCCAAGCTCGGAGCAACGCTTCCGCGAACCGAACGGACGGCCCCGTGACATCGTCCTGCCCTCGCTTTACGAGATACGTGCAGTCCTGGGCCTGCTGGGCCGAACAGCACACATCGAGCTCCACCTTGCGTCGAAAGACCTCAATTGCTCTCGGGAACGATCTCGCGACCGAGATTTGGCCCCAGAGATCCCCTGACATTCGCTCACTGTTCTCGCCCGCCGTAATGACCTTGAGGCCCTTACCGACAATTAGTTCTGCTTCCGGCTCCGACATGTTGCCCTCTTGTTCTTTGCCCTGTGTTTCAAACGTGTACCACTGCCGTCCTATACGTTCCGGATTTCGGAACAGTCGGCGATTTCCGCAACATCGGCGATTGACGAAACCGGAACGAAGTACATCGCGCTCACGATCTCGTCGCCGATCTTGACCTTTGCGGGATGTGGGTCCCACAAGACCTCGAAGCCGGGCTGGTCGTCTGGAGCCGTAGCGGCCACCACACAGTGCAAGCCGGTCGTCGGTTCTTCACTCGGGATCGTCAGAATCACGAGAATCTGCCCCTGAAGAATCGGAGCAATCACGGCCGCCTTATTGACCGTGATCTCGACGGCCTGTAGTCGATACTCCCGAAAGAGCCATCGTTGGAATACCGCAAAGTTCCACTTGGGTGCCTCGCACTCTTCCGGCACAAGCTCGATCAGGGTATTGAACACCGTCGCGACGCATGCCCGGAAACAGTTCGTAGGCGTCGTCTGTTCGACGCGTCGCGGACGGTTTGCCAGCTCGCACAAAACATCCACGTGGCACGGATCATCGAGACTACAAAAACAAGCGACCTGCTTGCCTCTCAGGTGCGGCAGCTTTCGCAGTATTTCACGGCGGCGTTCTGCCAACAGGGTCTTATGCGTCTCACCGAGAAGCCACGACCTGAAGTCCTTGACGTTTTCGGCAGGTGTCTTATCTTGAAACGGATTCCCGAATGTGCCTGGCCGTGTCGCGATAACGGCCCCGGACGGCTTTCTCCAGCCTGCTTCTCGCGACCTACGGATTCTGTTCGGATGCGACACTCGTCTCTCCTTCTGGCTTGTTCTCCACAACCTCGTCGATGAGCACAAAGCCCGCTGGTTTCCCTGCCGCATTCTCTCGTGCCTCGTTCCACGCCTTGAGCGTCACGACCACCTGCTTGACGACATCGAGGATGCTCCAGTCGGAGTTCAGCCCGAAGATGAAAGGTGCCCTCGGGGTCGATCTCCGGATCCTCTGATTGCCGGGATGAATTTCCCAGAAGTAGCCCTCGACTCGAATCCGATAATGAGCTTCGCTGAACTGCTGGACCACGAGCCCGCTTTTCTCACCGAGCTGTTTGGCCTCTTGGAATTCCCGCACGGAACGGGCTCGCAGATCCGCTTTCTCGGATTGTCTGGCCGCACCTACTGCCCACATGCTGTCCGCCGCTTCACCCATGGTGCTCTCCGATCTGTTTCCAAAGTGGCAAGTGTTCGATCGCGGCCGTGATGCCACGAAGTACTTCGTGATCCTGCAGGTAGTGCTCGGCCGTGATCTTGGCCACACCCTCTTCGCTCACCGCATGGTGGAGCATGTAGCTTGAGGCCGCTCGCCCAACGGTCTTGGCCCACAGGGCACTGCAGGACTTCCGAAAGCTCGCGACGTCACGCCGCCCGAGGCTTAGCCGAATGATCGGCTTTAGTTCTTTCTTCCTGGCCGCGTCCGAGAGTCCGGCTCGTTCGAGAATCTTCGCAAACTCAAGCGAGTAGTTCCGCGAGTTGTTTCGCATTGGAAACACGCGTTCCGGATGCAGCCCTCGAAACGGCTCGAGCATGGACCTGATGTGAGTCGACAACGGAACGAACACGTCCGAGGGTCTTTCGGCCGCCTCGTCCTTCGCGGACGTCTTGTGGACCAGGTAATAACACCAGCCGGCGGGATTCTCAAGATCCTCCACGATCGGGCACTGCGGTGAATCGATGACGCCGCTCCACAGCAGTCCCTGCTTGACACCGCTACGAGCCGAAAACCAGTCCTGTGACCGGAATCCGTACACGAAGTGCGAGATCAGGTTGGTCTTCCAGAAATGTGCTGGCGATACATCACCGAGCCGTGGCCATCGACACTCATGCAGTACCGATAACATCTGGTTTAGTTCATCGACCGTGACCGGAACGGCCTTCAGGCGTCGCTGCTGTTCGCTTCGTGGCTTCAGGAGATTGATCTTCGACTTCGTGACCCCAGCTGGCGCTACGGCAAGCAGCCCGACCCTCACGAGTTCGCTCGCGAGCTTCCTGACAGACACGATCGACTTCAAGCACATGCTTGCACTGCTGCCAGTTTGCTTCGATCGCAAATGCTCCGCGTAGAGCTTCAGGACATCGTGCTGCCGCAGGGCCTCAAGGGACTCGGTGCATCCGAGATTTCGTTCCCGATACCACGCCTCGAACTTTTCGCAATTCCGACGATTCTCACGGCGAGTCTTTTCCGAGATCCTGTTGTCGATATCTCGCTGAGAAAGATACTGATCGTACAACTCGGCAAGTGTTCGCAGGTCGAGCGAGACCGCAGGCCCAACGGACTGTGCGATCGCATCCTGCACGGCCGGAATGCTCAATACCGCGTCCGGCCGGATGTTCTGCCCGAGCTGCTGCAGTGGTCCACGAATGTCAATCGTGACTCGCAGATCGATCACGTGTGGAAACCCATGCGGCTGTAGTCTTATCGTTGATTCCGTCGTCGGCTGCATGTGCCGCTACTCCATGAAACGCACACAATCCTCGGTCTCGCAGAACACATGCAGATGACCGTTACGACCCACGTGCGAGATCGTCAACTTTCCCTTTTGGCCACAGATCGGACACGTCGCGTGCCCGTGCATATCGCGGCCCCGGTACTTCTTACGTACACGATCGAGCAACGGTCTGAGCTTTCGATCTCGTTCCTCCGACTTTCGGATTAACTCCTCGGTCTCGCGATTCCACTGCTGGATCTCGGCTTCGGTCGGTTCGTCGTACAGGAGACATCCGGCTCCGCCGTTCGTGCAGCACAGGTTCCCGGCCGATGTGAAAACATTCTCGTACAGGACCCCGGCATCACACTCAGGTCCCGACATGCCGGTGAAGTGTCGACATCGACCTTTTCGCATCTCACTGCTCCTTCAGCCAGGACAAGAACAAGAACCCCACGATCTCCAAGGTGATCACCAACGGCCACACCCATTCGTTTCGATTTCCGTGGCGTCTCGGCATCGTTAGCTCCATGCCGACAGTAGCTGCCGATCCTGCTCCTGCTTCTGTTTGTCTGCAGCCTCTCGGGCGGCTTGTTGCGCGGCTGCCTGCTGCTCATAAAGCACGTCGGCCTGTTCGGTCATGTCGACCAGGACATCCTTGATCTTCTCGCACCATGGCCCTTGCTTTTTCCAACTGCCAGACCACACGATGGTCCATCCGGACGCGATAGTTGGATACGGATCTCCCGCCGTACTGAGTGAATCCTGGCATCCACGAACTGGCGTTTCGCCCGGATTGTTCGCGATCCAGATCCCGTAGTCTCCCCACGTCTTCCAGTGGTCGACGAACAAGATTCCGTCACGGAAATGGCACTGCGGATGGCAACGATAGGCACTACCGCTCATGTTGAACTTGTGGATGTTCCGGATGTAATCCAGAAGCACCCCCATGCTTTTCATCTTCGCCAACGCTAATTCGACTCGTAGCCGTGCAGGCAATGCCCGCCAAGCCTCTTGTTGCTTATTCATGACCACCACTCCCGCTCCGATTTCCCGAACGTGATCTGCATCAGGACCACGAGGAACAAGACGAAACAAATCCCGATCGCGGCACATTGCCGCACGAACTCTTCCCACATCGCGCCCTCGCTTCCGTGCTTAGAACAGATCTTCCGCGTAGATCTCCTGCTCGCTCCCGTCGTCCTGCCACTCGACCTGCTGGTCCTGACGGCTCTTCATCCGCCACTCCGGGACCCCAAGCGTCACGGTCTTCCCGTGGCTTGTCGGGTACCAGTTCCAACTGTCGATCGATTTCTTGAAAGCCGTTACGGCACGCATGTAGTCGTCGCGGCCGATCTCCAGATACTCGTCCGGCAACTTGAAGACCTCGACGCGATACGGGGCTTCCTTGTCACACACGATGTACCGGTACTCGATCTTCTGCCGGAAATGCTCTTCTGCCAACGAGGTCATCAGGAACGCCTGTGTGGGCAGTCCATCCCCGTCGGCCTGTCGCGCCCATACCTTTGGGCTTGCGTCTCGACTGGTCTTGAGATCGAGGACATACACGGCTCCGTCCTGCTTCTTGAGTCGATCGATACGACATCGTGCCCGGAGCCCCGTCGCGATGTCGATTCCCTCGATCGTGTACTCCGATCGGTACGAGTCCGGGTTCTGGTTGTTGTAGAGCAGATCCCACGCGTCGGCATGGTTGTAGATCTCGCGACGCATTCCGATCAGGTGACGCCATTCGGTATCGCGATACAGGATCTCGCCCTCGTGTTCGTCTCGAAACGCTTCCCATTTCTTGCCTGCTCGACTGCCGGATGACGACAGCACGTGTTCCGGAACATGCCGAAACGCATACCCGTCAAGCAGGAAATCCTCGAAGGCACAGAACCCGACCTCGCAGCCCTCTCGGGTCATGACCCAGCAGCAGTCACGAGACGCGTCCTGTTCGTCTCCGACGAGATCACCCCAGAGTCTTGACCGTCGCACGATCCCCGGCTTCGGCACTTGGCAGAACCAGATCTCCTCCAGATCGTCACGGAAATCCGGCTCTCGCTCCGGGACGTCTGCAGGCCGAAACACCGCGAGAGTCCCGGACCGAAAGTTATCGCGATGGATCTCTTCGTGCGGCTCAAGGACCACGACGTGGAAGACTCGCCCAAAAATCATGTCGGGCGTATCGTTCTTCTTGATCTCGCCCGTCACGTACTGCTGGAAATACGTCTGGGGGTTTTCTCGGTGTACCTTGAGTCTCGTGTTCGTCACGATCTCGTGGTCGCTCCCGTGGTAATCCGCGTTCGACATATCGACGTGACGGACTTCCGCAAAGCCCTCAAAGTTCGGTGTCTTGTTCATCATCATGTTCTGCCTCGTGCTCTACGTACTTTTTGAAAAGCCGATTGATTCGCTTTACCTGGCTGGTGGTGAATCCACCGAGTGATGATTCCGAGATCTCCTCGACGAAGTCCTGTTCGTCCTGCTGCTCGAAATCCGGGTCCTGATCTATGATCTGCTCCAGCTGGTCCAAGGCTCTTTCGTAGAGCGAATTGTGGACGTTAGCACCCATCGCAGACTCCTTTCGGTCGTGTGTGTCGGAGTAATAGAACTACGTTCCGGACTGTATCCCGGTCGGGGTTTTTCTGTCACGACCGACCGGGATACAGGTGAATTCGTCGCTACGGCCGATACTCTTCGGCCACGAGTCGATCGCTCGACATCTCGCCCCCACAGGCCGTGCAGTTCTCGTGGCCCATCGGCTGCTCGTACCCGCAGCTCGGGCACTTGTCTTTTTGGCGACATTCCCCGGTGACGAACGTCAGGTTGAACTTCTTGACCCAGTCGTAGATCAAGGCCCGGTTCTGTCCGTCGAGTGATTCCCAGACTTCCTGCGGGCACTCGACCATCTTTTGCCGACCGCCTGTGCCTTTCTTCATACATGCCAGTTCGAGCGCGCGAATGGCTTTCAGCCCTGGCGACAGGTCGTCGTACGCTTCTTCATTCGATCGATCTGTCTTGCAGCACAGCCGCATGTCGGACGAGATGCTCCAGCCTTCGAGACCTTTCACAACCTTCTGGAGCAGGGTCGGTGCTTCGGAAGCACGTGCCCGGCATCGCTCCGCTTGGGCTTCGAGCTTTTCTCGCTGGCTCTTGAGCGTCGCGGCCCGCTGGCGATTCTGCTCGGCCGCGTCAAGTTGTGAACGTAACACGATCGCGTCCGAGACTTCCTTCGCTGCCGCGTCACGCTTCTTCTGTAGTTCGTCGATCTCTTCTTGGGTGACACTTTCACGCACAGCTGCTTGAAGTTGTGCGAGTCGACTGGACTGCGTGCGAGCAACATCGATCGATTCTCGGGCCGCCTTGATCTCGGACTTCTTGACCTCAAGACTTGACCGCAGAACAGACAAAGCTGCTTCAGCCGACTTGATCTGTGAGTCAATCTCATCGCGATCAGCTTCCAGTCCGGCCAGCAACTGCTCTTCGACGTCGGGGTCTTTCACAACGCCCTTCACGGCTTCCAGAGACTCCGCGGCTTCGATCCCGGCCTTGCGTTTCGCCTTAGCGTCCGTCAAGAGCCCCACGATGCGGTCTGACTCCTCCTGGAGCTTCTCGACGTCTGGTGCTGTCCCCTTCTTCGGGATCTCGCCAATCGCGTCAAGCTCGGCCGTGCAGCCCGCGATCTTCGCTTCGATGTCGCGAGCCTGTTCTTCCAGCCATCGCTTGAGCGCTTTCGCGACGTCGACGATCCCTTCCTTCTTGGCGTTCGGTGATGCCTTCCAGTCGTCCCAAAGATCGTCACCGATAAATCCCTTGATGTCGGCGTCGGTCATCTCTGCGCCCACAATGCTGCAGAGCTTTTCGAGCCGCTTCTTATCGGCCGCCTCTTTGTCCTTGATCCCGGGATTGATGAACGCGACAACATCGTCGCCGCCCTCGATCAGGCAGTACGTCCCAGAAGATTCGCCGGAAAACGACACTCGCTTCCCGACCTTGATCGAAATTCCATCGAACTCGACGATCCCGGCCCGCTGTCCATCGGTCGGTTCCAGATCTCCGACATTCTTACCAATGATCGCACTCTGCAGGACCTGCAGGGTCGTGGATTTCCCGGCCCCGTTGGGACCGTTCAGGACCGTGATGGTGCCGGGCTTGAGATCGACATCGAGCGACCGGATTGCTTTCGTATTCGTAACCTTGAGACGTGCCATGCGTTTTTCTCCTGAAAATGTGGTTTATTGACCACAGGAGCTACGCGGCATTTATTCCGAAAGTCGGAACTTTATTGCACAAACCTCTCCAGTCGTGGCGGCACGCTCAGTTTTTGCTTGTATTTCGGCTTGTCGAGTTCTCGCCAGACCAAGAACTTCATGTACGTCGAAACCCATCCGTCCCCGACCTTTTCGAGCAGTCGCACATACCAGTCCATGGGGATTATCACAGGCTGGACATAACTCTGCCGGTCCGCGAGTGGCTTTGGCTTCGAGGCCGTCATGTCTGGCTCGACCTCTTTCCACTCCGGGATCGGCGACAGCGGGCGGTTTTTGTCTGTGTCGATATCTCGCTGCAGGATCTTCCGGACTTCGTGCGGAATCAGTCCCCGGCCCCACGTGGTCTGCATTCGCTCGTACCAGTCCAGCGGCCAGCTCACCGGGACCTTCTTGATCTCGATCGGGTTCCGTCGACCGTCCGCCAAGTATCTGGCCCACACCATCTCGACCACTTCCTGCAGGGTCTTTTTCTCAAGTCTCTCGACCTGCTTCGCTACCTCTTCCGGAATCTTTAGCTCCACGGTCCGCGCGCGTGATGACATTTCGGTTGCCCTTTTTTCGTGTACTGCACATGTACCCAAGAAAAGAAACTACCGAGCACAACACCCTGTGCCAACCAAAACGAAAGAAAAACCCTGCGTGGGCATAAGGGTCAGGCACATATCGAGCATCACGGGAACGAGCCAAAAGACCGCCGTTTCCGGCTATCGACTCGTGAAACCCCGTATTTTATGCGGTTTCGAAATCGTGTTGCGCAAAGTGCGCAACACGATTTACAGTGGTCCGTACAGTTCCTCGTTGTGGGAACTACGTCGAGCAAGACTATTCTGCGAAGTCCCGCTCGACCTCCAGTTCACCCGTCACCGGCGTCACGATCTTGCCCCCCGAGGTCGTGACCTGTAGGTCGTACCGATAGTCGTTGTAGATCTTCGTTGCCCCGAGCTGCGATCTCGCGATTTGGATCGGCACATAGGTCACGCCCGACGACTTCGTGATATTTGCCTTTGTGACCGTCCCGGTGATCACGTTCGCGACTCGGTTGCGTCCAGCAGCAAACTTGATCGATGCTGTCGAGGCATCCGTGAGCCGATCGTAGACTGCCTCGGAGGAATCCGTGACCGGCAGCGTGATCGTGGTCTCGATATCGTCCGCGTAGTCGTCCCCGCCCTTCAGGACGATCTTGCCGCCCGGTCTCACGGGACTGAAAGCAGTCGCTCCCTCCTGCATGGCCACCGAGGCCTGTACTTGGTTGAGTTTCGAAAGTGCCGATCCCGTGAACTCCGTGGTCCGGCCCGAGACCGCGATGATCGCGATCGTGTCCCCGACCGCTACCGTAAACGTCGGGGCTGCCGCGAGCGTCAGGGTCTTGCTGGCGCCCACATAGTCCGAGACGATCGCACGAGCTTTCTGCGTCGATGTATCGCTGTCCGTGATGACTACGAGCATGTCGTTGTAGGCATCGTTCTCGCCCGTGCCGTCGGTCAGGATCAAAACCGTCTGGCTCGTGACAGTCGCGATCGTGGTCGAGAGCATGAGCGATTCTCCGCCACCACCTCCACCACCGCCGGTCGTCCAAGCGGCATCTCCACGATCTCGGATCGC